>Ga0160505_100081_pt1 | contig 74181 bp, 49 predicted proteins | sample DIDeMG_FD_108225 | JGI IMG/M metagenome (GOLD analysis project Ga0160505, IMG submission 108225) | Enriched chicken feces microbial communities from UW Madison campus, WI, USA - DID2874_E49_Stillage MG | ecosystem: Host-associated > Birds > Digestive system > Large intestine > Fecal ... | reverse complement strand
AGATTTGCAAATCTTATAAGGAGACTGATACCATATGGCCAAATTTGTGCATTGAATTGAAACAATAAAATGAGAGAATCAAAATTGGTAACTTGAATAGACGCTTAGAACTGTGAAGGGACCTGAGAGACCCAGAGGTGGAATCGGATAAAGAACAACTTTTTAGACTCAAAAAGCTTTTCAAAAGAGTGAACTGCTTCAGAATCGGGCCCGTTGAATATCACGGGCAGCCATGAAGTCAGCAAAAAGTTTGATGGACCTCATAAAAGCAAATGACAACACCCAGGATAAGATAAACGAAACGAGGACAATTAGAGCTGTATTTTTGACCTCTACTTTTGATCGAATCTTGAACACATTCGGATCGTTTGAAACTACCATCGTATCGACATTCGAAAACATTGAGTGGACGTTCACATTGACATCTGCAATTGGGATATTCTCTTCCCCATTGGCGTCCCGAAAGAACACGAAGACATCATTAAAAGTAGGTGCCGATTCTTTAAAATGACCAACTGAATGATCGGCTGCCTGTTTGATTGTGAAATCTTCATTGAAAACAAAAATAACATTCTCTTTCTTAACATGTTTCCTAGAGTCAACTGTCAAGAACTGGACTTTCGTCCTGAACTTACCTCGCCGAGTGTTCGCGGCCATTGCCATTTCATTCTCCAGGCTAGACTTGGAAAGAAGATTGCATCTCATGATCGTCTCTCATTGTTGATTATTGAGAAGGAAAGACAGGAGATGGAGGGAACCTAAGTGCATACCGAAACCTTACCCATTCTCTGAGGAACTGCACCAAAAGATAAAAAAGAGGGAAAGACTGATACAGTTTGTAGTGGGTATATGATGGCAGAGTGGGGCATAAGATTGAGTGATGTTGATGTTATTTTGATAAAACTTGTTAGGAAACGTAATCCCGATCGCTAACAAACAACTTCAGAATATGGGTGTCCTTACAATGGTTTCCCATACAAACCTTCATCTACACTGCATTCATACTTTAAGTGGAATGAACTTGATTCAAGCTGAATGAGAGGAATGTTCTTAATTTAAGTTAAACATAGTCTGTATTGATTACCTTTGCTACCAAAAGAAATAAATAAATTCCCCCGTTCTTTACGCAATCAACGTCAAACGTCTAAACGCAACGTTGGCTGAGGGACACTGCCAGAGTTACCAAAGTAGAAGTGGAAAATAGACCCAAACTCATGGTCTAAGCATTAGAAATTAGAAGATTGGGTTCAGTACAGAGGAGCGAACCTAGAAAGAAACTTAACGAAGTATAAAATTGCTACGACAAGTGCACCAATCATAATGATGCCAAATGAGAGAGCAATAACCATCATAAAATAATACTTCAAATTCTCTCTCTCAAACAAATTATGGTTTGCCACTATCATCGTATCGTCACTTTGAAACATGTTGTGCACGTTCACATTGAGATCTTTGACTGCAAGCTTCTTCCCCTTTTCATCCTCTAAATAAACATATAGATCATCAAAAGGTGTTGTTCCTGAATTTGAAAAATGGGCAGCAGCGTGCTCTGCAGCTTGTCTGATAGTATAATCTTCAACGAAGATGAAGACGGCGTCCTCATTACAAAGCCGTTGCTCAGAGTCAACTGTTATGAATCGAACTTTCGTTCTAGATTTACCCTGTCGAGACCTCACATGTTCTTTGATATCGGTGTCCAAGTTATGCTCTGGAAGGATCGCCTTCAACTCACTATCGTCTTTCATTATAGGTAATTGAAAAATGTAAGAAGATTTGGGAAGTAGGGACTGATATCTGGTGCTCTTCTCAAGTCTGGACTAGGGACTGCACCCATAGTTCAGATAAACAGATAATGGACAAACTAGTTTGCAAGCAGCAGATGAAGATACTATTAGGAAATGGTATGAGAGGTGTCTAAGTTGTTTTGATATTGATACTAGGAATTGGTAAATCATCGTCCAAGCAACTGTTTCCCATATGGATCCAACATTATTTCAGTCGAGAATTATCACCTCGGGGTCAATCAATCCAATGCCGAACCTCGATCTAAATGAGTTATTGGACGAACACTCTGTCACCAAGTTAATAGGAGTTTTCCCTTTATTGGCAAATGCTCTACTCCGACAACGCAATCTCACTTTCGTGCTAGTCTTTGATACAGATCATTGTTTCATAGAAAGATATCATCCGAATGGCAAATGCAGATACCTGATAACTCCAGATGTAGGAAAGTTGATAACTTCATCCCCACAACCAGGCGATTTAACCTGGAGGCAATTTTTCAAATGAAGAAAAGTGTCAGTAATGTCGAAAGATGCAAAATCGAAAATGCTAAATTCTTATGTTCTCAAGACATAAAATTCATCTCTACATAGTTCATTCACTCACTTATTGTATACTATCAGTTTGTCTTCTCACTTCGATTACTAACGCATCTCCAACTAGTACATTACAATTAAAATAAGAGCCCAATAGATCCCAGGAATGATGTAAAATAAATAACTTCGAAAATCAACTTTTGGACTATAGAATCTATGTGGGCCAACTTCTTGACCTATACTGGTGTACGGATGTTATCCAAATCCGACTACTTGACCGTCCTCCAGATCACCGACCAGAGTCTATACCCAAAATGGCGGTTTCTGACTCTCCTGTGACGAGTGTTACCATTCTCTATGGGAGCGAAACAGGAAACGCTCAAGATTATGCCCATTATCTTGCCCGCAAGCTCCGATACAACTCGTTAAAGCCCACCGTCGCCAGTCTAGACTCGTATCCATTGAAGAAGCTCATTACAGACACCAAATACTTGATTGTCATATGCTCTACCACGGGCCAGGGTGAGCTTCCTCGCAACCTGAAAGGTTTTATGAAGTTTTTATTGAAAAAAAAGCTTCCGGGTGACCTCTTGAATCACATTCACATGACTAGTTTTGGTCTTGGAGACTCGTCGTACCCTAAGTTCAACTATGCCATCAAGAAGATCCACACGCGACTTCTTCAGCTAGGCTGTACCGAATTAAGTCCCAGATGTGAGAGTGATGAAATGGCGGCAGAAGGAATCGACGGATATTACGCAGAATGGGAAGCTACTCTAATTGATGCTCTCAAGAAGAAGTTCACCAACATTTTCAGCATTGATGAGAACGTCTTACTTCCACCAGAGTATACTGTGGAGGTCGACAGAGGTGCTGCAGATATTGTGGCACCGCAAAACCTCCATTTGACTCGCCAATCACCAGCTTTATTGGCGGGAACTGTAACTTCAAATGCTCGTGTGACTGCTCCGGATCATTTCCAAGATATTCGACTATTGACCATAGAGACAGACACTGAAGTGTTGGATTATGCTCCTGGAGACACGTTGGCTTTGTATCCATGCAACGACGAGCGAAGTGTCCAACTTCTCTTGGAACTGCAGCCTCACCTCTTAGAAATCGCAGATAAGCCCTTGACTGTTCCAGGAAAGATCGATGTTGACGGAGGATTTGTCGAGTTGCGTCTGCTTACGTTGCGTACACTCATAGCGAACCACTTGGATATCATGTCGATTCCTCGCCGATCATTCTTCTCGCTTCTTTTCCATTTTGTCGATGACTCTACAGAAGACGGAAGCAGAGAGAAGGAAAAGTTGAAAGAATTCGGTAATCTCGAGGACAGTGAGGAGCTCTACAACTATGCTAACCGTCCAAGAAGACTGATTCTCGAGACTATCATGGAGTTCGAGAAAAACTTGCATATTCCCATTGAGTATGTGTTGGATTTGTTCCCACTCATTAAAGTAAGACTCTTTCTGATTGCTTCAAAACCTTCACCTACGAGTGTGCTGCTTCTTGTTGGAATCGTGGAGTATAAGACCATGCTTCGAAGAATTAGGAGGGGCTTGTGCACGAAGTGGATCAAGCAGTTGGCAGAGGGAGACAAACTACTCTTTTCGGTTCACAAGTCCAACATCAAGTTCCTGCTTCCGCAAGTACCTGCACCTCCAATTCTTATGATTGCTCCAGGAACGGGATTGGCACCTATGAAATCGTTGATCGAGTCATCTGCTGGAACCCAGGACCTTTACCTTTTCTACGGATGCCGTTACCGAGAGAAGGATTACCTATTTGCCGACTTATGGACCCAATACGAGCAAAAGGGACAGTTGAAGACGTTCCCTGCTATTTCTAGAGATGCTGGGTCTAAATACAAGTACGTCCAAGACAAATTGCATGCTGAGAAAGAGTTGGTAGCTGATCTTTTGGTTAACCAGAATGCCATTGTCTTTGTGTGTGGATCTAGTGGCAAAATGCCCCGGGAGGTGAGAATCACGCTTGTGGAGGCAATCAAGGAGCTTGTTCCTGATGCAGATCAGTTTTTGTTGAACATGGAGAACCAAGGCAAATACATCCAAGAGACATGGTAATATAGAGTACACTTAGAACAGGTCATGAGTATAAATTCATAGTAACCACTGGAGATCCAGATTGCAAAGAAACCAAAGACAAAGAAAAAAGATTAAAATAAAGAGTTTTCATATAAAGTTTCAAAAGTCATCTATAGTATCGTCTAACAATTTAAAGGTCGTTACCCCATTTGGAGTGCGAAATACTCAATTAGAAAAATTGACCTTGCACCTCCACATTCTCGCTACCATGCTCAAAATTGCCAGATTGTCGAAGTGGAAACCGGCCATTCCACTTGTCCGGACATACGCCTCAAAGTACCCGGATCAAATTGTCCTTGATGGCAAGACTTTCAAAACAGATGCCTGGACCAACGTTCCTCCACTGATTCTAGCATTGACAGACCGTCAGCTCCACCAGAATCCCGACCATCCCATCGGAATTCTCCGAGACCTCATCGAGACAAACTTCAAGGACCTCGGATACACGTTCTACAACGACTTCCGTCCCACAGTTACCACGTTCCAGAATTTCGATGTTCTTGACTTTCCCCAGGACCACCCAGGAAGATCCAAGCTGGACACCTACTACTTGAACGAAGACCACTTGTTGAGAACTCATACTTCTGCTCACGAGCACGAGTGTTTCCAGACATGCAAGACACCTGGATATTTCATCACCGCCGATGTTTACCGTAGAGATGAAATCGATAGAACCCACTACCCAGCATTCCACCAGATGGAGGGTGCTCGGTTGTGGTCCAAGAACACCCCAGACTTGGAGAGGGTCCTTCAGGCAGACATTGATGCCATTCCCCAAACTGAGATCATTGTTGAGGATCCTTTCAGAGAGAACCCAGCCAATGCAGAAAATCCCAAACAGCCATACATGAACGACAACGAAGTTCGTCTCATTGCTGTTCATTTGAAGAAGACAGTTGAGTATATGGTCAATTTGGTGTTCGAACGTGCTAGAGAGTCCGCAATCCAGGCTGGCTCAACTGAGGAATACTTGAACGAGCCTCTTAAAATCAGATGGGTCGAGGCATACTTCCCATGGACATCACCTTCGTGGGAGATTGAAGTATGGTGGAAAGGTGAGTGGCTTGAGTGTTGCGGATGTGGAGTAGTTCAACAGAAGGTTTTGCTTAACTCTGGACTTTCTGAAGACAAGTTAGGATGGGCTTTTGGTATTGGCTTGGACAGAATTGCCATGCTCCTCTTTGGTATCCCTGACATTCGTCTTTTCTGGTCTTTGGACGAACGTTTTGCCAGCCAATTTAAAAGAGGAACTATTTCGACGTTCCAACCATACTCAAAGTATCCAGGTATTAAGAGAGACGTGAGTTACTGGTTGGCAAATGACTCACCATTGCATACCAACGATGTGATGGAAATCGTGCGTCAATATGGAGGCGATCTTGTGGAAAGCGTTGTAATTGTAGACGAGTTTGTGCATCCTAAGACAGGCCGCAAGTCTCAGTGCTACCGTATCCATTACCAATCAATGGAGAGAAACTTGACGAACGAGGAGATTAACGAGATTCACAAGAAGGTGGAAGATGACTTGGTTGGAAACTTTCAGGTTGAGATCCGCTGATGTAAATAGAATGTAAATAGCGAAAGTATTCTGATGTTTTTAGTTTAGAGGAGTGGCACAGTAGCACGAATACTGATTTTTATAGAGACCATAATTGTAATATTCGAAAATTAACATTAAAAATAATTAGCATTTAGTTTCATTTCAGATTTACCAAGCTGTTTGAGATCACACCATTAAATCTAATTTGAATGAGAGACTAAGTCTGGCATTAAGATTGCATCTCACTTGAATAAAGACAACACAACTACTTTTTCGCCATTCCATGTCTTCTTCTCTCTTTTTCTAATGAAATTTTGTTTTGTTGATACCATTATAATATTATAGAAATAGTGACTGAAATAAATATACATTTTCGAATCCCCATAATCCTTTCCATAACCCAAACAGATACCCGTATTCTCCACCTGCATGCGCACAGTGCACCTAAAAATTTCCTCAAGCACTCACCTCAATCTATAACCACCATGTTGGCCTTGGGAAGATCGATGTTTGGCTCGCTCAAACCGGGCATAATGTTCCAGCAGCGTCCAAGTACGCAGCCTGTCTTTTCGTCGCTTCTCAACACCGTCTTGAAGAGATACAAGCACGAGTATGCTCCGAGATACAAAAGAGTCAGAAAGGCATTCAAAGGTAGAGTCACCGTCAGAACCGGAGGCTCCATCAAGGGTAACTCGTTGGAATTTGGCGAGATAGGCTTGAGATTGAAGTCCAACGGCCTCAGAATGACCGCTACACAGCTCAAGGAAGCCGACAAGGTTATTGCCAGAGAAATTAGACCTTCTGGTGCAGACTTGATCACTAGATTCACTTGTAACACTCCCGTGTGTATCAAGGGTAACCAGACAAGAATGGGTAAGGGTAAGGGAGCCTTTGACCACTGGGCATGCCGTGTTCCTACAGGAAAAGTCTTATTTGAGATCAGAGGAAAGATCCACGAAAAGGTCGCCAGAGAGGCGTTGAGAAAAGCCTCAGAGAAGTTGCCCGGACTTTTCGAGATCATCGATAGAAATTCTCAGGTTAGAGTTAGTCCTAGCACCTTGATTGACAAGCCAGAGCCTGTTGATTACGTGGAGGTGATGAACCAGAATCCTACCAAGAAGTGGACCAACATCCAGCAGTCGAAGCTCCCTGAATATAGATTGTACCGTGGACGCTAAACAACTTGTATATATTAATAAACTGTAAGAATTAAATTAGATGGTGAGAGGTTGGGGGTGTGGAGTATTAGGACTGTGGGTTTTTAGTGTGCATGTTCGAGTGAGATGAAGTATTGGAGTAACCTACAACTAATCTTGGATCGATATTTCGTTCTTCGGGTTCTCAGTCTCAATCGTTCATAAATCTGTTGTCATGTCTACTCTGGCAGACACCACACGACTCATCCGCCATGCTCTCAACCAGAGTCTTAAGTTGGTGGAATCAGACACAGAGGTTAGCACCATCGATGTCAACCTCTTGGGAAACCTCAACACTAACCAATCGCTCAACTACATTAAGTTGGAACAGCATCTTAACTCCTTGGAGCTGGACTCCAAAAAGTTGCTGGCGTTGGAGGAGGAATTGGTGCTGTTGGTAAATGACTTGGATCACATAGAGAAACAAGTTGAAACTCTTCAAGAAGTCGCCACGGAACTTGACCAGTGGTCGAAGGAAGTGGAGCAAAAACTGAGGACGTGAGAAATTTTAAATTTCCTAAAGATTCTTTGGAAGAACATTCGTCCTTTTTAAACTCCTGTTTCTGACATACATCATGCATTGCATAATGCTCAGCATATCCAGCCTTTGTAACCAAATTGCACCTACTATTACCCAGCTAAAGAAATGAAACAACTAGCACTTATTGCCATTGCTTTTAGTTCTGTTGCTAACGCTATTTTGTTTCCTTCTACAGATTTGTTGTCTACAATTAGTGTACTTGCTTCATCAAAGGAAGACATCACAGAAAAGCTACACCAGGACGTTACAAACGTGCTATCTGTGCCTAAAAGGCTTTTCAGAGGTACCAATTTCACCGATATATTGTCTGGACTAGGGTCGCTCAACAATAGTGCAAAGAAGAAGTTGCTTCTGTTAGCCCTGTTGGTAGAAACCCAGAATGTGAAACCAGTGCTACGTACCAAAAACTCTCCCGGCTTGACAGCAACAGCTTACACAAATAAACTGAGTTTTAAAAAACTGAAAAAGGCGCCAATATTTCAAATGGTCACCAACAATGTTGTGATCCCAACCAGTTTCGTAAAGAAAATGGAAGGTCTTAATGGAGTCAAACCCAAAAAGAAAAAGTCCAAGAAAAAGACTAAGAAAGAGGTGCAAAGAAAAGGCAAAGAAGTACTGTCAAAAGATCTGGGGTTGGTCACTTTGGATCAGGTCACTGGCAGTTCACGTCCACATGCTATGAAGGCTGATGTCTATGCTGACCAGAAGGAATTTTTTGAAGCCATGAAACTCTTCTCCTCGATTTTGGACAAGCTTTTGAGAGAAGAGGAAACTGATTCCGAATCAGACTATGATAACCATTATGACCAAGACTCCGACAAGGACTCTGACGATGAGTACGTTCATGGCGACTACGAAAATGACTACGAAAATGACACCGAAAATGAGGACGACATTGACGACGAGAACTCCGATGACGACTGCAATGAAGACTACTGGTACGATGCTTATGGTTTACCTGTCAAAGCATCAGGTAATAGGAAGCCGGTCAATGCTACACAATCTTCTAAGGGATACAACTCGTCTAATTCTCTGGGGTGGAAATACTCAACTCTTATATTCAATTCTTCAACGGTATTTCCAAACAAGATGTCATCAGGATCGTATGATTTCATCCATTCCAGTGCACTTTTATTTGCTGCGGTGATTGCACTTCTCTAAATAATGTTTAATATGCTGAAATAATATAAATTTGACTTGTCTATGTAATTGACATTATTTGATATTTGTGCGCAGTAACCATACACCAGCTATCCATTCCTTTACCACAAATGCTCTTGAGACACACTATAATCGGTGCATTCACAGCAACACTTATCGTTGCCACAGATGCCGCTGGAGGTATCAGAACGCCGGCTTTCAAAGATAACTCATTCCTCGCAAACGTTGTGAAGTTCGTTGAGGAATCTCGCAAAGCGCAAGCCCAGATCAAAAGTCAGAATAACGGGAACCAGATCATTGAACCTTTACGACTTGTAGGAGTGCAGTCTGTTGCAGCGAACATCGTGCCACCAATTGAACAAGCGGACCAACAATCCACCGTGCAACAAGCAGACTTCCGGGTTGAAACAGGGCTCTTCTTTGATCTCAACAAAGGTCAATACGATGACAATGAAGACTGCGAAGAGGAAGAAGAGGAAGAGGAGAAGAAGAGTAAACTCAAGAAACTCCTTTTCTTTCTTCCGTCAAGTGTTGAGATGGAAGCCAGATATGGAAACTCCACTACTCCCGTTTTGGTTTCGCCCACCATTCTCGTTAATCGCATGGATTCAAACCGCAAAGATCTCTATTCCAGTGTCCCTCAGCAGAATGGTTACGAAGAGAAGGTGATTGAGAACTCGCTGGGATCAGTGTCCGTGCCCAAAGAGCCAACTGAATCAAAATCCGCCAAACCAACTAAATCATTACCTTCAGCTGACTCATCCGGTCGTCACACTAAAACCTCCAATTTCAATCTTGACTCGTCTTCAATCAATATCAACCTTCCAGCACCTGATCTCGAACAACCTATCGATTCTTCAAACACCAGTGTGAACTCTCAATCTCGTCACAGCTCACATTTCACCATTACCACTACCAGAGACTGGCCACCAAGAAACATGCTGTCGAAAATCCACTATCCTCCGTATATTCCTTACAGACACCACTCGCTGGCATCACTGGTGGCATGGAATATTCTTGGGTTTGTGATAAGTGTTCTCTCCATTAACTGGTAGGCCATTTTCTCCAGAATTGACCATGTCTACTCCTGGAGCGCCTTTAGCCGCTGTCTCATCTCATCCAACATCTCATGGTCTTCCTCTTCAAGTGGAGCAGCGATTTCCTCCTCAGGCATCTCCGTAGTTGGCACCTCATGGTCAATTTTGGCAAACTTATCTTCGGTGAGACCCTGGATGATCTTGTTCACTTCCTCTTGCGACTCGTCCTCCAACTCCTCGTCAAATTCCAAATCAACCATGTCGTCCATCATCTCGTTGATGATTCCTGCCTTCATCAATTCCTTCGACAATTCCTGAAACGTGGCAGTCATTACCCCCAAATTGGTCAATTGGTTGACCTCCTTCATGACACCAGTGGACACCTGGAGAGACTGTGTCAACTTCCGCATCTGCCACTGTTCATTCACCGACATGTTAATGGATTCTAGTCTGGTTTTCGAAGTGTGTAATTTCTTATACTGATTATTGATATGTATGAGCTCGCGAGCATACAACTTGGCGTTTTTGTAGTCACCTTCTTTGGCAGCCTTCTTAATAAGTCCCTCAGTCTTCTTTTTGAGCGGCTGAAGCTGGTTGAGTGAACGATCAAGTTCTCTTTTGTTCTTACGGAGTAACAGGTTGATTTTTCTCATCTTCAGGTTAGAAATCGTCCAATAAATGGTTAAATACGTATAAACATACTTGATCTTTAGGGTCTGGGCCCCAAATGGCCTTCTTGACGTAATCCATAATGTGGTAGGCAAGATGTGGTGAAGATAAGATGGATATAGATTGTTGGTGTAAGGGTTTATTGATGGGGTGTAATAGCGGTTGATAAGGACGATAGAAAATGAAGGTAAACTCTCGGAAAAGAAAATAGAATGCGAGAGATGAAGACTTCGAGTCGATAACGGCCCAATACAATCTTCAATTATGTGAAAATTGATAGGTGTTTAGTAGTTTGGTAAACATATATTGGTTGAGGTCACGTATACTAAATGTCAATAGAGAAAAGATGGTCTCACCAGAAGTTTTCCGGGATTTTAAATATACTCTTCTATTGCATGTATTTTTTTTATTCCATGTCGTCTAAAAAAATTACAAATTTCCCAAATATCGCCATTTCCACCCTTCACTGCAAATTTGTGTCTACTCATTGAGCCATATCCAGACCCGTACATCCCATGACGTGACGTATCTAAAAATAATTGTTCCCTTATTGCCGTCAAATTCCACCTACTTTATCTTTCTATCAATGCCTATTTCTCCAGCATTTTTGCACTCCCAACCTCCTAACGAAACCCAAAAGCTCCTTTTGGTGCTTTTGGCCATTTTCCTTGCCCCATTGCCTTTTTACCTCTTGACAGGACCAAACTACACCATTAGAACTAAGGAATTTTTAATTAGTTTCTTGTTGACGCTTTTGGTTCCTTTTGGTGGTTTCCTTTACGCTCTTTACTTCATTTGTGTTGGTTTGCCACAAGCCCTTGCCGCTTCAGGTGCTGATGGCTACATTAGAGTCAACGGCGATTTGGAACATGGTGAGACCGCCGTTGCTGGTGACGATGCCGAGGCTCCCGCTGCTCCTAAGGATTCGGGTTCTAAGGATGCTGCTCCTAAGGCTGCTCCACAGTCTCTGTACAGGGACACTCCAGACAACCTTCCATCTTACGAGGAAGTGGAGGGATCCAGCAATGGAGCTCGTGCTCCTGTAGACTCCAAGTTCGGTGGTGACAACAAGGTACAAGTTTAAGATAAATTGAGTTATACAGAGAATTGAATATGATTTTTAGAAAATTGTAGAGTTTGTTCATTATGTTAAGTGTAGAGTATGATCTCTAGGTAAAGTTGTTATTTGGATACAATTTCCTGTCATAGTGCAATGTTTTATTAGTGGATTAGTAATGGCCAATTGGTTGGAAATAAACCGCATCGAGCATCACAACGAAGGGATACGTTGAAGATTATCGTAGAATCATTAAAGAATCATCTAGAAATGATACACCGACTTCTAGGACTTAAGAATACTATGTTCTCATCTACCGTTGTTCGGTCTCAATCTTTCCACTCAATGATGATTGAAGGCTTAGACTCTTCTGAACTTTCCAATCATCTAAGACATGGCCACCATGGCCTTAGCAGCAAAACCTTCCAAATGGAAAATCAGTTTTTGCCCAAGACTCAAGCGCTCGTCGAACACCGCCGCAATTTCAATAAGGGCCCTGGCCCGAGTAGGATCAACTCCGTTCATCAATTCCAATGCCAAAGTCTTCAATATGAGTCGGGCAGGTATACAGTGCGATAACAACTCATAGAAGGTCTCTCTTAACTTGGCTAAGTTGGCCACCGTCTTCTCTCTGGACATTGACCGGGCGATGTTTCGGATAATCACCTCCCAGTCCAAATTGATGATGGTTGTCTCTGGTTTGTCTACTGGAATGGTTTCATTTTGCATGCTAATCGTCTCGAAGCTCAACAACGCCCGGCGTAAGTTGCGGTCGCTGGCCTGAGCTATAGTACGGAAATATTGCTCCTGGGCTTCTTCACTGATGGACGAGAACTTGAGATTTTCCTTGGCTGCGATGTTCAGCAATATGCTGGCAATTTCGCCATCTGTGGGAGCTGGAATCCTAACCAAAAGTGTTCTTGACTTGATGGGAGCAATAATATTGGCTATGGTGTTGCACACCATGATCAACCGGATATTGGACAGGTACTTTTCCATGGTTCTTCTCAAGGCAGCCTGAGCATCTCTTGTGAGCGAGTCTGCCTCGTTGATCACCACAACCTTGAATCTGTGCTTTGTAGCCAGCTTTGCCTGGTTGGAAAAGTCCACCTGCTCTGTAGAAGCGACGTCCTTCAACAAATCCTGGATCACCACACGGTCATTATTACCCATATCCGATGGAGTAATCTCCAAATGGTACGGCGAGCTCAAAACGTTGAACTCAAGTTTTCTATTGGATGACGTGGTGAAGGTCTTCACATCAATCTTCAATTTCTCCACTTGGGCACCAAACAACTCGTTCAATGTCGAGTAGATCCGTGTCTTTTTACCTGCTCCACTGGGTCCATACACTAGCAAGTGGGGAAAGTCTCCAGTGCTGGCCAAGGCACCCAATGACTTCGTAATTCCTTCATGATACGAGAGATTCTCGAGTTTTTTTGGTCTGTATTTATCTACCCAGAGTGACATATTAGTGGTTGGTGAAGAATTGTACTTACGCGTAGTACTGTAGATGCCATACATGCAGAGACTGACGATCAATGAGTTAGTGATTATTTAAGAAGTTGGACTTAACTTTTACATCTCGCATTAAGATTCGTTCAATATACTTCTATAAGTTCAAGCTTTCAAAACTCTTATAAACATTTTTCTCGCTGATACTGTGAATGTGCTTTGAGCATGCAACTCCGAGCCCATAGTCTATAATGTACAGAATCAAACCTTAGGCTTGGTTCTCAAGAAATGTGTGGGACACTCATACCCACCAGGATTCTTGTCCAAGTACTTCTGATGGTAGTCTTCGGCGTCGTACCAGATCTCAATTGGCTCGATCTGCGTGGCTATCTTGTGGTTTGGGTACCATTCCTTTTGGAATTGCTCTTTGATTTCTTGGGCAATCTTCAAGTCCTCGTCATTGTGAACGAAAATTGCACTTCTGTATTGAGTACCATGGTCAGGACCTTGGGCATTGACCGTGGTGGGGTCGTGGATTCTGAAAAAGATATCCAAGAGTTCCTTCAATGGCACCTGAGAAGGCTCATATGAGATCTGGAGTGCTTCGGCGAAATTCGTCGACCCCAGACACACCTTTTTGTAATCAACATGTCCAACAGACTTAATCCCGTTGGCATATCCCACCTTGGCATCCACTAATCCCTTGCCTTTGAAGTATTTGCTGAACACACGTTCAACACCCCAAAAGCATCCGGCAGCAACAGTCACCAACTTTGACGTCAGCGTTGTAGTAATTGTTGGGGAAATGACACTCATGACAATTATAAAAATAAAAGAAGTAGCCTTTGGAAAGAAGCAACACAATGTTGATCTTGATGACTAACCCCACCAACTTTGCCCCAATGGCGCACGTGACGTTACGCAAAACTATGTGGCCCAGTCTAAATCAACGTTCGGACTGTATAGCCACAATGTAAGTAACCTTGATGTGCAGTTTGACAGGCTCGCTTCTGACTAGTTTTTAGATTTTCTCTTGAAAGAGAAGATGCTGCTCCTGCGTCTTTCTTTCTCCGGCTCTTTTTCTGACTTAATGCTGCTGCTTGTAGTCTTGATACTCCCCATTGAGGCCTTTCGATCGGCAGGCGCGATTTCATTCCTCAGTTCTCTTCTCTTTAATCCATTCACCCAGGATTTCTTTTCAAACATAGTAGTAGCCAGCTTAGGAGCAAGTGGGCCCTCCGTGTCTTTTGTCGACGAGGATCTCGAGACGGATTTTGTGATAGGCTCTTCGTTCCCGTCTCGAGCAGTGCTATCAAACATAAAAGTTTTCTTGAAGATCGAAGTTCTCCGTCCCACACTTCCTGTGCTAGTTTCCAACAGCGGCTCACGGTATTCCTGAATTACATCTTCGTCTTCCGAAATGTTGGAGTCAGATTCCTCGACGCCAGTCTTTAACGGAACGCTAGTCTTCAACGGAATGCTGGAGGTCGAAGGTTTTTGCATTGCCACTGAGTAATCGCTTCCATTATAAATACCATGTAAGTCGATCCCCAAGTCCAAGCCATCGTCATCCAATTTAGTATCAAGTTTCTCGTAAAACAAGATGTAAGCACTGGCGAGACCGGGACCATTTCCAAAAAATCGGAGCACGAACAGTTCATCTACAAGTTCAACAGTCTCGTCATCAAAGAAGAACCAAAGGCCAGCTTTGCACTTGCAAAGGGCAACGTAATGTCCATGCATTGGACCTCCACCAATGTGGACAACCAAAGCATACAATCCGTAGAGTGTGAAGTCGTCAGAAGAACCAGGGTGAGCTTTCTTATCATTGTCTGGGGTCGTGGTGTTAAATAAACGCAACTTCAAGGGGTACAGAATAGAGTCAAAGAGTTTGACCATACGGTCCAACTTTTCGTCGTATTTGAAACGCTTGAAATTTATCACTAACACTTCTGGAGTCTTCTTTAATTTGATGGTCTTGACGGCTTCCTGTAAAGACAGACATGTGTTACAGTAGAACTTGTTCTGGTGATTTAACGTCTCCAGCTTTGAAAAGTTGTTAAGCGAATACACTAAAGAGTAAGCACTCTCACCGGGGGGAATATCAATGGATAAGTCCAAGAATGATTCATCTTTGGAAGTGATGGTTTCGCAAGACAAGCACTTCGTTTCGTTGGTGATGGTTCCCTGGAAAATGTCTGTGCACCAGTTGTTCTGAGCACCGACCTCATGGTTCAAACTCTCAATTGTCTCATTGATCAAGTAGTTGCAAAATTCATGAGCATCTTGGTGCATGTTGACTTGTCTGAACAAAAAGTTTTTCTCTTTCAACTTGTTCACGAAGTATAATGGGGAGACCACCCCGATCTGGGACTGGTTCTCCACCATAGCCTCGAAAATGTCTTTCAATGCGTAGAGGAGTACAGTGTCGCTCGATTTTTCGGTTTGGATCTGCAACGAGTGGTCCAAGTTAAGAATTGGACCATTGATAAGGGCCAGTCGCTTGCGCTGATCTGCGGAGGGATTGGCATTGAACGGGTTTATTGGATTGACCAAGTTCTTTTCGGGACTGGGGATTCCCACAACTACAAAACTCGATTGAGATGATTCTGTGTCAGCCTCAGCATTTTGAACCGATCCATTGTTGTTGTTTCCGGAGTCGAGAAGAGCCGCAGAGCTCTGGGAGTTATCATTTCTGTTTTCTGTTGTTGCTGTCGTCGGTCTGGTCACAAGCATCTGCAAGTTGTGAAACTCCGGATTCTTTTTGATGATGAGTCGTTGCTCAGTCAGAAGCGCCATACACAGCTCTGCCAGTTGGATGTAGCCAAGCTTCTTGTAGGGAGAATCCGTAGGACCATCTGCACTAACTTGTGGAGTGGACGATGACGAGAACTTCCCGAACAAGGAGTTTCGAATTGACGGCTTGGTAGGTATCCCCAGTCCATTGGAGTCGGCAGCGGGTACTGGGGTCTTTCCTTGCTCCCGTAGGCGCTTGGCCACCAATTGCTCGTATTTGGCAGTGAAAGTGTGGTAACTCGAGCCGGTGATGGTAGTACGGCGGTCATGAGGAGCGCTTTTATACTTTAAAAGCTCGTTGCGGAAGCTGGTGGTGTAGTACAAGCATTGGAGGATGGAATTACAATAGCAGGTATTGCCGAAGTTCTCCATGCCAAAGATCTTGTAAGAGCCATCGCCGTACGCTAGCGGGGCCGAATATGGCTTTGTCATAGTACACAGCAGAATCAGGTGGTGTGATTGGTTGAGTTTTAGTGGCTTTCACCAGTTGTTAGTAGGATTTCCTGGTAATAAAGATGGTTGAATTGTTAGTTAGACACCCCACCTTTTAGTTGGGTGGGGCACGTGACGTTCGAGGTGTCTCCTTTTCCGTATCAACAAAACTTCTGAACATTTGTATGCCAGACTGTTGCATACGATGCATGGAATTTGGTTGAAATGGTTCGGACGAGAATTGAGAAGTTTTTAATTGAGTCAGAGCGGATTAATGGATTGTGACTGGGTTTTTGGTTGGAGATTGATAGCCGAGGGTTGATGATGAAGTTCTGACAAAGTTTGAGGCGCAGTTTGGACACAATTGCCTGAGGGACCTACTTATCAATAGAAATACTTGCATAAACTAATGGCGAAAGAAAATCCGTAGAGTGTTCACCCAACAATGATTTATTATATTATTATGACTTTGAGAAAAAAAAAACGCTCTAGGCCCATTTACCGATCAATGCCATCACGGCAGTTCCAGTGACCAACAGCATATAAGAAGTGACAAGGGTCTTTCCACTACTATGCTGCATTTCAACCAAGAAGTCCGGCGCCATCAACTCTACCAAACAATTGTAAATAAGTAGTCCAGCACAAAACGAGTCAAACACTCCCACCACAATCAAGGTACCTGTGGAGTTGTCCAGGTAGAAATGACGAACTCCAAGTCCCACAGCTATGCCGACAGGGGTGGTTAAACTGTAAAGCGTCGAGAAGATCCATGGTACCATACGCATGTTTGGTGGCCATGATGTGGTAGCAAACCGTGAAGCTAGTCCTATACCTTCGAAGAATTGGTGGAAAGAAATGGCCACGAAGAGGGTATTGAACTCTTCACCTGCGATTGCCAATGAGAGCCCTACAAACACTGAATGGAAGACTATACCAAATTCGAGAAGAAAAAGACTGGTGAGTTTCTTGAGTGTTTCCTCGCCTTTCTTGCTCTCGTCTCTCTTGCTCTCTTCTTCTACACCAAGAGATCCATGCACAATTGATGCCTGTGCAATAGATGGAACTGAAGGTACCTGCGATACTGCTCGTGCTAGAGCTCCAGATCCCACCGACCGAGATCTTTGTTGGACTTGGTATTCCTCTTTGCTGTCGTTGTCAAAATATACATGCAAATCATTTTCTGTCCTGTCTTCCTTTGCGAGAGCTTTCCGATGCTTTCGGTTTACGAGATGCTGTACAAATATCTCGATGCTAAACATGGTGAATGTACCCATTAGACAAATGGCAGATGACCACGAGTAATCTTCCCATACGCCGCCTAGACATGGACTAGTGAGACTGGTCTGGGCCTCGCCTAGTAGATGAATGTATGCGGTAGCCAATATGACACCAGTACCGAACTGCTTTATTAATGCAAGCACCCTTGATGGGAGCCTTATAAATCTCCATTTATTTGCTAGGAGTGGGAAGAACGACCCAAATGCCGAAACTGCAAGCAAAACAAAAACCGATACGATTCGGGCATTCATGCCCAGACCATTGAAGTTGGAGCTTGTATCACAGGTCCTCATGGCTTAAGAAGATTCAGTATGGTTCCGATTGGTAGAATATCTATATGTTTTGAATTAACAATGTACTCTGTATTTGCAGAAAATTCTGTAGTTCCACAATAATTTAGCAATTCCTGTTTTTCCAGTTTCCCCAGATTTCAGCTCTTGAACTATAAATCCGTCAATTTCACTATGCAAAGATTATACCAACTTCGGCAAGTCAATATCTAGAGGAGATCTATGGTGTAATTTATCTGACTGAGCTTATTCAATCTTTAATCTTAAACTAATATCTCCAGGGATCTGCTCCAGTTTTATATTCTTCTAGTGCCAAGCCAAGACTGCCTATGACTGACCCGGCGAGAATATTTTCCGCCGTAGTTATGCGAATAAGGAATACTACCTTCACATAGCAGAATGTAACCTCTAATGATAACCACCAATTATGACCACTAATACTATAAATAAAATCAAAATGCGAAAGGAAATGTAAAAAATCACATCATTATTTCCAAAAAAAGAATGCGCAAGCCCGGAATCGAACCGGGGGCCCAACGATGGCAACGTTGGATTTTACCACTAAACCACTTGCGCGCTTGTTGAGTATCTTCCACCTCCTTAGGTACAGGCTTGCTGAGACACATATACACTTGTGTGCAGGATGTTCCAGATGTCCTTGAAATGTATCCTTTCTTAAATGATAGATCCCGGGGTTTGATTTACAAGGGGGTGATAATCAATTTAGTGCAAAAGAGTATCAATCAGAATTTAAGTAAGTCTATTTCAAAATTTACATAAACGGAACCGAACATGAGTATAACGTGCCCACAACCACGAAAATACAGCAGCCGTAGCGACACATCCTTCAAAAATTACCCAGTTCTGGTAATCTGCTTTGGTGCCATTTTGAATGGTCAACGACGCAGAGAAAATACCTATGATGATCAAAAATGCAAGGCAGAAGTAAAGAACTCCATAATGTTTCCCAAACGTGGCTGCTGGTGTAATCTGGCCCAAACATGCAGCAATAAGACTCACTGCTGCTGAACTAGAACATCCATAGACAACTCCAAATGCGTACAACACAGTAAGGTTTCCACGAGCAGGCAAAAGCAAAGCAAAAATAAAAATCGCTGTGAAAAAAGACGTTATTAACATCACATTGAACCTTCCAATCTTGTCCGCGAGAATACCTGTGGCCAATCTAGCAGGAATACCACTAATGTTGATGACTGTGATGAGCAAGTAACTCTTTGATTGGGAAATATCGTTAGCCAAGGCATATGAAGCCATATACATCAATACTGAAATGGCAATCATCTCTGACAAGAACACTGAGATGACAAGGGAGACAAATCGAATGTTTCTGAGTGGAGAAAGGTCAAGGAAGTTGGACATATCGACTTTCCAGCCAGACTTCGTTACCGGCTCAACGACTGACGTGATCTCCTCAGACTCTGACGTTTGGGTCACAACAGTCCGAACTGTATGTCTGTCCTTGATGAGAAGAATTGATATAGACATGCACCCCAAACAGATGAGCGATAACACTCTCATGGCCCATTTGTAGCCGATATCCGAATAGAGCCGTTCAAGCATAACAGCAAATGCAGCAGAGCCCACAAGACCGCCGATGGTAGCCAAAGAGCATGCAAAGCCTCGCTTCCTAAGAAACCAATGAGAAAGCACTCCGATCAACGGAGCCATGGCCAAAGAGGCGCCAAATGCCGTGACGATACTGAATGCTAGAATAAATTGGTACATTGTCTTCAGCTCTGCCGTGGCAAGCAATCCTCCACACATGAAGATTGTTCCTCCAATCAATAACTTTCGAGAGCCATACTTATCGAACAAGCCACCGGAAAAGATGCTGCAAAAGAACATCACACCCAAATGCAAGGAAAACACCCATGAAACAGTACTTTGCTTAGCTCCACTAAGCTGGTTATTGGAAACGTAAGCCTCAAGTGGACCTAAAGAGTTTGGAATCCCGAAATCAGCAATAAGTCCGCAAAAAGACCCTGCCAAGACAAGATAAGCACGCAAACCACCATCTGGGAAATCATCTGGATTCGCTTCCAGAGTATACATCGTGATATCTTCATTTTTTGGCCTTGATTCCGCTACTGCTCTCCGGTGAAGAGTCTGCAGCAGACCTTCAACACCAGATACTTTCAAAGGCTGAGAAAAGGACGGCACGGCGAAAGATACCATTTCGATGTTTTCGCCGCCATGATCACCATCATTGTGCACATCTAGCCTGATATCGTGGACATTTTCGTGGATCTGGGTTTGGGAAGCCATAAGAAATGGAGTTGAGTCATCATTTTTCGCAGCCGTTATGTGCATGGGATGTGGGGAACGTTCATTGGCTTATTAATGATCAAGTTGAAGTGATAGAGATTCTGAAGAGTAAATTGTTTGAAAAGATGAATCGATAAAAGATGATTGAATCAGGACTTTGTGGTTGCATTTTGTTGCTTGAAGGTTGTATTGTTCATGTCAGTTTTGAAAGTTTTAAAGTGTAAGAGAAAACTGACAACTGACAAGTAAACCTATATCAATTGGCAAAGCAATTTAAATCTAGTGGATGGAAATGACAAATGAGAGGCAAGTTTTACGTCCTTGTTGTCTTCAATTTCTTTGAACTATCATGCACTTTCCCCTCATGGAGCTCTTGCTTCCCTCACTCTCACTACATTTTACTGATTAGTCAGTTCTGTGAACAATAATGGACCTATTTAGATCAACCTCAAACCGTGAAAACCAAAGACATACAAACAGAGCCTTCTAATTACAGCTTGGTACTGTCGCTCTCATCCTTCTAATTCCTTCCGTGCAGCAACATACTCCTTGTAATCCAGGCCACATTTCAAGCCTTCGTATCTCGTCAAATCCATCCAGCCCTCAGTAATACCCTTGTTGTAGAAGTCAAGAGTTCCTGCTCTAGACACTCCACTGTACCCTGCCTTGCGGAGGAGATTCCAAAGAGTCTCCTTCTTATCCCATTCTTGTTCTTCTGCCACAACAGGCAAGAAAGTGCCCAGGTAATGTCTGCCATTTGCACTAAATTTAACCTTAAGCCCATGAACGCCAATTTCCCAGTCGTTAGGGTCGTCAATTGGCTCGAAGTTGTCTAGCAAGGTCACACTAACTGATAACAGAGGTAACTCCGATGATGAGATGGCCGGAAATCGGGGGTCTTCAAATGCGCTGACTAGAGCATAATTGGCTACTCCAGACTCGGTTGGTGAGCTCAGAAACGTTCCAATGCAGCCACGTAAGTTGCCATTCTTGTTCCAAGTAATAAAAAGTGGTGCCTTGGAAGGGTAATCCGAGGACGATACTCCCAATGACGAGTTGTAGTCTTTCAAGGCGATGGATGCGGAATTTGGGTTGAGTTTCGAGTTTAACGTCTCAAATGCCCAATAGGCTAGTGATTTGGCCATGGTTGAGGGAATGTAACGATATATATGGTATGGGGGTGTATAAGATTAGTGAGCAAGATAGACTGTAGATTGTCTATGGGATATGACGATATTGGGAAGCCATATTATATGGACAAAAGTGGGAAACTAAGAAGTAACTTGAAAAAAATGAAGGGAATCTAATACTAGAAGAAATAATTATATAGAATGAGAAGAAAATGAAGCCAAAAAGAAAGTTCATATTGGAAGGATATTATAGCTGGAACTTCGCATTGAAGGTATTAGTCTAGATGCCCTACATCTCTCATAAACTATTCCAAACATATAAATCTATAAACTCTAATAAAGTGCATACCTAGTATCGTACATGCTACCACATAATTCCAATTCCTGAAGATTCTGCAAACCAGCAGCCTGAATCATCATCTTCGCCGAATCCGCTCCACATGTTGCCAATGACCCATTGGTACCCAAAGAAAGCTTGCGAAGACCGGCTGGAAAAATCGTATTCACAGAATCAAAACTCAACGACAAATAGTTTCCCGATAAATCGATGCTGACTAACGACGAAGGGAATTTGCTCACTTTCTGGATCAAATTGAGAGACAAGTCTATAGCCTTGAGGTTCAGGAACAAGTCACTGTGGAACATGCCACTGTAATCGGACAAAATATTCCCTGACAAGTTGACGGACTCCAACACGTAGGGCCCGTTGGGTCCATTTCGGTAGTTGTGAAGCTCGATCCGCATGAGATTGTTGTTGGAGAGATCCAACGTCTTGAGGTTGGTTAACGACTGGTGGTGGAATGAGCTGTTGGTCAAGCCACGCAACTGGTTGTTGGAGAGATTCAAGTGTTCCAAGGTAGAAGGAAACTTGAGGTTGCGAAGATTCCACTCCGTCAAATTGTTGAATGAGAGGTCCAATGTGCGTAAGTTCTCACAGTGAAAGCACCCATTACTATCAACCAAATGCTGGACTAAATTGGACGCGTCAAACAAATGGAGCTCCAAATTCTCGATGGCGATCTCGTTGGTACTTGTGAGAAGATTCATCAAGCTCGTTTCGCTATCGTGGTTCCTTTGTAACTTGCTGAAGCCAGGCAGGTACTTGATAGTGAACCAGCTGAGATTGAGCTGGGGAGAGCAGAGAGGCTCAAACAACAGACGGAGAAAAGAATTGTCCAAAGGCACGTTTTCCACTAGAATCAATCGAATACGAAAATTCCGTGTATAGTTCTGTAAAACCGGCAAGTATGTGGTGAAAAGCTTGTGCATGAAGGCCACCGAAGATGCGTAATTTGTGAAGTCAAATACAGCAAGCGTGACATCTTTAGGGGAGATATAAATCCGATGCAACATCAAGTAATCAAGTTGGGCCAAGCTAATGGTGGCAAGGTCTGGATCGTTGCTGACCACGATGCTTTTCCACATATATTTGGCAGCCAACGCCTGATGTCTCACGATAAGATAAGGATCTGGGACATTTGGCTGCGATAATGCCTGGAGGTCAAAAAGACGATCGAGATCCCACAGGGGTAGAAACTGGAGTGTGAGCTGCTGGAGCTCGGGAGGAAGATTGAAAAATACTGATTCCATGTGAATCAAATTGTGGATGTGGATATCAGTGATATGCACCTGAGATGGATGCGCAGGGTGTCTAATGGACGAGATAAGGCAACCACAAGAAGGTTCTTAGGAAGAAAGCCAGGAACAAAATAAAAATAAAAGATTAGCAAACAAAATTTAGAGAAAAAGTGGAGAAACACCAAATGTATAGGTATCAGCAACCTCTGCCGTGGGTGATGTTGCTGAATATATTGTTCTGTGGCTGATTTCTTTTTTTGCGATGACGAAACCTTACTACATGTGAAAGTCCAGACATTTTGACAGCTTCGATCAAAGAATCATTGGGGTGTCAAAAAATTGGGGATGATATCAGATAATTATTTGCAGAAGTAAGGAAGTAATACTGAAAGATTAAGACGTTTCAAATTGGCTTCATTTGATCGTTTTCTTGATTATCTTTTTTTGCTCTTTTTGTGGTCGTTCCTGTGATCTGGTGACTCTGCCGTATCTTCCAATCTGTTTAGGCAATTCCGAGACATTTTTCGTATTATCGCCAAGCCCATGCACGTGATTTGTCACGTGGTGCCGCTCACCTCAAACCTTCTTTCTGCAATCTTTCCAACCAACCTTTCATCCCCCTTCATTTGTCATGGGTGCCTGTCTATCGTGCTTGGGCCATGATGAAACCGATGCCAATGAGCGTACATCATTGCTTGGCGGCGCCAAAATATACTCCGACGAAGACCTCCACGAAGAGGCATGGAAACAGCAACAACGTCAGAACGAGCTCAACACCATCGTCAACGACCTCAACGACCACCTCATTGACGTGTCGGCATTCCTCAGCAACACAAGCAGCGGAGTTGTTAACACTCTTTCACATCCGGGCTCGCTGTACCTGCTTCCTAGATTGCACGATGGAGACGATGCCGATACAGTGGCCCAATCACCTAGCGTGGGTCCAGCAGGCCTGGATGTGGCAGACAGACAATACCCGCATTTACTGAGCGTGGACGAGAAATTGGAGATATTGAAGGCAGTCAAGAGTCTCGATGCTGAAGACCAGAAATATGACGTTGTTCAACCCTCAGGCCCATTGTATGTGGTTTTTTGAGTTAGACAACTCAATCACGCCAGCACCGCATAAATACAATTAACAGTACAGAAAGAATAGAACGGTATTTCAAAGAGAAAGTAACAATTAGTGACCGGTTGTCAGTGACATTTCAAATGTGGTACTATTTAAGTTATCCACTAGAGTAATCCACGTAAAGCTAAGAAGAAAAACACCCGTGAATCGACGTCAAATCTTCTTTAAGCCTTATATTCTTTCAAATTCTAATCCCCTTTTCAATTCAAATTTCCCCTTTCCTCCTCCCCACTTCAAGTCGTCACCAACCCATCAACGTCCTGCACGTATCCGAATCGGACTTTCACTATCAGTTCATTTGTCTCCACGAGTTCAAACGAATTATGCTTCTTGTGGATGTTGTGACGGCGTACGTGCGACGCTTCGATGCCCATTTTGTTCAGATCATGTCCTCTCATTGGTTTACCAATGATTTGATCCAAAATCCCGTATCTCTGGTAATTTCGGAGTTTCTCTTTGTCCTATTCGTTTGTCTACTCACATACGAGTCGATATACTGGACGGGCATCTACTTGGGCTTGTGGGAATACCACGCCAGAGAAATCTTCACCGAGGTGCCAGTCCATTGTGCTCATGTCTATGTTCGCATTAACTTTGCTCGCAAGGCGGACCTTGATAAGGTCAAACAGTACTATAAGTTAAAGCATGACTCCACATACAACATCTTAAACTGGAAACGACTCAATGAATTGGGCCAGGATACTTTCGGGCTCCAGAAGTTCGTCAAGTACCACTTCGAATTCAGTCCAGAGGACTTCGAGAACAATCCCGAGCCTGAATTCGGCTCCACAATCGAGCACTTGAGAGAGAAGATTCTCGACACCATTCACGAGTCGTCAGTGTATTCAGAATTCAAGAAGGACAAACAAATCTTCTCCAAGGAGGATGTCTTTCTTCTCAATAATAAAACCATTGAAGTGGGCCACGAAAGCGACAAGGTGTACTTGAGCAAGATCCACATAGAAACAGGTAATGTCATCGATGCCGTTGTTGTTTACTAGCACCAAAATCAAAAATCAAACATCCTTAAGAATCTTTAGAGCCTCTCTACCCCATCTGTTTTTTCGAGCCCGTATCGCTTCGAGGGAATGAGTTTTCTTTCTACGAGTCTCTGCTCAGTGGCTATCCAAAGCAAAGCAATTCTCTCCAAATGAGATTCCAATGTCTGCTCCACGACTGCTTCTTCTCCATTCGGCGTTGCAGATTCGGGTCTCTGGGGAAGTGGATGTACAAACGACACGATATTATCCATATTCTTTGTCGATTCACCAAGAGCAGCATCGGCCATCTCCACATCCTCGTGCGACGGCAAAGGTAATGCGTGTGGGAGTTTTTGAAGCATTGCTGGACTGAAGTCGGTGTATGCGAGTCCCTTGTACTTCTGGATATCCAGATCCGAAGATTCCAACAGTAAAATGACCCTGTTAACCACCCTGTAGCATTCATTCCGCAAAGAAAGATCGAACAACACACGCAATTCCTCTGGTAAATCTGTCAACTCTTCAATTGGTTTTCTAGGATTGAAATTGAAACAGAGGAGACTCATAGTCATTTCCAACTCCTTCAATAGCTCATGGGAATGGGTGACTTTGCTAATCAAGTTCTCCCTCACAAACAGGAGAATGTCTTCCAAGAATTTGCGCTCTGAATCGGCACCACTAGACTTCTCTGACTCCGTCTGGAACTTGTGTTCACGAATCATCTCTATCAAGTTCAACCGGAGCAACTTGAAGAGTAAAAGGTTGTTCGAGTCTAGAACTGTGGGGAAATAGGTACTGATGATGTGAATAGCCTGCGTTATATCTCCCTTCAAGATAAGGTACTTAATTCTCTTTCTCTTCTCGATCGACGAGTATCCTTTCACCATTTCAGAGGCCGATTCCGTTTGGAAAGACATCGAATCACCATGATTCTGCGCCTTCAGCTCTGCGTATCGTTTAACGGCCAGAACAAAGTCTACAGGCTCCATGTTGGCGGCTGAAACAATCAGAAGTGCTCCAGACCGATTAGGGAACTCCACTTTTGGCTTGTTGTCGAGTTTTAGCGCGGTTTCTTTGGCAAAACTCAAAGCAGCGTTCTGGAAACCTTCCTGGATGAAGTAGTTGAGGATGAGCTTGTTGATTTTGTGTTTGGAAATAGTGTCATGTGGTTGCAGTCGAGATTCTCCAAGGACACTTGGGTGGTCTCCATTGACCGGAGGATCAATTGTGGTGCTTTGATTCATGCTATCAGTAGTTGGAGCTTAAACTATGAAGTGCGATATGTGGAGTATGGAGGAAAGATTAGATGGACCACATTCTGTAGATAATATCACTATGAAAGGCTTTATCAAAAATGAATCTTCACATTGCAAGCTTTATTTATTCGACGTAAGGCATGTTCTAATTTTAAAAAAAAAAAGAAAGCTTAGGATGTGTAATCTGAAGCTTTGGGACATATCTACTGGATGAGAACCATGCATGTAGATTCGATTCTATATACTTTTACGCCAACACCTCTGGCATCTCCATCATTAACAATACCAACGAAGACCATCCAAGGAAGTTCTTGGCTCCCTTGGCTGTTCCGGTTTTGTCATCGTAACTTTCCCAAACATATCCAGATCTCTCCCACTCACTCTTGACATTGGAGATGATATTGTGCCGAAGCTGCGTGTAAGTGGTCTCAATCTTCTCTTTGAGCTCTGGGGACAAAAATTCCCTTGAATTATCATAGTAGTACCGCAAATTGTCGAGCACCAAGTAATTAATGTTCATCCAGATAGGTGATCTCCAGTAGTTCTCGCCAGTGCGGTAGAACTCACTTGATTTGGAGATAGATCTGATTCCGTAGTCACTCCAAAGCTCCTCGGGGTCAGAGATGAGATCAACAACACTCTCGAGTTTGTGCACATCCAGAGGAGGAATGAACTTGGTCAAGAATGGGAAGAGAGAAATGTAGCCCTTGTAGCAAGCATGAACATCTTCTTCGTTTTCGTCGAGAGACACATCACAGTAACATTTTTCTTCCTCGGACCAATGTATTTTGGCGATATTCTCAGAAATATCGTTTTCAATCTTGGTATACAACTTGACGTCATTATCGATCTCCAATAGCTCAGCGATCCTCTTGATCGATCTGGTCATCACTCCGATCCAACACAAAAGATCAACGTTCAATTCGGCAGTGTCAATGGGCAAATATCTAGGGTAATCATCAAGACCTGAGGCGAGACAATGGGTCAGCGTTCTTCCACGCCATCTATATGCCTCGGTGTTGTCACCTCTATCGAATTCCTCCACGTACCCTTGTTGGGACTTTCTGAAACTGTCGAAATGTAATTTCAACTTTGGATATATTTCTCTGGTGTAGTTGGCCAACAAAGATGGATTAGTCACCACAATATTACCGAGATTTTCCCTGGAAATATCGCCCTCAATGGCATCCAAATCCACTGGTTTGTTGTCGGATTGGAGATTGGCTTTATCGAGCAAATATGTAAATGCAAGCATAATAGTTGGTGGGTTAACTATCGCTGTGCTCTGATCGATAAACTCGGCAGGAACCCTTGCTCTGGCCTCCATACCCAAAATCTGTTCTCTGGCAATCCATCCTTCCTTATCGATTAAGTTGAACCATGATTTGATGATTTCCAATGCCAAGTCGGTGTCATAGTCAAGTAATGGGAGCAAATGGAACCCTTCATCCCAGTAGAAACCTCTTGGGAAAAAAGGTCGGGAAGGAACCAATGTAAGCAACTCATAGGGACCCTCGAACTGGCCCTTGAATTTAGGAAGATGAACTTCTTCATCACCCTCCTCGTTTAATTCCACCTCTTCCTCAATCAGCGTTGTTCTATCGACCTTATGGTCTCCGTAGAAATACGAGAGGCCACCCAAAAGGCCCGAGAGCAATTCTTTTCCAAAAACCTTCTCCTCGGGTGTAGCACCAGCGAGTGGAAAGTGCTTGTCGAAGTTTGTGTTGAACTTCTTAATCGTTGCCTCGACACGTGTGTTGAGATCATCGAAAGTAAATCTTTCCGTCGGTGGTGAGGCCATATCGTTATAGATTATGTCGAACTCACACGCTCCCTCGTAGACTTTCTGGATCAAGTGAAAGTTTCCTTCGTATCCGTTGAGATCTCTGACCAAAAGTCCCAGCGCAGCAGAGAAACCTCTAGACTCTACAGGATACTTCTCAGTGAAGTCCTGGATACTCTGTTGCAATAAGGTGATGAAGATCTCGTCTCCACGCCACAGGTTTCCGTCGGCGATGCGGAGACTGAGATGGTGAGTATATTTTGGATCCAATTCCGGAATAATCAAGTTGTCAACTTCTGGATGTTTGTTGTTGGTATGCTCACCTCCATCATTGATTTTCAACTCGAAAGTGCCCAAAGCTTTGGAAAAGCCAGAAAGTCCCACCGTTCCAGTGTATCCGACGGAGCTAGGCTCGTTATCGAAAGTAATAAACCCGTCTGGGACGTTTATTCCCTGAGCCTCGTCATACATTTCTCCTTCAAGGCCCGAATACCAAACGAAAGACGTTCTAGTGTTCTCGAAACCTTCATGAGGGTCAGCCTTAATCTTTACTGCCCAATTTTTTCCGTTGTCACTTTTGACAAAGTCAATTGTAATGTCAATGTGACAGTCTCCGTCGGCAATCACCTGTCTGCCTCCAAATCTTGGATCAAACTCGATCCAATTTGCCTTGGTCACGTTGTGGCCTTGCTCGTACTTATGCTTTAAAGTACCAAATCCACTCTGGTCATCAACATTGAACCAGAGAAGCCCCGACATGAGCGAAAAAGGAAGCCGTGGACGGATTCCAAGGTAATTTCCGCTTCTGTAGGGGCCCCAAAAGAGCGAATCCAGTGATAACCTGTCATACTGGGCTGCGGTGGAGTTGTCGACTAGAGGAGGCTGCTGGGTCAAATCAAATTGTACCTGTTCTGCTATTGCGAGTGCCACGAAGCCTAGAAGCACCGCCACGAGTGTCTGTAACGAGTACTTCATGGTTGGGAATAGGAGTTTCTGGTGAAAGATGGAAAGTAGATATTCGTGCAGGGTTACATTAGACGTGGCAGACAGTGCACCGTAAGATTCCTAGGTAGAAACATTTGAAGTTTCTTTTGAGAGTTTCTTCCTTAGAGATACAAAAGTGAAGATTTCGAGGTTCCCGCAGAAAATGAGACGAAATATTGTAGTGATTTATGTGGTGGCATGTGGTGATTATCTGGTTCATTACATTGAATGTATCAGTTGAGAGTGAATATTGAAACGAGAAGAATCGAAATAAAAAGGAAGGAAGTTGAAAACCAATTCTTCAAGAATTATATGCATATTCAGAAAATCTCCGCAATGAATTATGTTCTCAATGAAGATGTTTGTGTCAATGATATATTCGTTGCCAATCAATGTCTGGATGGGTCAATGACAATCCACAACTTGACCAGATATTATTCTGTATCTGTGTGTTTAAAAAATAAATTAAGTAACCAGCCTCTCTCTTCATGATTATCTAAAACAATTGAACCCCTTCATATTTCTTATCTTTCTGTCTTTTCGATTTTCTATGGCTTCTTTCTCCTTTGGCAATATGACTGCGAAACGAAATAATTTCAAATACGTATAAACCCACCCAACTCACATAAACCTACAAACATAACAATAAAAATTGCACAATTTACATCTTCAATTCCAAACTCAACATGAAATTTCTAAAACTTCCTATCCCTAAACCCTCGCAATCAAAATCATCATATACACTGGCAGCACTTTGCTTCTCCACATTTCATACTCACTACCTAGCAACCACTCAATAAAGTCCTTTAAATTTCTACAATCCCCGACCAAAACTCTAAGAAAAGTCCTTGGAACAGTACCTTCGACATAACAAACCCTTGGATCCCCTTTGAAACCTCTCGTCCTCCTCTTTACCTCTAATTGCTTCTCGTTGCTTCCGTACACCATACTCTGGCCAATCCGGTATATGCTGATTACGCTCAGTCACAAGATACATAGTTTATAGTTCTTTGTCTAACACCTGGATTTGCCACCTTCTACAGCACTGTGCTACGACTAAACGCGTCCACGTATATGAACCGTGTGCTCCAGTCCCCGATCCAATTCGCCGCTTTCCTTAGACCATCTCAATCGCTCCATTTTCTCCGCAGAATGCATATCACTCCAATTCCTCTGAGCTGGGGTGAATCCAATAATTATGCCTACCTTTTGGTGGATGAGCCCACCAAGAACGCATGGTTGATTGACTCAGCCTTTCCCAAAGACGTCTTGAGCTTTCTCGACACGAAAAAGGAGACATTTGAGTTGAAAGCAATCGTCAATACTCACCACCACTGGGACCACGCGGGAGGCAATAAAACTTTCCACAAGAAGTTCCCGGACTTGCCGATTATCGCCGGAAAGGACTCTGAGCTAGTCACCTACACCCCTTCACACCAGGAAGTTATTGATTTGGGCGACAATGTGTCCATTACTGCACTCCACACTCCGTGCCACACCCAGGACTCCATTTGCTATTATGTCAAGGACTCCAAAACCGGTGAAAAGGCAGTTTTCACGGGAGATACACTCTTCGTCAGTGGCTGTGGTCGTTTCTTTGAGGGAAGCGCGGAACAAATGGATACCGCATTGAATAAGATCTTGGCTAAGTTGCCTAAGGAAACTGTGGTGTACAGCGGACACGAGTACACCAAATCCAATGTCAAATTCAGTAAAACGGTGCTCAGCAATCCTGCTATTGCTGCGCTTGAGAAGCTTGCACAGGCCAACGAGTACACGGCCGGCAAGTCCACCATTGGTGACGAATTGGAGTTCAATCCATTCATGAGACTTAGCGACCCGCAGGTGCAGAAGGCCACGGGTGAGACAGACAGTATTGAGGTGATGGCCAAGTTGAGACAAATGAAAAACAACAGTTAGGATAGTTAAGGTGTTGAACAGATAAGAAGTACAGTTGAGAAAGACCCTAGAACTTCAATATATGGCTGGTGCAAAATATCTATATTCGTACAAACCCCGGGAGGTATGCCTCGTCGTACGCTAGCTCAGGCTGCCAGAGCTCAATAAATTCCAAATCAAACTCGGATTTACCCATAGCAAACTTCTCATATTCTTCAAAAATGCCACTCATACACCAACCCTGAAGAATCTTCCTCATAAGCCCTACCAACACTCCGATGCGGTGCTTGCCCTTGTTAGAGTGGATAAGCATGGGGAAGTTCTGTTTATCCAACATGAGCTCAAGCGCCTTCACGAGAGCCGCCTGTGTTTCAGCATGTGTGTTCAGAATAAAAGGTTCTTGTGAAGTGTGCATCACTAGATGGTGGAAGGTGATGTCGGTGGTTTCGATCCATGCCGTGTAGTTTTCGAAGATTTCGGCAGTACCATGTTTATCCTTCTTTGGTTTTTTCGCTTTCTTTTCTTCTTTATCCTTGTCTTTCTTGTCCTTCTTGATCTTGTCCTTGGAAACCTCCGGTCCCAAGTCTCCTAAGTAGATTATAGTTTTCAACTTCAACTGCTCCATGAATGGGTAGTTGATGGGCATTGGAAATCCACTGCGGTAGATTCCATCTTCGACCAACGAGAAATTTAGCGGGGGGACGTAGCTAGGTCTAGCTAACAGGATGGTCTGTAGCTGCTCATGTTGTGGAGGTGCCTGCGAATGCTCTCGGGAAGAATCTATGGAAATGTTTTTAGGAAGAGCCGGATTTCTTGCCAGAATTTCAACCGGTCTGTCATGAAGTGAGGCAGAATCACCCATAGTAGGTGAATATGAATTCTTGGTGTATGATTCCATTCGGTTGAATGATTTAACTCCAGGCATGTATGCACCACTACATGGAGAGACTAGGTTGTTGGAGTAATTAAAGTGGAAATCGAAAAAGAGGACAAAAAATTGAAATAGAAAGTAAAGATTGAAAAACAAAATTCCGAACTTAAAATGAAATGTAGCTTTTCTCGTTTCAAATCGGCAAATGCTCTCTCTACTTTTTCTAGTTACGCTTTTATTTATGCGTGGAACAATTAAACACTTGTGCAGACAATGTAGGGTGAAATATGCAATATGACAAACAATTCTTGGATTCATCCGTCACAATAATGGCTGGAACTTCGGCAACATAGGAGGCCGAGGGTACCCGTTCAGCAGTGGACGGCTGATGGGACCAGGAAGAACCAGTGAATTGGAGTGAGTGATAGGAGGAGGTAGGATGATCTTGGGCGAGTCGTCGCTATACTTTGTAGAGGTGACTGCCGACGTCAATTCGTAGATTGGAATGGCCTGGAATCTTTGAGGGAAGATCTCGAGCTCGATGTTGGACTCTTGCTCAAAGATCTTCTCCAAGTCGAAATCTGAATTGATGACCACCGACGTTTTCTGGTTGCGCAATGCAAAGATCTGGTTGTCATTGAGCTTGAAGGCTTGTTTGGCGTTCTCCATGAGTTCAACAAGTCGTGGAGGCGCCGAGCCTTTCATAGGATATGTAAATTCCAATGAAGACAGCAAGAACCGGAGAACCACCAGTTTCTTCTGTAGATGGTCTCCCTCAGGCTCGAACGACATTCCAGGGGATACTGAGGGGAGATGGCTGCGAAGTTCGGAGGCGACTGTGGCCAAATTCGTGAGAGACGTCAGGAACTTCTGGTGTTCGTCACCATCGTTCTTCTGAGAGGCATCCATCTCAGAACGAAGGAAGGGTGTGGATGATTTCAGCACCAATGGATACTCAAGCAAGATACTACGGTAGAAGGCCTCGCCCACCTGGAAAAGAATGCGGTCGTAGCCGAAATCCTTGATGCAGCAGCCTATGAGAGTCTGAAATGTCAATGCCGCGGTGTCGTCGTCTAGAGCTTCCGTGACTGCCGATTGTGGTTCGAGGCTGCGATAGAAACGGGCCAAAAACGAAGACAGCGTCACCTTCTCCTTTAAGTACTCGACAGATGTTTCGCTAAGACCAGAGAATGATTTGTCAAACACCATGGCAGAAATGGACATGATGGCCGACTGACCCAACACTCGCATGTAGTTGGAGTCCGATTTTTTAGTATGCTCAAGACACAGTTTGGATCTTTTCATTAGTAGCAAGAGCGATAGCCGAATAGCCAGAAGCTCCTTTTCATTGGTGGCCAGCAGCAGCCCAATTACTGTTCCTCCTGCGAGTGGGGGAAGTAGTACGCCCAAGTGAGGCCCTCTACTCTCCAAATTCACAGGTTGGATGATGGAGTCAATTGCTGCTCTCAGATGGTCGTCGCTGGTGAAAGTCTTCGCTCTGGAGTAGCTCATGTCATAAACCTCTTGACCAACAGTATTGAGCCTTGCGATCTCCAGAAGAAACTGCGACCGGTCACTGCCTTCACTGTCCATCAAATTCTCATCTTTAACATGCAACTCGGGAGTGTCATGGTCATTGGAAAGTCGTCTTTTCTTCATGTTGGTTCGACGGGTTTTCGTTGAACGTTTCCGATTTCGTCTCACACTCTGTACAGCAGCCCGAACGAGCTTATCGAAGTCCGGAAAGTAGTCCTGATCATAGTGAAACTCCAAGCGAAGGATCTCTGCCGCCTTCTTGATCTCGTCCTCCTGTTCGCTCGCCTTCTTCAGACTCAAGTCCATAGTGTCGATGAGTTCGAGCCTGCGAGCCAGAAACCGCTTCCAAAGACGCTCATCGAGGAAATTTAGTCTTTCCCGGATGGAGTGGGTGACGCCTAGCTTCTTATCGTCGGCCATCTGGACATCAAACATGCTATTTGTAGACCTGGAGACTACTTGTATTGTTTTTAGTCATTTAGTGATTCATGGTCACGACGAGTCATAGGTCGCACACCCGTACCTCTTGACTCATGACTTGGAGTCATCAACAAAGTCTCGAGGAAACAAATGTCCTCAATCAAATTTAAAGGTTTCATACGAGTTGTGTCGGTGAATTTCGATATTTGAATCAGTATGAGCTTGTTTCGGACGAAATTGGCTAATTCTGGCTTGCATTTTCTTCTTCGTTTTTGCCTCGGTAGTCACTGTGCAGTCCTTGGGCACCGTTGAAGTCACAGAACTGGTTTGGAGTCACAGTACAGGAGTCAGGAATGACCCAAAGTCACCGTGGGCCGTACAGGCAGAGGCTTCGAGTCATTGGCGAAGACTGCATGTAATTCAACGAGATATGATTGGGCCAAAATTGGTACACACACGACCGCGCCTAACACCACATCCATATCGGACTAAATAGGAGAGCCACTTAGTGAAGAACATTTAAAAAGGAATATAGAATTGGTCTACAGATTAAGCAATGAAAACATCCAGACCTCTCGACAATCAAATCTCCAATTGGTAAGAAAAATCTCCGAAAAGGACCGCGTTACTTATGCCATGGTGAGTCACAGCAGTGCAGATAACGTCGATAAGTGCCCAATCCGGTAATTGAAAATTTTTGCCGCGATGGACAATCAGTATAAAGTCCACCCACCCTGGCCCCATTTATAGGATTTTTCTTTCACTATTTTCTAACAATAATATCTATCATGTCTAAGGGAAAAGTTTGCTTGGCCTACTCCGGTGGTTTGGACACCTCTGTCATTCTCGCCTGGTTGCTTGAAGAGGGCTACGAAGTTGTGGCCTTCTTGGCTAACATTGGTCAAGAAGAGGACTTTGAGGCTGCTGAGAAGAAGGCTTTGGCCATTGGTGCTACCAAGTTCGTTGTTGTCGATGTCAGAAAGCAATTCGTCGAGGATGTGTGCTTCCCAGCCATCCAGACCAACGCTATCTATGAGAATGTCTACCTTTTGGGTACTTCTTTGGCTAGACCAGTGATTGCTCAAGCCCAGATCCAGGTTGCCGAACAGGAGGGATGTTTCGCTGTCTCTCACGGCTGTACCGGTAAGGGTAACGACCAGGTTCGTTTCGAGTTGTCTTTCTACGCCTTGAAGCCAGACGTTGTTGTCATTGCTCCATGGAGAGACCCAGAGTTCTTCAACAGATTTGCTGGTAGAAAGGACTTGTTGGACTACGCTGCTTCGAAGAACATTCCAGTGGCTCAGACCAAGGCTAAGCCATGGTCTACTGACGAGAACTTGGCCCACATCTCCTTTGAGGCTGGTATCTTGGAGGACCCAAACACCACTCCACCAAAGGACATGTGGAAGTTGACTGTGGACCCACAGGATGCTCCTGAGACTCCAGAGGACTTCTCCGTTGTTTTCGAGAAGGGTTTGCCTGTCAAGTTGGTTTTGGACGGTGGTAAGAAGGTTGTCACCGAGCCAGTTGAGTTGTTCACTGAGGCCAACGCTTTGGCCAGAAGAAACGGTGTGGGCAGAATCGATATTGTCGAGAACAGATTCATTGGTATCAAGTCCAGAGGCTGTTACGAGACTCCAGGTTTGACCATCTTGAGAAACACGCACATTGACTTGGAGGGTTTGACCTTGGACAGAGAGGTGAGAGCCTTGAGAGACCAGTTTGTCACCGTCTCCTACTCCAAGTTGTTGTACAACGGTATGTACTTCACTCCAGAGTGTGAGTATGTCAGAGCCATGATTGCTCCATCCCAGAAGACCGTCAACGGTACTGTCAGAGCCAGATGTTACAAGGGTTCCGTGATCATCTTGGGTAGATTCTCCGAGACTGAGAAGTTGTACGACGAGACTGAGTCTTCTATGGACGAATTGACTGGTTTCTCTCCAGAGGACACTTCTGGATTCATTGCTGTGCAATCGATCAGAATCAAGAAGTTTGGTGAAGCTGTTAGAGAGAAGGGTGCCAAGTTGGAGTTGTAGATGCATATAATAATTTGATAAGATAAGGAATGAGACGGCACTAGATAAGTAATTACACATGAAGCTGCCCTAATAGAGGTTTCCCGTAATTACATAATGGACCTATATAGTTTGGTATTCTTTTGCCCAATTTTCCAACTTTTCCAAATATTCAGGTATGTTTTTGCCGATCAAGGCAAAAGGAATACTTTTCCTTGCAACTGGCTTCGTTTTGCTGGTTTCGTAGTGTTCTTTTAAGTGCGCGATCATGGACTCCAAAATCATTCGTCTCTTGTCGTTATCAGAAGTTGACTCTAGCTTCTTAGTATCGTCATTAATTTCTTTAGCGGGATAAATGGTTTCGTGCTCAGTTTTGATAGCGTATTCCTGCTTTACACCTGGGATGACCAGATATTGATTGCTTTCTTGATTGTCCAGATATTGGGTAGTTTCTTGTTTGCCCAGATTGAGTCCAGTATCGGCCAAAAATTCGTCCTTGTGATTGAAATAATACCAACTAGTGAGCCAAAGAACTTTATTGAACATTGGAAAACGGTATTTGGCAGGTACTCTGGTCTCCTTCTCGATGTTGTAAATCTTCAAATGCATAGGCACATCTCTGAGAGTAAGGTAATTTCCCCCAATAATTACAGCATCCTTTGGCGTATGCACAGAGTGGATCCAGCCACTAGGAATAATAAAAAGATCTCCTTTATGTAGATTGACCCTGAACCCATTGGAAGGCTTCATCTTCTTTCCACGGATTCGCTTCGAATAGTCTCCGAACCACATGAAATTCTGCTGTGGCTCCTGACACCATAACTTAAATAGTAGAAGATTATCTTCGGTTGGTGGGTACATGAGAAAAGTCTTTGTTCCCAGACAGACCGTGTAGTATACTGGCGTTCCGGAAAAGTCAATGTGGAAGTCCGTGTATGATCCTGCCACGGACATTAGACAATAGACTGTCACTTTTGGACGTTTTTGATTATTTCCATCACTATCACACCACACCTTATCTACGAGATCCATTTGGCGAACCATTTCCGGTCGCAAGAACGACTTGCCTAGATCCTCCACCTCAGATACCTCAAGGGAAATTACATTTCGTATTCTGTCTCGATCCAGAGCATCGGTATAGAAGTATTTTCTCCATTGACCCAAATTCCAACCAGGCGATTCACTCTGCTGTGACAACACATCCATGACTTCCACTGGCTCGTTGTTTCCGGTCTTCTCAGTGATGTAGGCCACCGTTATATTCTCTCGAGCACACGGTAGCTCCATTCCACTCTCTCCATTGTCAACATTGGGAACTAACACTGGTTTGGGCAATTCTGTGCTCAACACATAATGTTTGGTGAGCTCCTCTGCACTCACAATGTCTATATAAGACAGTTTCTTGCTTCTATCAGCCTCAGGCTCGAAAGCTAGAAAAGTTGACACATGAGGATGTTCAGACTTGTCCACAGCAAACACTTCACCCTGATCAAGTGCAACGTAGTCAATCTTGACCCTAGCACGCTTCAGTTGGCGTTTCAAATGCGAAGGTCCATGGTCAGCCTCACATTCAGCACAGTGGTACGATGCTATTTTTCCTAGTTGGGAGGTGGGAATATTGGCACAAATGGTATGAAGCCATTGTCTGCAAATATCACATCTGATCCAAGAGATAGCATCTGATTCGTCTAGAGGATTCTGTATACATAATTGGCACACAGACGTATCTTTTGGTTTAGCCATTTGGAGAAGTTGTTGATAGTATTGTATAGAGAGAATGTAGGTAGTAGATACCATTTTTGAAGAGTCCGAGATTAAAAGATCTTCAGAACATAGGAAAAGAATCCTAAAAATTTTTAACTACATTATTTCATCTTGAGTTTGTTTACTAATTTCAACAGTTGTTGACTTTATGGCCCTGTCCATCAATGTCTCTCCACAAGAACTTCAATCTGTAGTACTGTGCAACAAAACATAAAATCAACAAGATTGGAACTTCTAAAAGTGGACCAAAAGTCGCCGCTATAGACTCTTTACTTCCTGAACCATACAAAGAGATAGCAATTGCAAGACTCAATTCAAAATTATTAGAAGCACTAGTAAATGTCTGTGTAACAGTCTCAGAATAACTTGCTCCACATCTCCATTTCCATCTGATCTCATTTTCAACAGTGTTTTTTTCACACCCACAAAGCAATGTCTCTTCTGCCCCATCGCCACTCGCTTCCATGACTCTAGTTCTGCCGCTGTACCATCTCATCCCAAAGAACACACCAAACCATGAGATGAAGAAATAGAGAGTGAGAGGAACAAAGCACCTGATCCCAGACCCGATATCCCGAATGAAGTAGTGACCTCTCTCGATGAAAATCACTACAATCGTATATATCAATCCGATGAGAGCCCAGGGCGAGATGAAAGGCATTACTCTTCTGTTATACTGGTTGATGCCTATGGTGGATATGGCCAATAATCTCACCACGAGACCGATAGCAAGAGGAATTCCAAGGAAGAAAACAACACTTTTGGCAACCACAGAATATGTAACACCACTAGCTCCTGCTTTAGAGTAGTCCCCAGTAATGGCGTAGCAGAACAAGATCTGGTATGGAGCATACATGACTATCTGGAGCATACTGTTGACAATAACGATCACAGCGCACAAATCCAGGTCTCCGCCAGCTAAATCGTTCCACACCAAGACCATAGCTATACATCGTGCCAACCCAATCATTATGATACCGTTTCTATATTCTGGTTTATCAAAAAGGGTGGCCCACGAGAGCCCAAACATCAAGAGTGGGCTTAGAACCCAATTTAGTACAACAGACACCAAAATCTGGTGCAAGTACATATTCAGTGAGAAAAATCGGAAGAAATTCTCCCAACGGACCTTACAGAGTGGAGGGAGCATCATGATTATCATACCTATAGCCAAAGGCACAGGGACACCAATGACTTGAGACCCTTCAAATGCAGATCTTGAAGATGGAACATATTCCGAAAGGAGGATACCGAGAGTCATAGCCAATAAAATGGCTAGTGGTAAACACTTATCTGCAAAGGAGAGACGCAACAATGCATTTTTCCATACAATTGGTTGCATGTCGAAAATGAAGAGGTCAAGTTAGCGATAAGGTTTTGCGACAATCCACAACGCAGGTACACTTGAACGAAGAAAGTCAAGAAACCAATCGAACAGATGATAGAGAGATAATTACATATTCTCTGCTCTTGATATACTATTGTTAATATGTTGGTTTAATCTGAGCACATTTTTGAGTTCTCGTGCCCATCGGATGGCTGGAAAACTCTCCAGTCGATTTAGATTATGTTTACGCTGTTGCGTCGTATCTTAACTAAAAAGCATTTGTGTAATTAAAACTAAGAATTCTATTCTATAACAGGCAATACTTTTTCCGTCTGCTGCCATAAAATTGATAATAATGATGAACTTTCCTTGAAAAAAAGGAAACAGGTTCAATTTTGCCTAAACGGGCAGCACCTCACAAGAGCCTATCTTTTAGATCTTACCAGTGCATTAAGTTCTGCTCCAAATCACCAGAATGGCAGGTCTATGCCATCACGATCCAGTGTCAGCAGGTTTTCATAAGACCAACTTCCCAGTCAATCGAGCATTGTTATTAAAGTAGATCAAATTATCATAGGTACATCAACTCTGAACAGTATTAAGTAACTACTGCAATGAATAAACACAAACAAGTCATTAGTCATAATTAATTTCCACTCTATACCTTCTATACATTGACTACAATAAAAAAATTGTACAGCTAAAGTTTCATCGGATTCTGAGCACATGAGTCTATTGCATAATGTAGGTAATCAAGATCGGTCACAACATTAATCGTACAAGCATTCCTAGCCCGCAACCCAACCATGACTTCATATTTTTCTTCTTTTCCTTATTTACTTCCCATTCTCTCCTTTTGCCTTATCGCATTAATACCATCTGGTCAATCTCTCTCCAAATACTCCATTGCGACTATCTGTAGGCCATTATCGCATTGACTCACATCCAACCACTCATGCTTTGCTCTCGTCAAGCCAAATCCGTCTGTCGCCCCCTTATATCTACGGCTGCTAAGTGGAGAATATGTTCCAGGAGTTACAACTCACAGACAAGCCAGGACCAACAGAAAACATTCTTGCAAGAATACAAAATTAGATCGTCTTTGGAAAGACTCATTTACTACTATGCCAGCCAGCCATTGACCAAGTTCTCTATTCTGGCCTTGTACGACCAGTCACGGAAACTCAACAACTCAGTGATTCTACAGTTTGCTCGAAATACCGTAGAGCAGCTTTTGGCTTATAATGCCCGAAGACTTAGACGCTTCAGAAACCTACCATATTTGGTGATGTTGAATCCGTCAATCTCAGAGCTGTACAATATGTACTTGAAGACCATGTCTGTGCTCTTGAATGCGTCGCTCAATCCGCCCACCACTTTGGAGGAGAACGATAAATTCAAGAATGAGGTACTCAATAAGTTTATCGAGATTCATGCCGATGCATTGCCCATTCTTTCTAAAGGGTTTTCCGAGGTGATGCATTTGATCTCCACCAACGACATCAAATTGTTTTTGGACGAGCACTTGAAGGAGCGTATCAGCATGAGGCTCATAGCACATCAGCACATTCTGCTCACGGATTCATTGTCCACCAACGACTATGTAAAGGGCGGAAACTTCAACGGAGTAGTCAAGGAACTTGACATTCGGGCAGTGATTCAGAAGAATGCAGACTTGGTCAATGATATCTGCCTCATGAAGTATGACCAGTCAGTTCTGGTGAAAATCGATACCAATCTTTATCCACCCAGTTTCTGGAACCTGAGGGACGCTCCGCCATCGCTGTTGAAGCTCAAGAATGAGACAGACCCCATTATTTTCCCATATATCGAGTTCCACCTCGATTATATTCTCATGGAGCTTTTCAAGAACTCGTTCCGAGCTCAGATCGAGAACCATGTTTCTGATCCGGTTCAGGTGACTGTTTCCACATGCAACAAGCCCTCCTATCTTGAATTGCGAATCAGAGACAAGGGCAAGGGAATTCCTCCCAATGTGGTCAAGCATATGTTTGACTACTCGTTTACAACCTACGAATCTGGAGAAGGTGACAGTTACAAGACACTCAATGTGCCACCAGGCGAAGGAGGAAACACAGTAGCGGGCATGGGCTATGGACTTCCCCTTCTGAAGAACTATATTGAGATTTTCAATGATACATTAGACCAGGAAATCGCCGACCATCCGGATAAAGAAGAGGTGATTCCTACAAGAGGTCTGTTGACTGTGCAGTCGTATTATGGGTGGGGCACTGATGTGTACTTAAAGACTGTTGGATTTTAGAGAGACAATACAAGATAATGTATAATAACATTATTGTTTCTTTCAATTTTTTTTTTATTTTTTTATTTTTTTGTATTCATTCTCTTCCCTATTTATGTTGATCTTAGCTTCTATCACATACTTGCTGGTATTTATTGTCGTCTACACAGGTCATCCTACCCCATCACAAACCATATCAACTTTCTTACATGTCTGAAGACCCAGGCATCTCGCTCCCCCAATGGGTCATCACCCTATCGGGATACACGGCTCTGGTAGCCTCGTTGATTATCTTCCTTTCAATCTTTATGCATCTCCTCAATTACAGAAAGCCCTTTCAGCAGAGACTCATGATCAGAATTCAATTGATTGTGCCTCTCTTCGCCCTCTCATGCTTCTCCATGTTATGCAATCCTACGTCGGTGTTAAATAAGTTTATCATCGAACCAACGAGAGAAATCTATGAAGCTTTTGTCATCTACACCTTCTTTTCGCTCTTGACAGATATGTTGGGAGGCGAGAAGAGTATTGTCATCATGGCCAGCGGCAGACCGCCCGTTGAGCAAATTGGATTCATGAAGTGTCTTCCGCCGCTTGATATTCTGGACCCACACACGTTTTTGGCTGTCAAGCGTGGTATTCTCCAGTACGTTTGGCTCAAACCGGTAATTTGCTTTGGCGTGCTCTTTCTGGAGTTGCTCGGCTGGTACGACGTCAACGACTTGGGTATCACGTCTCTCTACCTCTGGTTCACCATTGTTTATAACTTTAGCGTATCTTTGTCGTTATACTCGCTTGCTATCTTTTGGAAGATCCTCTGGGTCGACTTAAAGCCATTCAATCCTGTGGGAAAGTTTCTCTGTGTGAAACTTATCATTTTTGCATCGTACTGGCAGGGTGTTATTCTTGCAATTCTCAACTTCACCGGTGTATTGCCTGGAAATAGTTCCCAAGATGAACAGGGTGCTCCCAACATTGGTGTGTCCATCCAGAATGCATTACTCTGCGTGGAATTGATAGCGTTTGCTTTTGGTCACTGGTTTTCATTCTCGTATCGGCCATTTACCATTTCTCGAATCCCCAATGGCAGACTTGAGTTTATATACGCCGTGAGGGACATGATCGGCATCAAAGATTTAGTTATCGACTTCAAGCTCACTTTCTACGGCGATTACTACAAAGACTACAAGCAATTTGATTCCGTGGAGGCCACAATTGCACATCCAAAGTCTCGAGGCAGAATGAGCAGAATCAATCAGGGTCTCCGATATCACAACGACGGAAAACAGAAGCACTGGCTACCTCAGCAGAATGCTGGAAGTTCCAATAAGTCGTCTATTCAGAGCACATCCGAGATAAACGCCATTCCCAACTACGGCAAGTCACGAACGCAGCTGGCTTATGCTGCATCTATGTCGCTGAATGGTACCTCCACTAGAGGAATATATCCATCTTCACCTAAGCTTGGAATTTCGCCGCCTGGGTCACCAGGAGGTGATGTGAGTGCTCTAAGTATTGACGAAACGAATAATATGGATGACATCATGAATGAGATTGTTCCAGATGTGAATAATGAGGATGAACACTTTGCTGAGGACGAGCAATATTACAAGGCTGCATCGTTGGTGGTAAATAACTACAACTTAGACCAAACCGAGGTAAAGAAATTGATCCACTATCCAATTGTCGATGAGGTTATTGGAGGACATGAATACGGCTACAAGGTCCAAAAGCTACGTGCTAGTCGTAGTCATCTCCATACTGATAGCCACAGTCGTCTGTCACAGCCACTCAGGCGTGGTGAGTCGTTGGGTTACGGGAGTGTGTGAGACTTCTGTTAATGTTTGTGGTGAATGTTTAATTTGAGAAAAAAATAGTGGGTTAAGTGGGGAATTTCACTTTAGGACCCGTTAGACCTTCTATTGAATAATGACTGTTGAGAATGTCTAGTGTATATAATTGAATTGTGAGTGATCGTTAGTGGTATTGGGATAATTTCTCAAGTTTTTCCGGGTGCACACCTCACCTCATACAAACAAAAGATACGGCTGAAAGCGGAAATGACCCAAGCTAAATGGGTACGAAAAATCAGCAAATACAACGAAAGAAGTAAAATGACAGATGGAATCGTCTCGGATTATCTGAACCAAGAATCCCCACATCGAATAATCCCACTCTTCCCCTCTGTTGACTACTTCAGCCTTTTACCTGCACTCGTCAAGATTCCTATAATTCCGTGTCTACTACTACACATAACCAGATTTCAACCTCTCCACAGTTACCGTTCTTTCTACATATTCGAAGCAACTTCAGTCTGGCCATGTTCGAGACCCGTCGCCCGACAAACTTGGATATGTCCACAGACCTTCCGGTGACCACATTCCCTCGAAATAACACTCAGATCTCAGCCGAGTTGGATGACCAGCTTCGACCTTTGCTCGTCAATAGCGATTCCTTCGAATGTAACGCCAACTTCTCCACATTCCTCAAATTGGTGGTTGACCATCTCAAAGATTTGCCGGAGACCTATCATGCATGCCTGGTGTATGCCCTTCAGTTACTCCATCTGAATTTGTTCCAAAAGAATCTTGTCATATGCTTGGGAAAGATACTTGGACTCCTTAGTGTCCTTAGCAGCCTGGTGCCTGGGGATAACGAGTCTGAAACTCGCTACTTGAAGGAGTTGTTGCTGATTATAATGCTTTTGCTTTTGAAATTGAGCGGAGACTCCACGTCAGATTGTGATTTGAGCGTGGACGATGTGAAGCTTTTCCAAACTCTTAAGCTGTTGGGAATGATGCAGATTATAGCCGATTTCATTTCTGACCATATCGAACGCAAAGACTCTACGCACGCATCCTACGTGTTGTTGAAGTTTAGTTGTGATATAGTGTTCCACTATTTGTACCACGTTGTTCTTCTTGATGATAGAGAGTTCGCTGATCTCATGGAGACGCTGCTAATTCAATCTTTAATCGCAGATTTGCTCTCCAATGACAACTTCAATAATTACGAATTGGCAGGTGATGACTTCGAGGATGAGGCTAAACTTATAGCATACGAGGAGTTTAAGCTCTTGCTCCTTATCAACGAGCAGTATATGATGAAATCGCTTTCATGTAACATCCTGCAAAACAAGGTGATTGACGGCCTTTTAACTCAAAGAAAAGACTCTATCAATGGCATTTGTGGCTTTACCAACTTGCTCGTGTATCATATGAATCGGGAAGAGTCGCATATTATTAAGATCTTGATGTTGAAATTTCTTTACTTGATTTTCACTTCATCTAGAACCTCTGGTCTTCCATATCTCAATGATGTTAAAATATTGGTTGATATATTCATTCGTGAGCTCAACGATAATAGTTACTCGATTGAGACGGACGGAGATAGCACCCTTCTTGCGCTCACGTACTTGAAAGTCCTTTATCCCATGCTCACGTTCTCTGAGCTTGGAAACTTGAATCCTAGCTACAAGGCGGCTGAACTTACCGAAGTTTTGCGGAATGTGGTGGTTAATTGTGATACGGGCAGCTCAGATAACGATGATGAATCTTTCATCAATCAAGATGTGGAAAGGCTTATCCAGACTTCAAGTATAGTAAAGATCGCTATGAAATGTCTTGCTATTCCTTGGTTGAAACGAGCAGGTTCTCGAGGCATCCCTACTAGGTTGATGAAGCATCCTAACCCAAGCAACGACAGCATATCATCGGCATCTAGCATAAATTCCAGAGGCGTCAAAGTGGAGGCTTCAGACCTTTTCAATTCCACGGATTCGTTGTCTTTCACCAGAGTCGCCTCTGTGAGGGCATCTACGAAGAATGATTTTCATAAGCATACAACCTCTCACAATATGAACCTTGAAAGTACTACAGAGGACGACTCACTGGAAGAGAATATCTTCGAGGTGAATAATCACAATATCTTTTTGCAGCCAAAGAGATCAAATAGCAGCAAAAGCTCGACCAAGAACCGACTGAGCGCTGTACTCTTGGATCTTCCAAAGGAGTATTTACGACACAAGAAGCTTCCTCCCTTGCCACAGGAAGCTAGAACGTCACCTCCCCGTACTTACACTTCGGTTGCGGAAAAGGCAAGAAGTAAGAAGGCTCCACCTCCACCTCCACCTCCACCCAGAAGAAGACGATAATGGCTATTGCCTTCACTAAGATTCAATAAACATAAACGAAATTGCCAACCCAGTTTTAGATTTCTATATAATTAGGCCATGTCTGAGTCCTCCTTAAAGCTAAGAACATCATCAAATCTTAATCCATTGATCTCTGTTCTATTGTATGTGTCCAACTCCTTGTATGAGAAATGATCATCATCCTCAGGGTCGAAAATGTCATTTGATGCCACCAACACTAACCCTCTGGAGCGAATCAATGGGATGAGTTTTGGCACCAAATTAAGCAATTGAATAGATGTGATAATTCCAATCAAATTGTTATCAATCGTGAAATTAACAGCATCCTTGATCGATCGAATGGTTAGCTCCTGGTCATTGGCCAACAACTGATGCTTCAACTTGCTCTGAGCAGAGCGTGAGTTTGTTCTCTCCTGTATTAATGACTTGGCTGAATCTTCATTCTCCAAATCGTTCATGAGAAGGCCATTGGCGGTTCTCGCTTCGAAGCTCTTCTTGGAGTTATTGAATACAATTCCATTCATGATCAAGAAAACCGGAAAGTTAGGTTGCTTCCAGTTCAAGATCTTACAAACAATGGAGTTTGACGACAAGAAGATCAATGAGCGACTTCCATGGTGCTGTCCAACCTTCAGCGTTCTGATATGGTTGAAAACTTTATTCAAAGTCAGATCGATGAACGAGTTCAAGTTCAGTTGAATATTACCTGCAAAAGGAATGTTGTCCAACTCATAGAGAGAAGGGAACACAAGCTCGATACTGAGATTGATGTCAACATGCAAGATGTCCAAAAAGATATCTAAGGGAAGATAGATGATCTTTAAAAGTTTTTTGACATAGGAAATCTCTTGAACTGTCATTTTTGCTAAGTCAGACATGACCTTCTTGTAGTCAAACAATTTGGAAGTCATGGATTTGAGTTGGTCCAAAGACAAATTGGGCAAGAACAATTCGATGTTCTCAGCAACTGCAATGGCCCAGTGCGGGCACACTACTGGTGTGCCGTCATTAAGCAAACAGACCTTGATTCTCAAGTACTCACCAGACAATGAAGTAGCAGTCACAAATGAAGAAGTAGTACTCACAGCTTGTGTTGCATTTGGGTCTCCATTTTCTTGAGAACTAGCCGTGGGGTTGATTGTCGAGGTCAAATTCTGAGTTTGGTTAGTCTTGAAACTTGAGGGTGACAAGAAATTATTAGGGGATAATCCGCCAGCGGCATTAAACTTGACAGCAGGTTTGTTTTTGAAAAACCCAGTTGACGACTTCCAGTAAGTGTCGTACTTGGTGGTTTCCAACAAAGTTCCAGCAAAGGGAAAAATGACTTGATAGTTGAATTTCAACTCGCCTATGTTTCTCAATCTCATATCGAAAAGAGGCAACAGAATGGAGTTGATTTCGGGAGATGAAGTGTCAATCTGTGAGAAGTTCAAGGCAGTAGTTTTGGCTATCAACCGGGTACCAAACTTGGGGAAGATTTCAAAGTCGATGCGGAATTCATTGAGGGAATCAACCTCAGTTTGGAAGATGCAGTTGGTGCTACCTTTATCTCCATCAGAAACAGGCAAAAGAATGTTTCTTGGAACAATATCGGATATGTTTGAGGTGATTGTGATTCTTCCTGGCTTCAAATCTGTGGCAGAATTGAATAAGTTGATGCATCTGGAATCATTGAGGAAGATCAATTCGATCAAAACTTTTTGTTCGAGGAAATTGTGGCCGTATCTTCTCAAAGGCAAAATTGGTGGAGGAAGCTGCAAATGTGGAATAGCATCGATGTTCTTTTCGACGTCTCCACTATCTTCCAGATCTTCAGCCTCGTCGAGAATGGACATTGCGGCCTCTTGGGAAACGTTCTTGTCAAAAGTGGTAGGTACGTCCGATTGAGACGGCGTCGTTATAAGTTTTTGATGATCAGACTGTCCATTCACGCCATGCTTATAGGCCAATAACTGATTCAAAACATTAATGTGGCCCTCAACGACACAGTAATACAAAACATTGTAGCCATCCTCATCCACGATGTCCAAATGAGCACCAAACTTGATCAATTCATTGGTGGTTCTCACATGGCCCTCCAGAGCAGCGTAGAAGATTGGTGGCCATTTATTGAAGCCATCCAACTGGTTGATTGCAGCACCAAACTGAATCAACAACTTAATTAGCTTGAAGTTACCAGAGCGTGCAATCACATGAAGTGGTAAAAGTCCCTCCACATCTTGTTTGTTAATGAGTTCAGGAGTGGAGCTGCTGGATTTCAATAAATACTCCAATGTCTTGTAGTCACTGAACTTGCATGCGTAATTGATAGGCAAGTATTGGAGCTTTGATTTATTGGATTTTGGAAAGCAGTTGCTGCCATTCAGAATGAGAATTTGAATCACTTCAAAGTGGTCATATTTGATGGCAAGTAACAATGGAGACATACTTTCGTTGTCTAAATCATCGATGTGAGATTCGGGGAAGTGTGGAAGTAGAAGCTCCAATAGATCCATTCTGTTATTTTGAGACGCAAAGTGTAAACAATTTCTGCCATTGAAATCTTTGCAAGTAAGCAAATTAGCAAGTGAGTCGGCGTTCAACGTCTTGATAATGTGATTGACAATAAACACTCTGGAATGGTTGATGCTGTCGGTCGAGTTGACAACCTTGACACCGTTATTAATGATTACATGGGAATCATCTTCCAAAGTGGATGCTAGTGGGATAGAACAACACTCGTGAATGATTGTTTTGCTGTTGTTGAAGTCATCAGAGATGAATTCAAAGTCGATGTCATAATTGATTAGTTCCAAGAATGACTCAAGAAACGTGTCAGAGATCTTCAAGTTACCCACAGAAAGCTGGAAAATCTTTGACATTTTGTATGTAGCAGAAGCACCTGTCCCAAATTTGGACGACGACCTAACCTTCTCAATCCATCTGCTTAAAATGGACATATCAGGAACCTTAATGGTAGCCACATTTACAAAACTGGAGTAAAGCTCATCAATCTCGTTGTTCTGAAAACCCGTGATGGAGTTATGGCGAGCTCCTCCGTATGGCACGTTGTCGTCACTCAGACCGTTCTTTTCCTGTTTGATGGAATCTTCACCCAAGTTGGTAAGTGATGCACTGGCCGGAATTGGGACGGTGGAACCTGAAAAGGCACCCTTATAATTGATCAAAACTGTGTAATCGCCGTCCATTATGGACTCCAAGTCAAAAAGAGACAGAGTGACAAGATCACTCAACTCATTAATCTCATTCTTATGGAAAACAGGCTGTACACTCACAGCAGTCTGCAAAAACAATTCTTTTGTGTGAGACTTGGAACGTTTGTCCCATTTCTTGACCACTTTCAGGAATCCAGCCTCGTTGAGCTCAATGAATTGTTGCAATCGAAGCAAGTCCTGGTGAATCTTTTTGAAACTCTGGTATAAATTCAAAAACAAAATGGAGTTCTTGAAATTCAATGTGGATGCGTCCAGGGACGATTGTGCCAACTCGGCACTCTTAGACAAGAGTTCATCCTTCTTCATGAGAATCAAGTCCAAAGTTACTGCCAAATTGGCTTGTTTCTCCAAATAGAAGGAGTTTACCTTTTCCAACTCTCGTTCCACACGAAAGAAGAACAGTGCCTTATTTTCCTTCAACTTTTGTTGAATCAGGAGCTGGCTAGGACTCGATGGAGCGCCAAACTCGAGACCTCCAGCAGGCATACCCAACTGTTTGATGAGCTTCTTCAATGCCTTATAATCAATGAAATGGCCCGAGTACTCCGGAAGTTCGAGTTGGCGAGACGCCAAATATTTGCCAAACTTCATGGTGAACGCTTTTTGGACAGGGAAGCTAGGTTTTGAATACTGATGGTGGAGATGTGGCTGGTTATATATATACCTTTCACCACGTGGACTACGCAGTATTGACAGGTCTGAAAATTGGAAGATGAGTCGAGTATTCGGGGAACGAGGAGGGGAAACCAGAGAAAATTTTGGGGCTGGATTAAAGTATGAAAGTAGACTGAATGATGGGTCTATTTATATATATTTATTTTCTATGGTATGTGGGTGGAGTATTTTTGTGTGGGCAGATTGTACACTTGATCTGGTCTGTACAGTGGGGTTGAATATGGAGGTTACGAGAATAGAATCAGCGGGTTTAGAAGTAAAGGTGATAAAATTTAATAGGGCAGATGGGCACTGTAAAGATGTTAGATTTAGGTCATATAGTAAATATAGTGGATATAGAGGTAGTTGAAGCAGCAAAAGTTGTTAATGAGTGATGAAAATGATTGTGTACATGGACTTGGACATGAAGACACGACGAAGTGAATACGTACATTAAAAAAGGTGATCAATATCCGAGACGTATAAAGAAGGTGGATAGTAGAGTTGGATAATGGAGGACAGAGGCTTCCCAATGTACTTGATCTACTTATTCCGCCCACATAGGCACGAACAATATCCAAAATGTTCCTGAGTATACAAGCTATCTACTTGCAGAAGTGAAACATAAAAATAAGGGAATATTGACCTTTGGGCATCTTCTTTATCCTTCAGGAAACCAATTGCTTGACTTAGATTGGTAATTCTCAATTGTCAGTCAATCATCATCCATACCTAAAGAAGAAGAGCGACACAACCATTGTACTCAACCATTGTACTCAACTATTGTACTCAACCATTGTAAATGAATTGAAATCTTCCACGATAACCCTTCTCTTCATGAACCTGATTGGAAACTTTCCTCAGTCTTGAATCCTTCGGAATATCATCATGAGCTAATCCGGGTTCAAACCATAAAATTCATTTCAATGTTCATTTCATTGGCCAATCCAATCAATTCCCCATCTGAATCAACCTCCACCCTCATCCATCACTTTCATATCCCTTCCTACTCCTCCCTCAAAACTTCATTTATTATTCTATACACCTCAGTTCTCCTTGGCCTTGTCAAAGAACTCCTTGAACTTGTCGGCATTTTCCTTGTTACCGAATCTAATGGCCAAGGTCTGTGCCTCAGGCTCACCCTCAGAAACATCAGCAGTCACAGTGTAAACCCACGATCTGTCCGATCCGATATTTGGCTTCAACACGTAGTCTGGCTGCACCAAGTGGTTGGCACAGATCTTCAAGGTTTTGTCTCTTCTCATCAAGATTCTGGTCTTACCTGTGGTCTTATGCTTCAAAAACTTGACATCTCCTGTGCCTCTCTCCTTCCACTCCTTGATGTCGGAGTGGAACTTGAACAACTTAGCTCTCACTTTAAAAACAACATCCTCGTTCTCCTCATTGGTCTTCACATCGACCTTCTCCAAATGCACCAATGGCTCGAAATGCACGTCGGTCTCTTCCTCGGCCTCGTTGTCTGAACCCTCCTTCTTGTCGGTCTTTTCTTCCTTCTTCTCCTCCTTTGCTGGCTCGTCCTCTTCCTTCTCCTCCTTCTTCTCCTTCTTGGCGCCGAACATCAGGAAAACACTGGCAGTTGGAGGCTTTGGAACCTCAGTTTCTTCGACCTTTGGCTTGGTATCTTCGGCTGACATGGTGTTGTTGATGTTGACGGGGAAAGGCCTATTTTTTTTCCTCTGTACTCAGATCTGGGGCGCACACGACTATATTACCATTTAATTCTATAACCTTCTACTCTGTAGTTTTACAATTTCACCTTGTCGAATATTCCGTGGTAAATTTTGCATTACATCTAGACTCGCAATACTGTTTACAATAGCTTTGACGCTCAGAGGTGGTCTGTTTGCTGAGCCTAGTCATCATCCATATCGGAGGGTTTGATCAATCCAGCAACTTGCAAATCCTTCTGTCTCTGTAATCTTGTCTGCTCTTGCTTCTCAAGCTCTTTGTCCTCGGCGAAAAGGTAGTCGGTAGGATCTCCTCCAAACTCTTTAATTTGCACAAGGAAATCTCTCAATGTTCCACTGAACTTGTTCAAGTCCTTGTACACAGTCGTCAATACATTCAAGAAGTTCACCAATTGGTCCTTCTGCAAATTCTCAAATGCCGATGACAACAAGTTGCCCAAGTACTGCTTCAAGTAGTCCGAGTTAGAAGTACCTTCTGGTGCTTGCTCGGAAGTATACAATGGCTCTTTGATCACCCCGTCCTGTACCAAATGAATCAACTGTGCAAGTAACTGTGCCTGGTATCTGAAGCCAGACTTGTGGTCGGGTTGTGTCAACACATAGAATGTATCCGACAAGATTTGGAAGTAGAAGTTCTCGTAGAATGCTTTGGTAAATGGAGTGATTCCAAGCTTTTCCACGTTCTCAATCAACTCAATGGTCAAGAATAATCCATTCTCTTCAACCTCTCTGTTATTATGCTTCAATGCCCACAATGCTGCATTGATTAATGACTGGAATGCTTCTCCGGAGAGCTGTAGCAATGCGTCGAACGATCTAGCGTTGATCTCCTTCAAAAGCTTGTAGTATTCCACTCTATGCTCAGGATACTCAACAAAGTCATTCTTGATCATGTCTAGAGTACACTCAAAAACACTCTGTAATATGAGTACGACTCCTCCAGAAATCATGGGGCCCACCTTCGACACGAGCGCAGTCATACAGTTTAAAACCTCTGCGTCTCTGGCATCTGGTACGTTGGTCTTGTAATCCTCCAAGACAGCAGCAAATAAGGGCTGTGCAAGGTCTCTAACAATCTCATCCAAGTTATCAGCTTGAATGATGTAGGTCTCAATCATTCTCAAAATCTCCTTCTTGATGGTTCTTAATCCTCTAACTTTTGGAGTTTTGGTTGCGATGATTCCCTCGTTGGCGACAGCATTAGAGATCATTCCACTGACGGCCTTGTATAACGACAACATGTCCACATACATCAAGCCGAGTTGGGAATAAAATCCAGGACCCATGGCTTTACAAACAGACACATTGGTCTTGATGATGTTAGCTATGATCTTAACCGTTTCGGTGTTGGTCAACAATTCGGGATCTTCAGCAGCCTTCTGGACAATAGCAGTCCATGCAACATTTGGTAATGCCATCAACTCGCTCAACAACTTGTCTCTAGCATCTTTTTGTGTTTGGGCGCTAACGATGATACCACAAGCTTCGTAGAAAGTGTGCACCTGTTGTGGCAGCAAATCCTCCGTAATAGATTGAATGTTGCGAATGATTTCATTGATGAATGGCTCTCTCTCTGTTGCTTGGGTAACCACAAAATGCCTCTTACATTTGTTTGTAATCTTGATGAAAGTGTCACAGGCCATGTCTTGCACACCCTCGTGGGTCTCGTGCATAAACTCAAACAACTTGTTAACCACGGTTTTCAAGAACTTCCAATGAGCCTTTAAAAATCTTGGATATTGACCAACAATGTACATGATGTTGGAGGCAACGACAGCTTTATTGTCCTTACCTCTCTTAAGTTCAGTCAATGATAACAAGTCCTTGATAACAGAAACAAGAAATCTCTTTTCCATCTCTTCGTTCATGGTACCGGAAATCGAACCAATAGCCCAACACAAAGTGTTGATGTTGTGCCAAGACCACTCACTCTCGTCAATCTGTCTGGCCAATTTTTCGTTCATGATCAGCTGAGTGTCCACGACATCCAAGTGAGTTAAGTAAACTAAAACTTCTCTCATGGACTTGTATAACTGAATAGTGTCACTTTCTTTAACAAATTCTCTAACAATTTCACCTTCGTCATTTTCCACAATCAACACTTCCTCTGGTCTGACCATGTTCTCAATGATGACCAATCTCAACTTAGACAAAACCTCTGCATACTTGTGTTGTCTCAATGGATATTTGGCCAAGATAGTTGGATCTGGGGCACCGTTGGAGGAAGGTCTCAATTGAGATCCATAAGAAAGTTGCATCAAAGGACTCATCTCGGTGGCTGGCAAGTTCTGGATCTCCTCGAACAATCCGTGCACGAAGGTGGTCCAGTAGTCTAAGCAGGTCTTGAACAATTCTCTTTCCTGGATACTGGAGACTTCTATCAAGTAATTCAAGGCAACAATGAGTAAATCCTTCAAGTTGTCATTGCGTTCCAACGCCAACAAGTGGTTATTCAAGAAGGTGCACAAGAACATGGCCAAATCCTGCAAGAAGGATTGGTCGTTGGAGTTGGCAACCTGGTAGGAAACCTTGAGTGGAGTCTTGCCCAAAGGAACAATGTTCACCAATTTTTGCATGGATTGCTGGAAAAACAAGATGAACTTGTCCTCGTTGGCAGGAGAAATCAAACTTGAGACTTCAGTCAAGCACTTCAAGGTGACGGATCTAGTGTCGGCAGGAGCCAAGAACTTCTCGGTCAAAAGAGACAAGAGGTCTGTTTGGAAGATGTAGTTCAAAGGGATCCAATGGATATACTTCAAGAGGGCGTTCAAGGTTGCGATAATCAAGGAGGGCTTGGTGGCCTTATCCAAGACCTCGTAGCACAATTTAAAAATCTCCTCGAATTCTGCTCTCAAGCTCATCTTCAAGGAGTTTGCCTTTGCCTGGGTCATTTCACCCTGGGAAAAGTCAAACACTTCTTCACTCATCAACTTCAAAATGATCATGTTGTTTTCGCAAACGTTGAACGAAGATCTGGAGCTCTTGACAATCTCCGGAATGAACTGAGGCCAGTTATGAGGCCATTCTTGCTTCAAGACCGAAACCAATGTCAAGTCGATCTTGTTAATCAAAGCACGTTCCTTCTCGAAAACTTGCTCATCATCACACAAGGCGATAATCATATTGACAATGAAATTCCGGATACCAATGCGTTCGCCTTCGGGGATGGTCTTCCATCTGTACTTGATCAAAGAGTTCAAGCAGGATAAGGCAATGTACTTGGACTGGGGGTTTCTAGATGAGGACAAGATGACGTCTGCACGTTTCCAGGACTCTGGATTTTCTTGAAACTGTGTCAAGATCACCAGCGCCCGCAGCTGGTCAGGTCCACTCTTGTAAAACGTTTCAACAACCCGATCGAACAAGTCGAGATCGAGGTCACTGGAGAAATCGAGAATTGCATCCATGGTGAGCAGCAGCCTACACGAAAACGGTAGGGCGATAAATCAGATGGAGAGGAAATTCAAACTGGAGGTAACGTTAGTATGAGTTGAGGAAAGCAGCCATGGGGAAAAAACTACTGAATCTGGGGAGGAAAAAAACAGCCATAAATCACAACAAAATTTGAGAAAAGAAGATCGGAATCCTCTTTTAGCCGATAATTCCGTGATGAATTGATAAAAGCCGTCATTTTTCTTGCTTTAATCCATCAAAAAATCATGTTCGGATACATAGTGGCCAACAAACAAGATGGGGTCGGTATTGGGAAGAAAAGGTTGGGATTGGAAAGGGAAATCGCCAGTCAAGTGTAGCGCATGGCAAAGTTTTATTGGCTGGAAAAAAAATAATGTTGGTGACATACCTTGAGCAGCAGGTGCTTGCTGAAATGGATTGGTTGTGGCAGGTTTTGGTACAAGCAGCGATAGGTCTTGATTAGTGTACGTGAGAGGTCGTGTATTTACCAGGGAAGAGGACCAGGAGAGTTTTGAACGGTTTCGAATTTCTCCGGTTGTGTGCCGGACAAGTCGGAGAGGTTGCTAGATATGCACCCGTACACCATGCAACAAGTGATCTGGCATTAGAATACGAGGAACGGTGGGGTTGAATTTCTGATAGAGGGTTATTCTCCATTGATATCATTTGTATTCGACTCAACAGCATATAAATTAATTTATGGAGACACCAATCTGTCTTTGTTTTTCTATTTCAATTTACCTAATTGTGGGAGATCTTTTGATTCTAACTTCAGTTCCTCTTGACTTCTCTCCCCTACTTTTCTCCTCTACACTAAACTCACATATCATGATTCCATTTTCTACTTCTTCACAAAGCTGACACCCTTGGAAATGTTACCAGACAACTGTTCAATGGCAACCTCCAACAACTTTTTCTCGTCATCGTTGATCTTGTTCAAAATGTCGTAGTGAACCTCAGCAATACCGTCCTTGCTCAAAGTGACTGGCAAAGAGAAGAAATCAAGGTCCTTCACCAACTTCTTGGCCTCGGAGGCACCCTTGATTGACGAGTCCAAGTTCAAGAAAGTGCACTCAGTCACGGATTCGCCCAGCGAAGCTTTCAACAACGACTCGGCCAAACGGTAACCAGCGTAGGCCATGGACAAAGTGGCAGAACCTGCACCGTTCTTGGCTTGGACAACCTCGTCACCACCAAACTGCACTCTGTGCACCAACTCCTTCTTCTGCTCAGCAGACAACTTGTCGTAGTAGGACTTAGCACCCACGGAGTACAATGGCACAATGGTCTCACCAGAGTGGCCACCAACAACAGGAACTTCAAAGTCGGTTGGCTTGGTCTCGGAGGCGAAAAGCTGCGAGATGAAGGTGTTGGCACGCACAATGTCCAAGGTAGTGACACCGAACAACTTGGCTGGGTTGTACACGTTGTTCTTCTTCAAGGTTTCGGCCACAATTGGCACGGTAGAGTTGACAGGGTTAGAGATGATCAACACAAGAGCCTCAGGAGCATTGTCGGCGATACCCTGCGCCAAACTTTGCACGATGGAAGCATTGATGTTAAACAAGTCATCTCTGGTCATACCTGGCTTTCTTGGAACACCAGCTGGGATCACCACAATGTCAGAGCCCTTAAGCGACTCAGCCAATGCAGTGGTGTCCTCTCTTGAGGAAGGCAAGAACGACTTGGTCGTAGCACCAGAGTTAATGTGAGACAAGTCAGCGCCCACACCTGGGACATTGACAACGTCGAAAAGAGACAATTCTGTCACTTGGGGATTGAGCTTTAACAAGAGCGACAATGGCTGACCGATTCCTCCGGCAGCACCGCAAACAGTAACCTTGACCATGGTGTGAGTTTTTTTATGTGGTTATATATATGAATGCAAAAGATTCTCGCAGTCAATGAGGTGAAAAAAGGGAAAAATGGGGCAAACCGATGGGCCTTTATATATGGGAGAGGAAAGTATGGGGAAAATGGTGCACCCGTCCTGCACCGGGCCAGTTTTGCATGTGTTCCATACTAATAGGTAGCTCCGGGTTCCCGGGCCCCGAGGGTTTCTGGGGAACAGTTCCGACTTCTCCGGGGTGCGGGTTGGTGGATCAAGTCGAGATTGGTTCGACTAATAGAGCAACTTTGGTAAGCATTGATTGTTGACGTGCTTTCATGGTCTCTATTATAGGGGGTGAGGGGAGGCCGGACTTACAGAAAGTCCGAGCCAATGTTGGGTGTGGAGCCTGCACTTGATCCCGGACTATGGTTCCCTGGCCTGTGCAGGATATATAATCAATTGGCTTGACAGATGGAAGAATGATTGGAGGATCGAAAATCCGAAAATTGGATGGGAAAGAGGAAGAGAGGAAACCGTTGAGAATCTTGGATAGAATGTATTCATGAATAGGTAGGACGGAGAAAAGAAGTAGGATTGTTTGGACAGGTTCATGGAATTATGAATTGTTAGTTTTCATGTAAGTTAATGTATGTATTGCGTAGTTTAATTAGTAGAGATCGTATTGGATAAGGTCGATTGGCCTGTTGCCCCACCGTGAAGTATGGAGACTCCACACCTTTCTTGAGTTTTTTTTTTTTATCTTGTTTCTCATTTGAGTTTGTAACATGCCATGAATTGAATTTTAAAGTGATTTTCTATATATTGGTTCAATGTACTTCTGAACATGGTGAGGAAGACTATGCAATTGAGTAAATGTTGAAATTACATTGATTATACATGGTTGATACGAGGAATGCGTTTATATCGAACCTCGAACACTATACTTCTCTGTTTGGAAGCGCAAGTGGTAGCTGTTTCTATAATAAAGCATTAGGGTTTGCAACAGGTGTTTCTTGGTGTATTGATTATCTCTAATGTCTTCTTTGATTCCAGAAAAGAGAATGTTCTTACATCCTTAAAAACGCAGTTTAGCATCTCATTGATCCTCAGCTCCAGGATAATCATTGGTTCTGGGATACTTTCACTTCATCCAGTGTCTTTGGAACGTTGAATTGACATAGATTCTTTGTATATCAAGTAGATCTTCAAAAACTAAAACACAAATTGAAGGAGCTGTTTCGGATATGGATGAAACTTGCTCTACCGGTCCCTCTTCCTGGGATCGATGTAAAACTTGCCTTGAATTCTCGGTGTACTTTGTTGGTTCTCGAGAACATATGAGATGATCATCGCTTCACCTAAGATATGGATTCAGGATGATTATATCGACTACTATGTTCAGTTACATTGTTTAGTCCACATTTACTGATATAGAAGAATGAGAACAAGTGGTTGCAAAAGATTGACTTTCATCGAAACTTGTTGATACTTGCGAGGGCTCAGGTGGCAGAGTTCTATGAATTCTCACGAGGAATATGAGTCAAAGTATCAGACTACCCTTGGATAGAGGTCAGGAATCTCAAAAGTACCATATCTATCAAGATCAGATATAATGTGTGCAATTCATGATGGTTGAAGTGATCTTCTTACTTCGAGTTTCCATGTCAGGAGATCCCGCGAAATATAGAAAATTTAGAATTCTAAGCTTCCTCTAAATTCTTAAAAGTCTTCACTAATCTTTGAAATTCAGAGAACAAAAGAAACTATAAGTTTCAGGCAGATATTGTAGCCCAATTAACCTCGTCTGGTGGACCAATCGAATATACAGTATCAGGCAACCAGAAAGGACGTAATAGACAAACACGACACGGTACCATGTAAAGGATTTAAAGCTATTTTTGGAACGGAAGCCTGTTCTCAAGCGCCTGAAAGTCTTCCCTACCTTTGAACGTACAGAATTCCATTCTGAACGATCTTCAAATCCGAGACCTCATTGTTGGCCATTCAACTTGACCACTGCCAACTTACACTAACTTGACTAGCCAATAAATTCTCTCTGCCAATGAATGCTCTGCCAATAAATGACCTGCCATGTACTTCACCTGTCAACAACACAAAGCAATTATTCCGAAAATTAATAGGTAACAAACCCCCCAACAACAAAACATACTATATTACTTTGTATCTCCATATCCACCAGAGTCTTCAAAATGGTCTTTACTTAATACTACAGCGACCAGTCATACCCCAAACCAGACTTACCGGACTTACCCAAAACTACCCAGAACTACAACCACACCAGAAAGCCAAGACCTGATAACTACAATCAACGGTATCTGCCAACACCTCAACGTTTCATGTCACTCTCTCCACTTTCTCCACAGCTATTGTTGCAAAACATCTCGCAAAAAAAAATTGCGAAATCCCGACTTTGTTCGTATGTATGCACAAAACCTGCCTCCACCTTCTTGATGGAGGATTGTTCGGGGATCTATACCACGCCCAGCATTCTCACTGGACGAGAATTCGCTGACCATCCCCAAATAGGCTGGCGTGGGGCATTTTCTGCCTTGAGAAGAATCTGACCTGGACATAGGCTTAATAACAATCACCTCGTCACTCGCCCATCAAACCTCTCTTAACCTGATGAACACTTCTATTGTTTCTTTTTCTTTCTTCTGTTTTTTCTGTTGGATATTTTTCTTTTCTTGAGTAAAAACTCTTTTATACATGGAGGATGTTATTTTCACATTGGCTTCATGCACCTTGACCTCATCACCTAAGTATCCACATGACATCAGGACACCTTTAATTCCGGAACACCTATCAGCTACCATGTGTGAGAACACCTCTACACCTTCGATGGTCGGCAGAGGATCTTCAACACAAGGACCTGCCAGTGAACGCCTCGAAAAAATAATGGAGACGCCCCTAAATGACATTAAAGTCGGCCATATAGACGCTAAAAATACCGGCCATAGATTTACTTTTTATTTTTTTTTGTTTTCCCGTGTTTTAACACCCTGGCACTCTATTGTTAATGGAACTTCCGGATAAGAAGGGTGCAGTCACTCGACAATCGTTTCTAACCTGGGGTATAAATCTCCAACTCCATCGCTGTTATCATCTCGCCTAAATCCTTTTTTTTCTCCCCCAAATTTACCCCCCGATTTTCCTCCATTTTCTTCTCGATTTTTCCCCCTAAATTTCCAATCTAGCTTCTCATGGATAACCCTTTCCACAAGCGCACCCAAAGCGAAGATATCGACCCGTTTGATATCCCCGACAACTACTACGGTATCAAAACTGATCCTGGCAAAGCCGCTAAAGGGTCTAAGTTTGGGCGTGTGCGTACGTTTTCTGTATTTGAATCTAACAAAAATCGCTCCAGGGACTTTTTTGGCGACAGTTCCAGTGCATCCGCTGCACAGTCGGGTGACTCTGCTTCGGAGTCTCCCAGTCCATCCCCAGATGATGATTTTCCAACAAACGGTGTTTCTGATACCGCCCGTGCCGCTGCTGCAGCTACCGCAGGCATTGACGGCGTATCTGTTGGCAATTCTGTTGCTTCCCATTCGGCTGCCAATGGTCATAGCGCTCATTTAGGTGCTCCAGACGTCAATGAGTTGAGAAGGGGCTCCATTGTGCCAATGTACAATGAGCACGAGTCCGCCACCGTCGATCCTCCCAAGCAGATGCAGCCGCCTCGTCGTAGAATGTCTATGGATGACTCATTCATGCGTCCCAAACGGTTTTACATCAACGACATTGATCTGACTCTTGAAGAGCTCTTGCAGAATGAAGATACTGACCACAACTTCCAGATTACTATTGAGGACTCGGGCCCTAAGGTTTTGAGACTCGGAACCGCCAACTCTAATGGCTTCAAGCAATCGGCCATCAGAGGCACTTACATGTTATCCAACCTTTTGCAGGAGTTGACCATTGCTAGACGGTATGGCAGAAAGCAATTGATTTTGGATGAGAGCAGGTTGTGTGAGAATCCGGTGGCCAGATTGAAGAGATTGATCACCACGCAGTTTTGGAAGGCTCTCACCAGAAAGCTCACCAAGGACAATATCGTCGAAATGGCTCGTGACACCAAGATCGTTGAGGAGATTGTTGATGAAAACGGTGTTCTCATCAAGTCCAAAGAGAGTGTCAGGTTGTACGTTCCATATGATAGGGAGGACCAGTATGAGTACTTTAGTTCCATCAAGAAAGAGAATCCTAATGTTAAGTTGGATGTCCAGTACTTGCCTAAAGTGATTGATGCAGAATTCATCAAGTCCATCAATAAGAAACCTGGACTTTTGGCCCTTGAGTCCAAACCAGACCCTAACAACAAAGGAAATCTTTTGAATGAACCTTATGTTGTCCCCGGAGGACGTTTCAATGAGCTCTACGGCTGGGACTCCTACATGATGGTTCTTGGACTCTTAGTGACTGTCACTCCTGATGACCAGACTAACTTGCAGTTGTCTAGAGGTATGACTGAGAACTTCATCTATCAGATCCATCACTACCACAAGATCTTGAACGCTAACCGGTCTTACTATTTGGGACGCTCGCAGCCACCTTTTCTCACTGACATGGCCATTCGTGTGTATGACAAGACAATTGAAGTCTGTCCTGAGGAGAAGAGCAAGGCCGATGCTCTCGACTTTTTGAAGAGAGCCACCCTCGCTGCCATCAAGGAATATAAGAACGTGTGGTGTTGCAAGCCTCGCTTGGACGAGGCCACAGGCTTGTCATGCTATCATCCAGATGGAAGCGGTATTCCTCCAGAAACCGAGGCTTCCCATTTCGATGCCATCTTGGCTCCATACTTGGAGAAGTACAACATCACCCAGGAAGAGTTTATCACCAAGTACAACGGTAAGGAGATTTCCGAACCTGTCCTTGATGAATACTTCTTGCATGACCGTGCCGTTCGTGAGTCGGGACATGATACTTCTTACCGTTTGGAGGGTAAGGCTGCGTACTTGGCCACTGTCGACTTGAATGCATTGCTTTACAAGTACGAGTCGGACATTGCCATGCTCATCGAGAAGTATTTCGGTGGATCTTTGGAATTCGATGGAAAGCCGGAGATTTCACTGGAGTGGACCAAGAAGGCAGAGCAGCGTCGTGCCAACATCTCCAAGTACTTGTGGAACGAGGAGGACTCGATCTTTTACGATTACAACGTGAAGACAAAGGAGCAGAACAAGTATGAGTCTGCTACCTGTTTCTGGCCCTTGTGGTCAGAGGCTGCTAGTACCGAACAAGCAGATGCGTTGGTAAAGAACTCGCTCCACAAATTTGAAGAATGGGGTGGTCTTGTCTCTGGTACCCTCGAGTCTCGTGGAGAGATCAACATCAGCCGTCCATCCAGACAGTGGGACTATCCTTATGGCTGGGCACCTCAGCAGATGTTGGCATGGATCGGATTGACCAATTATCACTATGGTGGAGCTGCCCGTCGTTTGGCATACAGATGGCTCCACATGATGATCCGTGCATTTGTAGACTACAACGGAGTGGTTGTAGAGAAGTACAATGTCCTTAAGGGTGCTGTTCCGCACAAAGTGGATGCTGAGTATGGAAATCAAGGTGCTGATTTCAAAGGTGTTGCTACGGAAGGTTTCGGCTGGGTCAATGCTTCATACATGTTCGGTTTGACGTTTTTGAACTTACATGCGCAAAGAAGTATTGGAGCCTTAGTTCCTCCGGGAGTATTTTTGAGGAACTTGAGTGCCAGCCAGAGAGTGTTGTATGAATAGAGTGTTACGAATTAATGAAAGATAATAGATTGTTTGAGAATATACGTTTTGCAGATAGACTGAGAAGTAAATTGGTCGCAAGTCGTAGATTAAGATATAATGATGAAGGAAGTCATCATTTGAGATATATCCGATCACAAAGCAGAGGTTCATAGAGTTTAAACAGTAAATCAAGATTTAACTCACGACCACAATCTCTGTCTTTTCTTGTGTCAATGGCAGGTTGCTGCGAAAAACGGTAATGCATAACCTCCCATAACAAATTCGATTGCATCATCCAGAATCTCATAATGAAGCCAATAATTATATAAACGTGAAAGTCGTTAGTCTTTTTACATGATGACTACTGGTCACCCATTTTTTTTTGAAGATCGACAAATTTATCACTATAACATTGATACCTAGGTATACACCCGTACACCATCTACCAAGTAGGTGGAAAAAGCTCTGTCCACTAGTAACTGGCAAAATACTATCACCAGCAAAATCACACAATGAGCCTGCTCGTCAGAAGAATAACTCCGAGACGCATATATGGGCTTTCAGGCTTAAGCCGGCAATTTTCGTCGGCACAGTACTTGTATAATGAGGCTGCCAGTAGCACATTCAAAACGGCAGTGGAAGCAGCAGAGAAAATGGTTCAACCAGCGAATTCCAAGGTTTTCAGCGATCCATTTTCTATTGTCAGCCACGAAATGTCGGGCTTGGCCAAGCTGATTGCGAGCTTAATTGGTTCAGGTCACCCCACCCTTAATCGTGTGTCCAGCTACTACTTTGAGGCTGAAGGTAAGAATGTCAGACCATTGATTGTGTTGTTATTGCTGAAGGCGTTACTGAAAATCCCCATTGAGGAGAGAAACAGACTAAAGATCGACAACTGCGACGTCACAGACCAACCTGTTTACCCAGGCACGCCACGAGGCACGGTTGTAGCAGGTAATTCAGTGAACAAGTCGATTTCTCCATTGGCGATTTTGCATGGTATCAACCCCAAGGTGATATTGGATCCGCTATCCAGACCAATGGATGACTTGCCCCAATTTGACGCTATGAACGGCATTCTCCCCAAACAGAGGCGGTTGGCAGAGATTGTGGAAATGATCCATACGGCATCTTTGCTTCATGATGATGTCATTGATCTTTCCGACGCAAGAAGGGGTAGACCCAGTGGAAACATCGCATTCACAAACAAAATGGCAGTTTTGGCCGGCGACTTTCTCTTGGGCCGTGCATCCGTTGCCATTGCCAGATTGAGAAACCCCGAAGTAATCGAGTTGCTTTCCACCACCATCGCTAACTTGGTGGAAGGAGAATTCATGCAATTGAAAAACACGGTGATTTCTCAGGACGAAACTACCATCAACAACGACGGCGATGAAAAGAGCATCCCCGTACCCACAGGCAAGGTTCCAGTGGAGCAGCACGAGTATAGCGTGTCCAAGCCAGCCAAGGTGGACCATGATACCAACGTGGACGCTGCATTTGAATACTACTTGCATAAAACGTACTTGAAGACGGCATCGTTGATGTCAAAGCTGTCCAGAGCCGCTGCGGTGTTGAGTGGAGCCCAGGATCATATCATCGAGAACTGTTACGAGTATGGCCGCAACTTGGGCTTGTGCTTCCAGGTTGTGGACGACATGTTGGACTACACGTCCAGCGATGCTGCCATTGGTAAGCCCAGCCAGGCTGACTTGAAGTTGGGGTTGGCCACAGCTCCCATTTTGTTTGCCTGGAGAGAAGAGCCTCAGTTGGGTGAGCTCATAGGTAGAAAGTTCAGTGAGCCTGGGGATGTGGAGGTAGCCAGAAGAGCAGTTAACAAGTACAATGGAGTGGAGAAGACACGCGCTATGGCGCAAGACTACTGTTCTGCTGCGCTCAAGAACCTCCGGCAATTACCTGAGTCTGATGCCCGGTCTGCGTTGGAATTCTTGACCCACTCGGTGTTGACCAGAACAAAGTAGTACGATTAGATGATGAGACGATAATAGAGGTCTTGTAAATATATGTTATTATGATGAGGAGTAGGAAGTGACTCAGATGTAATTACTTACATTGCATTCACAAGTCTACAGTGAAGTTAGAATAATTTACTGGAGAGGATGGTGCAGAAAAAATTGCCTGTTAGCTGGTAATTATAGGAAACAACATTCTCAATACGTACATATTATTCTGACCAACGGGTATAACCGCTTGACAATGATTCTGGGAATTTCTGTATCTTCAACTTCACTAAAGGCTTAACTATGTAACTTAATTGGGAGAGCTTAACTATGCGAGTGCATGAAGCCAAGGTTACCCGCACACATCCATTCCATATAAATACTACCTCATCCGCTCTCTTGCACAGTATCGCCAGAAGATCAATTTCTTAATCGTACATGGTTCTTGCCTTTTACCAGAACCATCCGGGAATTGTCTTTGCTAATGGTGTTTTGTCACTTTTTGGAACATCTCTATGCGCTAAATCATTTATGATTAGCGTATATTTCTGGTTGCTGTCTTGAGGTCAGGACAGCCATGAGAAAGCGAGGGTTCGAATCGACAAAACGACTCTAGTATAAAAGTAGCATAACCGTGATGTTTCCATTCTTCATTTATCACTTTATTGTCACAATTATATGTGAAGATTACAAGAAAAGTTGAATAAGGAGGACGTCCTTCAATCTTTCTACTCAACTTCTCATCTCATGCCTAGCGCTCTGTTACTATCTTGACTATGTACATTATTGCTTCAAGCTAAGCAACGACTGGCCGTACAACTTCTTCGCATCGGCAATCTTCACGAAACATCCCTTGGGTCCTGGCACTTGGCCCTTGACCACTAGAATTCCAGCTTCTCCGTCAGCATGCAAAATTTCGTTGTTGAATGTAGTACAGTTTCTACCTCCCATACGTCCTGCCATCTTCTTGCCTGGCAACACTCTACCGGGGTCCTGGGTGGCTCCCATGGAACCAGCAGATCTGTGGGCCAACGAAACACCGTGAGTAGCTCTCAAACCCTTGAATCCGTGTCTCTTCATCACACCGGCAAATCCTTTACCTTTAGATACAGCCTTGACATCTACCAACTGTCCAATAGCGAAATAGTCTGCTGTAAGCTCTACACCAGGCTGAATAAGCCCTTCATCGGTCCTGACTCTGAACTCTCCAAAGTTGGCCTTGGGCGTCACGCCAGCTTCCTCACAGATCTGGCGGGTGAATTTGCTAACGTTCTTCAATTTGTCCACGTGGCCCAACTTCACTGATGAGTAGCCGTCCTTTTCGACGGAGGTGTTACTAACGACTTCACATGAGTCGATTTCAAGAACCGTGGCTCCATACAGCTCGCCGCTCTCAGTAAACCAGGTGATCATGCCTCTCTTAATTCCAAGCAAGCCAGGTCTCTCCAAGAGCGACTTTCTCTCGTTGGACAGTGCCAAGCAGTGGTTGATTTTGGGCTGTGGAGTGATGGTCAGAGGAATCGAGTGAACAGATACAATTCTGGCCGCTCCACGCGATAATATGAGTGGTCTAATGCCTGGCGTGGCTCTTGCAGGAAGCAGAGTCCAGAATCCGGCAACCATGTTGTGAAATATGTGGTTGTTGGCAGGTAAGTATTATCCAACTTAGAGGTCAAATTTTTCGTGGTGAAGTTCTGGTGTGTACACGACCAATCTCTATAGTTAACAATATGAAGATAGTACAATAGAGAAAGGCTCTTAAAATGCTCGATAAAAAGATGTTTTGTGCTATATACATGGTGGCCGGACCCGGACTACTTGATTTTCTTCTGCTTCAACTTGATGGTCTCATCGCCAACGAAAATACCCTTACCCTTGTAAGGTTCTGGTTTTCTGTACTCTCTGATTCTGGCAGCGAAAAGTGTCACTTGCTGCTTGTCTACACCTTCAATTAAGAGTCTGGTTGGGTTGGGCGACGTCACGGTCACGCCCTCGGGGACCTTCAACCGTGGAGTATATGGATAGCCAACCTTCAATGCAACATAGGAATCTTCACCATCTTTTTCAATGGAAGCTCTGTAACCGGTACCGACAAATTTAACAACCGCCAAGTGTCCCTCGGATGTACCAATGACGTGGTTCTGGATCAAAGCTCTCGATGTTCCCCACAACGATCTCTGGATCTTATCTTCTGGATTAGCAACGCTCACGGTGACCTGGTCGTGGTCCTTGGCAATAGATACGAACTCCGGAACAGCCAATTTCATCACACCTTTGGGACCTTTAACCACGATCTGTTTATTCAAAGTGATGGTGTCTTTACCTTTGGTGAAGGACTTACAGAATTCAAAGGGAATCTCCTCGGTAAAGCATTCCACGCCCTCAGATAACCGCACAGGAGCTTTCCCTATGAAGGAGAACCTTGGGAGTGCCGAAGAAAAGTGTCTTGCACCTCTCAAGGGGACTCTGGCGAACATGGTTTGGTTTTGGAGAAATTGTAGTCGAAAATTTTGTAGTGAGAGTGTAGACACCCGTACACCGGGAGTAAAGTATGGGATAGTTGTTTGAAATTAATGTATTAAGGAAATGGGAGTATTCGATAGGTATTGATGATTTAACAAATTGGGATGATCTATTACGGCAGGAATTGGTATTTACGCCTATTGAGTTGGAATGCTGGTGGAAGAATGAAATGTAATTTTGGGAAGTTTGAGATCGAATATGAGAGTATAGTTGGGGAAAAATGAGAGGTGGATGAATAAATGTCCATTAAAAAAGTAATAATCGTAATAATAGTCAGTGGACCCCAAATATCTTTTCCCCAACAATGTCTTGTTGACAGCCAATTTTAAATTTTATCTTACCTTCCTTTATTCATTTCAGTATTTATCTTTCCACATTATCAACCACTATACAGTGCGCAAAAAAATACTCATCTCTCATCTCCAAGACCTTTTGTCTCATCTATATCCCATCTCGTCTCAGTAACACACCATGGTTAGACAACTCAAACATCATGAGCAGAAATTGCTCAAAAAAGTTGATTTCCTTAATTGGAAACAAGACCAGGGCCACAGAGATACCCTGGTCATGGCTACCTATCAAATTCAGAACAGAGAGGATTACCACAAGTATAACAAAATCTGCGGAGAAATCAGGAAAATAGCCCACAAGTTATCGTTGCTACAACCCACCGATCCATACCGTATTAAGCATGAGCAGCTTTTGCTTGAAAAACTTTACAATATGGGCATCTTAGCCACCAAATCCAAAATCTCCGACTTGGAGAATAAGGTGTCAGTTAGTGCATTCTGTAGAAGAAGAATCGGAGTGGTGATGTGCCGGTTAAAAATGGCCCAGAAAGTCAAGGATGCAAACACGTTTGTTGAACAGGGCCACGTGAGAGTTGGGCCCAATGTCATCACTGACCCGGCATATTTGATTACCAGGAACTTGGAGGACTACTTGACGTGGGTCGACAGCTCCAAGATTAAGCACAATGTTCTTAAGTACAAGAACAAGATCGACGACTACGATTTGGCTTAGGGATAATAAACGAAGAATTGCATCTATTTAGAAATGAACGTAGCAAAAGAAAAAAAAGTTATTGGTTGGCATCGCCAATCAATGTCTATCTCGGTCAACTAGAAATTCGTGTTCATCATTCTTCTGACAGCACTTTTCCTGTTCCCTGGAATAAGGTCATCATTGGAATGTGCAAGTTCATCGCTGTTTTGGTAATAGGGTGCTTGTGAAGGCACTCCACTAGGCAATGATCCTGCTGGCTTGAATTTCCTCAGTGGAGTAATCTCCGAAACTGGGTTCAACATGACAACAGAGGTTCTGGCCAATTGCGAGGGTGAGGGCTTGGCGGAACTTCCGCTTCCCTTGCGCAACGTTGGAGGCAACTCTCCCATCACTGGGGATGTTGGCGATGCAAATGAACCCTGCGAGGACATGTATGGTGAACTATTAGACTCGTTAGTGGGCTCGAAATAGCCATGCTGGTTCTTCAATGAAGGTGACGTGATCTTCGCACGTGGTTGGTAATCCGTAAAGGTTTCAATGGTGGAGTGTCTGAAGTCAGAAGGATGAGGCAAAGACTTGAGTGGAGGCAAGTCCTGTGGGGGTAAAGTCAGATCAGGCGACTGCTGCGACAGGTAACTATTCTGTTGAGCATAGTACTGCTGTTGTGCCGCAAAATCGTTGGGAGGAGGAGCATTGAACTGTTGGTGTGGATGAATGACAATACGAGTTCCGTTCTCTCCATAGAGGGGATTTTCCTCGTAGATGGATGAAGTGGTGGTTTTACGCTTATCGTAGTTGGTGTCACCTCTCAACTGATCGTTGATCTTCAATCTGTCAACATCAAGAGCCGGTAATGGAGCCGACGGATCGGCCTGAAATGTCCTGCTCGTAGCTTCTCCATGTTCGGACTTCATTGAGTTGGCACGGTCGAAGTAGACCTTGTAAACAGACTTCATTCTTGCTAATTCTTCTTCTTGATCTGCAGTCATCTGCGTGTTCTCCAAAGGTATCTCTCCCTCATCTTCATCGTCACTGACATTCTTCAACATGTTGAAAGCAGACATACGTGGAGATTTCTTGATGCTCTTACCTTTAGATCCACCAGACCTGTCAGGACTTTCTACCTTGTCGTTCTCAAAGCTATCATTAGAGAAATCGAAATCACCATCGGTGCGTTCCACTGGGGGATGCATGCGGGCTGGCAGTTGGAGGTCCTCGCCAGTGGTGTCGAACTGAGACTCAAACTCCTGGTCTTCGAATGGAGATTGGACGTTAAACGTTGGCACCGACTGCTGAGTCTCATCTTGGGTGTCATTCGCACGCTTGAGAGCAGACTTTGAGGTGGCATGCCTAGGGTAAACGTCCTCAGAAACATCGGTGTCTACAGACTCCACACCATCGGAATCAGGTCCGTCAGAATGGACGTGAGCCAGTTTGGCCTTTTGGTTCAAAGAAGTGTTAATGGCAGGTGTCAGCTCATTCTCATACTCGACATCGAATTGGTTGCCCAAAGTCTTTGAGGTTTCGCCGCTGGTGCCGTCGCTCAGGTCGAAATGTTCCTTAGTATTGTAGAATAACAGTGAGTTCGAGTTGTTGTCCAACTTGGTGTAATCACCCGATTGGAGCTTTCCAACCGGAGCTGCCAGTGCAGAGTCTACCTGGCGCAATGTACTCTTTTGCGGAGACACTCGTGTGCTTTCGGGCTGCGTTCCCAAAGTACGCGAATACATGGAGTTCGTTCTGTGGTGTGGGCCTGTCTGGTCAATGATCTGCTTAGCATACTCGTCCAAAGATGCCTTTGACCCCGTTTGATGTTGATACGGTAAGAAAAAGCCGTCCACGTAAGGATCGTTGTTCCCACGGGTCAGCAATGAGCCCAAATCGTTAGCAGACTTGCTGTTGGGCATATTCATCATTGGGTAGCCGCCGTTCTGGCCAAACATGTTGACAGAGTTACGATTGGCAAATGGATCTTCCTTGGTGAACGCAGGGAAGTCTGGGAGCGCGGTGGAATCGCCGTTCTCGTCAAAGTCTGGGTCGTGCTCCATGGACTCCTTCTTGTCTTTGCGGTAGTTTTTGTACAAGAAGAAGCCTAGCACACAGAGAATAAGTGCCACGGGAATACCAACACCCAAACCAATCTCCAAGGCATTCTCGTTGGTAGGTTTCTGGCAGGCGCTCTTGTCCTTATCTTTGCCTTTACAGTCAAGAGAGCTGGAGCTCGACGACGACGATGACGACGACGTGGCACGCTCCACCAAGATTATTGTGGTCGGGGAGGGAGCCATTGGATGATCAATGATGGAAATGGAAATGAATAAAAAAAAGGTTCCAGAGGCGCGACTGAATTTGATTTGAGGGAGCGAGCGGAAAGGTCAGCCTGTGGGAGAAGGAACAGGAATTTATGGAAGGTTTTTTATTTGACTTTTGGGCAAGATGCCTCGAGAAAATGGTATTTTTTTATTTTCGACTTGATCCGAATTTTCCTGCGACGCGCGCTAGATGTTTATGTTACGAGAGGCACGGGTGTGCTTCTAGGAATTTTGCCAGAAAGGAATTCGAAGTAAAGGAATAATTGAATGGAGAAGAAAGGATTTTTGTGTTTGATGGAAATGGCCACTGTGTGGAAAAGTTGAATCTTCCCATTGCCCATATTGTCATGCTTTTGGTGCAGCGTGGCTGGATATTCGCCGATGAATGATCTATAGGTGATCTGTATGTCTGCCTGATTGGGCAGGACCTAGGCTCCAGGCGTTCATGTCGGCCAATGGGGCTTGGGGGGCTGGGTCAATGGGTCCATGAGACCATTTAAGTCTGGAAAGACAAAGGTTTTTCCATTCTATTATTGGTGGATATTAAGGGATTTTGAAAGATTGTTGATATTTATCGTTGATTTGTATTGTTTTGTTGGTAATGTCTGGAAGCAATTAGCTTGGAGGTGTTAGAATGAAGGACAGGAAATCTCGTAAATTCTTTATAGGCGTTCCTTTCTTGTTTTCCTTATTGAATAGGGATTCTGTATTTTATTTTTTTAATATTGTATTTTGGAACATTGAATTTGACATTCTATGTTTATTATTATATAACTTGTGTTTGATTTTTGATTTAACTGTTGATTTTGTTCTGCTCTTCCAGGGTTGTGATATTTATAACTGGTGCGCCCTCTCTTAGCTTATTTTCTACCCTTAACAAATTCGTGGAACCACAATTGTTCAATTCCACCTTGCTCTATTTTTCCTTCTTTCAACACTCTCCATTTTCTCATCTACATCTTCATGTTTCTCTTATCCGATCCTCTATTAAAATATTTACCACGTCTGCATCTGGTCGTAGAAATCAACTCTCTTTCCTTCAGGCAAGTTCTCGACGATAACCTTTCTAGACTCATCAACAAATGAGTTGTGGCCACATGCAACAAATGCAATAGATCCGCTTGACTCAGCAATCTCCTCCTTAATAAGGGACTCGACGTTTGGTCTGCCGGCTCTGAAGTCAACAAACGACAACTTGCTCTTCAATCTGGCAACGTGGTCGGTGGTGGTCTCCTCGGTAGACTTCTTCTCTTCACTGGAGGCATCGCTCTCCTCGAACTTCTCAATGAAACACTGCTCCAATGGAGTGTTGTAATCAGTCACGTAAACAATTGGCTGAACAGAGGTGGATTGCAATCTCTGCAACTCCTCGTAGAACCATTCCACAGACTTCCAGTGACGAATGATCCAGTACAACTTCAACTTTTGATTGGTGGACTTCTTGGTAAGGTTCAAAGCACCAGCGTACAAACCTGGAATACCATTTCCTCCAGAAAGGAAGGCCACAGTGCTGTAATGTTGCAATGGCTGCTTAGTTCCGTATGGACCCTCAACAGAACACTTAATAAGTGCCTTCTGCTCAGGCTGAGTGCTCAAGTACTGGTACAAACCGTGAGTCATTCCTCCCTTGACCTTAATGTAGAAAGTGATGGTGTTGTCTTCAACAGCAGAGTCAACAATGGTGAATGGGTGAGACTGCCAGAAGCAAGATGGTCTAAAGAAGTAAATGAAAGCGTGGGCCATTGGGAACGGCTTCCAGTGTGATGGTCTTGGAACCTTGACCTTCAAGGTCTCGCCAGCAATCAATTGGACCTCGGCGGTTCTAACACCGAACCAGGCCAATCTTACTAATCTGATTGTCTTGTCGAAAGCCCACACAGCAGTAGCAGCGTACATGGTGGTCTGGAAGGCGTCATCTGCAACGTGAATCCAGGTACCGGCAATCACGATCACACCCATGATGTTGTGGAACAAAAGGAATCCCTCATAGTTTCTCTTTCTCAATGCCGAGAGAGAGTGAACACACATGATAGCACAGGCAATCGTAGCGACGTAACCCCATCTGACGTATGGTTTAGCATTACGAGCATCGTACTTACCAGCACCAATGTTCTTACCGTTGTAAGTCATACCGACAGCGTGCAACAACATAAGGATGAAGGTGGTTCTTCCGTACCAGTGGTGGACGACATTGAATCTAGCAAAGCTCCATCCGGAAATCCACTGCAAGAAGTTGTTTCTTCCAGCAAACAAGATCAATTGAGGAATGAAGTAAAGAGCCATGATTCCGGTTCTGTCGGCGATCTTTCTACCTATTTCGGCTGCTTCAACCTTCCAGATGGAGTTTGGAGAGTCATGCTTGTAGTCTATGGTGTTGAAAATAACACACAAAACAAACCACACGAAGATGTAGATGGTCTCGATTCTGCCAGGAACAACGGCCTCGAACACTTTAAAGAAGCGAAGGTGCTCAGTTTTCTTGCGTCCAATCAAGGCTGGCATGGTGATATACTTTCTGTACAAGTTAGATGCTTTACCGTTGAACGACTGGGCAAGCTTTGGAGCCATGTGAGAAGTGAGTCTGCAAACACCAGCAACGGCAACCAACAAGAACCAGTAGCCCAAGAGGATCCACGAGTAGATATTGGCTCTGTTGTAGTTGAAGTAACGACCAATTTGAGAGTCGTAAGCTCCTTTGAGGGTCTTGTTCTTGAAAGCAACTGGGTAGTAGAAAGGCTTGGTAATGTTGAAACCAGGTACAGCAGTGAGGTTCTTGACAGCGAATTTGGTAGCGTTCTCGTAAGATGCCCAGAAAGCTTCGTGGGTCAAGTTGAATGGAGCACATACGTCTTCGATAAAGTAGTCAATGGCGTGCTTGTGAGGCATGACATTTAAGCACATGGCCATGGTTCCCAAAGCAGGCTGGTTCTTGACGTTACAGAAACCTGCCTTATCTTTCTTAAAGAAAATAACATTCTTTTTAAAAATCACTTGGCAAGCACCGACGGTAAGCTCATCCTTGGAGTAGAGCTTGACTCCATCATCGTCCGCAAGCACGGTAGCTGCCAACAAGGCAGCAGAAGCAAGTTTCGTAAAGGAAACCATGGAATAGACACTGAGACGGTTGTGAGACTGTAATGTGAAAACTTTATGAAATATTCAGGCGGAAGTGAGGCCCTATAAATATTGTAGCATGCATGCGATGCTTACCATTGCACAGAGCATTACATGAAGAAGCAAGGGATGCAATTGGTTACAAAGTTGTATGGCTCTTTGGCTCGAAGCATAGTGGCATTTTGGAATACCTAATGCATGAGCGCCTGCAGGAATTATGTCACTATGCAAGGAGAATCTGCAAGGCGAGTGTTGATGGCAGTTATCAGACGGGATCAAAAATTTTCTTTTTCCGGGATGAGAGGGGGAGGGCGCAATCAACAGGAAGCGTTGAGTAGGATTGACATTTTCCGAATAAGGGAACATTCTTCGGAGTAGTACTAAACTGCACTGTATGAGCCCAATCTTCATTCCTATTCACTAGTTGTGGAATAAGAGGGAAAGAAAGTACCATCATTTTTGACGTGAATATGCCAGTGTCAAAGTGTCTATAGTCCAATCTGGGCCTGATGTGATTGGCCAAACGCAGTCCGATCGGAGAAAACTTGGCTCTAATCTGACACCATCTGCATAAAAATTTTTCTTGGCTGCATAGCACACAATGTCCCCGTTCCCATGGGTTTCTCCGATTGTCAAGACAGAATATGAAATATTGTAGTGCTCTACATTCCTGGGACGGATCCTGAAACCATGAAGTTCCCGAGATCTACGGGTGACGATTGTTCCGAAGGTAGCGAAAGTCGACACCTGTCAACGCTTTCCAAGCCGTACATCAAGAGATCTTGGCATATTATGAATGCTGGAAAGAGTTTCACAAGTCAAAGTACCTGTCAGTGTTTGAATGTTGCCCGGGTTGGTGCCTGGTATGGTATGTGTGCAATTACTGGTTTTGGACGTTGGATGATTGGCTGGTAGTTTGATATACAGGTGGGATTGAAATGTTCATATGCAAGGCGGTGAAGTTGAATAGGACTTAGATTACAAAGAAATTTTTTCCGAAGAATGTAGAAGATACTATATTTTAGCAACGGTTACAGCAGTTACAGCAAGTGGGATTGGATGTAGCACTCGTGCAAGTCACAAATAGTGAAAACCTCCACAACCTCATCGATAACTCGGATGTTTCGACGTTGGATTTCTAAGTGTTAGAAAATTACTCCTCTGCACATGGGGCGTTCTGTTTCCTATGTAGCCAGAAACAACAGGCACCCATCAATTGTGTTGTCTTTCTTGAAGGCAACCCATAAGTTTTTGGAATCACAATGATCCAATTGCGATTAAGTAATTAACATTTATAATTTGGCTATTGGCTGCTTAAAAAAAAAAAGGAAAGAAAAAAAAAACTTGTTTTAACCTTAATTAATTTAGATTTGAAAAAATTTTCCTTCCATTAATGCAACCGGAACAAACCGGTGTTTCCTGCAACATGGGGTTT
>Ga0160505_100080_pt1 | contig 75264 bp, 55 predicted proteins | sample DIDeMG_FD_108225 | JGI IMG/M metagenome (GOLD analysis project Ga0160505, IMG submission 108225) | Enriched chicken feces microbial communities from UW Madison campus, WI, USA - DID2874_E49_Stillage MG | ecosystem: Host-associated > Birds > Digestive system > Large intestine > Fecal ... | reverse complement strand
TATCTTCTATCTTCTATCTTCTATCTTCTATCTTCTATCTTCTATCTTCTATCTTCTATCTTCTATCTTCTATCTTCTATCTTCTATCTTCTATCTTCTGTCTTCTGTCTTCTATCTTCTATCTTCTATCTTCTATCTTTCTCCCCTGAAAAGTCTTTAATATTCCTCAGTTCTCGATATCCATAGATAATTCTCCAGCTTCCAACAATATTCTCCAAGATACTCTCAAATCTCACATTCATCTTCTCGGAGTAAGTTCAGAATAACCCTATACGTCTAATTTCTCTTGTGGCTTGTCTCCTCAAGTGACTCTCCTATCCATACCGTCTATTTTACTTGGTTCTCCTACTCATATTCTCTGGCTCCCTTTCCCAGTATACTCTTCATACACTTCATACTCTCAATTCTTGAAATTCCCATTATTCGTCGTCTCGTCAACTTCCGTTTGTCGTACGATCTGAAACATAAGAAGGTTGGGCATTTTAACATGAAACATGCAGATACACTTCTTCTCTGCTCCTACTCCACTATTCACAATTATGACATCATTTGTGCTAAAGTATGCACGGTGAATTTCCAGATTCGCTCCGTCTGTCGTTTCATCTTCCAGTCAATAAGATTCTTTTCTCCAATTATTTCCCACCAAATTATTAACGGCGTCATCGCATCTTCTCTGCAAATGCCCTGGAAATTTCCTCCTTGCTCTCCGTCCCTTTTCTCCCCTCTCTCTACTCTTCAAGTCTACATTCCGATCCTCTGTGCATATGTTACACTGCCCCCAGGGGCAACCCGATTCCTATGCATTGACATCTGAGAGTTACCAATTAATCTCCATTTGAAAAGACACCACCATATCCCCAAAAAAAAAAAACTCAGCGTGTCCAGCGGGGTCTTCGTACATGCTGGAACCTGTTAAGAAAATTATTTTCTCGGGAAATGTCTGAAATGGGTGACAGCACCCAATGACGTTCATCCACCAAATTCCACATCTAGGTATTATAGGTGCACTCCAAGCCCATGATCCAGGCTTAGGAATCCAGACAGGCATTCTCAAACAGGCATATTCAGGGTGGAATTTTTTTATATTTTTTATGTCTGGTCGGACCCTCTCCAAGAATAGGTTTCTGTTTCTTGCTCTTTTTTTTCTCTTCCTCTACCTTCGTTCCGTGGCACATCGTTTATCCCCTGGTGTTGTCAGTACCTGCCTGCCTGTACCTACTAGGGCTGTTCCTGGCCTGTACCTGCTAAATCTACTACTATACCAGTTCCTGCCATCTCCTGCACGTTTGAATCAGACCTATTTCTCCTTGTCAAACATGCCAGGGTTGAGAGACAAATTCGACGATAACGTTCGCCGGGAAGGTCGGCTCGATACGCCAGACACAGAGCATTTCCCGTTCAGAAACTCGCCGCTTCCGCCGTCCGCGTATACTCAGTATCCGCAAGACTTTGACCATCATTACCATCAAAATTCATCCATTTCTCCAGTGACTATGACTCCACCACAGGCGCCTGCTGTGCCTGAAAAGGCTCCTCCAACTCCGCCAAAGCCATATGATGACGATTTCTTGCCTCCAGAAACGCCTCCAAAGGACCTTGACCGCTCGAGATCCAACAAGTATGCTGGGTACTATAACCAGCGAGAAATTAACCACACCACGGCACCTCACGCCCCATATACGCGTGTTAACAACGGCTCGGACTCCAGTTATGAGATGCTGACGTTGAACTCTAATCCATTTGGAGATAACGCCACGCCAGCGTCCAGTACGGCCAGAAATCCGTTCGAGCCTATCGACACGTCCCCCATTACATATGATCACTATCCGGCCCAGAATACCAGAGATGACGACATGGATATGGCGGCTAAGATGTCTGGCAAACATCTAAGACGCCAGGAACGTAATAGGCGCAAGCAAGATGCCCGTTTGCCCTGGTATCATTACACTAGGTTGCCTTGGTTCACCATTATTGTTACCACCATCCAAGTTGTCGTGTTCATTGTGGAGTTGGCCAAGATGAGTATCTACACGGGTTCGGCATTCCAAACAAAACCTTACTTCAATCCCATGCTAGGCCCTTCCACCTTTCTACTCATTAGTATGGGTGCTAGGTATGTTCCGTGCATGCATCGTATCGACAACATCACCCTGGACCTTCTGATCCAATTCCCGTGCCCAAATTCCACATCTACAGATACGGATGTGTGCAATTTAGCCGAACTTTGCAGCCTTGGAGGAATCCCCATATTGAATAACGAATATGCTCCTCATCAGTGGTACAGAGTGATTACTCCCATCTTTCTCCACGCGGGCTTCTTGCATATCATATTCAATTTGCTCCTCCAGATCACTATGGGATGGTCAGTGGAAAAGGCCATTGGTTGGCTTAAATACAGCATCATCTACCTTGCCAGTGGAGTGGCTGGTTTCCTCTTGGGTGCTAACTTCTCGCCCAACGGCATCGCATCCACAGGAGCCTCCGGAGCTCTTTTTGGAATAATTGCAACCAATCTTCTTTTATTTGTCTATTGCGGCAAGAAAAACACAAATATCTACAACACAAAGCACTATCGTCTGTTCATCATTATTATGGTGTTCGAAATCATTATCCTGTTTGTTTTAGGACTTCTTCCTGGTCTCGACAACTTCAGTCACATCGGAGGTTTCTGCATGGGTCTTCTTCTATCGCTTGTTTTCCTCAAAGATCCTTCTTTTGTCTACAATGAGGGCATTTATACCTACGACGCCGATGCCACGCCCTGGCAGCTTTTCATAGAAAACTGGAACCCTATGAACAGATGGAACGACAAGATTCAGTGGAAGGTCTTGGTTTGGGTTGGTGTTCGTGTGTTGAGTTTGACGCTAGCCATTCTTTTCTTTGCGTTACTCTTTGTCAATCTTTATTCCAAGAGAATGGAGAGCGAAAAGCCAACATGCTCATGGTGCAAGTACTTGAGTTGCATTCCTGTCAACGGCTGGTGCGACCAGGGTGAAGTTACTGTGGAGACGATTACCACCGGTGACTCCGGCTCGTCTTCCTCGTCTGCTCCCACAATGACAGCTACCCCAAATGCCACCACTAACACTCCAACTACAACGTCTGCTACATCAACTACCGCATACCCTGGAAGTATTGACAACCCTAACCTTAAGCGGGAATTGCATTTCAGTACTTTTTCGACATCTCAGAGGGGCCCAGAGACGATAGGTCCACAACACAATCAGCACCATGAAACCAGTCTTGTTCTCTTGGCGCTTATGGCCATTCTAAGCTACAGATTCATCCGCCGTCTTTACAAATAGATAATTACGCAACCTTAACGACCAAATATACGAAGGGAAAATTGCATTAGTGAGATTTCTTTACTTTCAATAGTTACAACTTTCGAATATCTGTTTCTGTTATCCTGCACAATAGACTCACCACCAGTTTTTCTCTCAGATTTTTCGATTCTCTAACCTATTCAAAGATGCTCAGATCTTCAGCAAAAGCCATAAGGCCCTTCTCAACCAGTGTGCCTCGTCTGTTTCTCGGCAACTTCTTCGGAACCAAGGAGGCCAAGAAAAAGGAGATCATCCAGAACCAGGACGATTATGAGGTCGATCCAACATCCAAGATCGTCATCTTGAACAAGGAAAACTCACCAGAGTACAAGCCATTTGTGGCTGAAGAAGCCATGCCTGACTTCAAAATCAACCAGTGGAAGTTCACTCAGGTCAACGCTGAGAATATCGAAGCTTCTTACTCCAACGAAACCTTGACCCAAGTCATCAGTCAATCATACAGCGAGTTGAAGGGAGAACAAATCAACGAGAATCAGTACAAAGATATCAGTTTGAGTGATTTGCAGTTTCGTTTCCAGTTGGGTAAGTTGTTGCAACAAAAATTGGGATTTGACATCAATGACCACACGCTCACAAGAGCACACACTTTGGAGTATTTGCATAATGAGTTGAATAAAGTGATTTCCCACAGATGGTCCAGCGAAAGAAACCCTAACGCGGTTGTTTTAAGACCCGAGGACTTCGAGCTGGTACTGAACGTTTACTTAAGCAATGAGAGAACCCAAGAGGAGCAGAAGAAGGCATTTGAGGAGTTGGTGGAGAAGGCAAAGGAAGCCACCGCGCTCTAGACGTAGCGCCCATATTCTTGTATATATTAATGTACGTTAGCACACTGAATTTCACGAAATTGTAAATCACTTTCTCTTCGTCACAATTAGTGCGGCTGCTAATAGCGAAGCAACACCCAATGCTCCAGATATAAGGAGTTGGTTTGACACTCCTGGAATGATATCTCCGCTGTTATGGGATTCGCTGTTCTTGACTATATTTCTTACTGGTGCATGCTCGTGAGGGTTATGAAGGTACAAGTCGGCCTTGTTCTTTTCCATCTCTTGGTTGATGCGAATACAGTCCCTCAAGTCATTGTCAGATGTGATGGATACAACGTCTCCTTCATCATCCACATAACTGATAGCGTATGCTCCGTCGCCATCCTTGGTTGCCTGCAAAATCTCTAAGTCCTTGAAATGTAATTTCTCGCTAATGACAAGCCTTAAATCCTCCAACGACTCATGGGGCTTGAGCGTCACTCGATGAACACGGCCCTGAATAGCGGGAGATTTGAACTTGAATGTAAAAACTGCCAGTTGATCAGACATGTTGGACATCGTTTTGGTGGGTTGTCTTGAAGAAATACTCTCTCCTACTGCAGAAATTGAGTCTTGAGGACCGATGTCAAACAGATGGAACTCAGAGGGTGTCACGTCAGGCACACTTGCAATCGAGTCAGAATGTGTGGAATCATTGTCATCGTTATCAAGCGATGTCCAAAATTTATTCCATGCTGGTCCCTCTTCCTTAGCTTTTGGCTCTTGTGGATTCAGCTCGATTCTTTGGATTTGGTTAAGCGTAGCATAGGTGAGCTTCAAAACATCTACAATGCCGACAATTTCATTCTCATCATCAACAACTGGCAAGTTCAAGTAGTGGCCCTCGAACATGCGTCTCAATGCCTCCTGGATGGATGTTGTAGCTGATGCAACATCTGGATTTGGGGTCATAACCCGTACAACAGAACACTTTCTAGGATCCAAGCCTGCAGCAATAACTCTCAATACCACATCTTTCGAAGTGAAGATTCCTGTGACGGTTTCCTTCGAGTCTCTCACCAAAACTGCAGTGGTTCTATTCTCCTTCATAAGAATTGTCGCATCGTACACAGACGACTTGACACTGGTATAAACAGGTGTTGTTGAGCCATCAAGCACAGAAAGTAAAGTTGGACCATCCATCTTGGATTTCAAGTCCTCAAAGTATTCAAATACATGGCGGGGCTGATCTGCCACTCCCATTTCGGAATGAACTGAGTCCAAGGCTTCGTAAAGTTTTCTTGAAGACGAATGCAATCTTTCAAGCTTCTCCATCTGCTGAGCATAGGACTTAGTAATATCCAAGACTCCCACAATATGGTCATCATCGTCCAAAACTGGTAGGTGTCTGAACCCTCTCTCTACCATCAAAGTCAAAGCCTCAGATGCTGGGTCAGAAGCTTTGGTACAAATAGGCGATGGCGTCATGATTTGATCAATCGAGACCGTGCTGGCATTCAATCCGGAACCAACAATTCTGAAAGCTAAATCCTTAGCTGTAAATATACCGATCAAGTGGCCCCCATCGTCTACAACTAAAATACAGTTCTCTTTCTTAGCAGACATCAACTGAGCCACTTCAAAAACGGTAGCCGAGGTCTTGCAAATGATTGGATCGGAGGGATTCAAAGACATTACAGTTCCTGGAGCAGCTTTTCTCCTCTTGCTCAGCTTAGTGGGCTGGCCCCTCTTCTTGGAAAGTTCATGCTCGATCTTCCTTCTGATGGCTTCATCTTTTTTGGACTGCCTTTTCCTGGAGTCCGACACAGGGGAATCGTGAATAGTTTTGCGGAAGCTAGACATTAACTTGCGAGCGAAAAGCGAAGGCTTCTTGAGTTTCCAATGAAGTATCAACTTAGTTGAATACAAAGAGCTGGAGTGTGCAGATTGGCCCATTGAATCAGTACAATGTGTAAACAGATAAAACAATATACAGAACCGATCTGGAGGTATAACCAATTGGGAAATTTATAGATAGTTGATCTGCTGTTAGATAAATAGATTGTTCGAATTATGAAATGTCCAAGTGATTTTCGAAGTGGTTGTAAATTGGTGGTACGATATGGATGTTCCACAGACACATCAATATATACCTTATCGCACGATTTTGAAACGGTTTTGATTTGCTGGTACGAGAACCGTTTCTGATTCAGATGACGTTATTGGTGAAACCCGGGAATGGATTTCATGCAAGATAAGTGCAAGTTTGTTTCTTCTTCTGGGGCTCGTTCGACTTTCGTTCACGGTAGTCGTCCAGGTTGAATCCGTTCTAATGCTAATCTCATGCACATTGTTCTAGGCAGCATAATCTAACTAGTTAAATGAGCGTTATTGCGACAAGAATGAAATATGAGGCTTTCCCAAGTCTACTCTGACTTTATCCTCGTGTGTTCAAGTATTTTTGAAGTAGCACTCTTCATCACCACCACCAAACACGCTCACAGGATGGAAGTATCTACATAAAACGAAAGTATAGTGAAGCTGTTAAAACAACGTTCATAAATTCAAAGCAAATCAAGAAGTTCGATTCGATGTCAAGATCCCTTGAATTTAGAAAATTATTGGCCGGAAGTGGTTGGAGATCTCCTCCTTTCATATCTCAATTTGAAGATATTTGCAGCCAATCCCACTCTTATAAATAGCGCAGCCACTCACCCTAACATTACCAATTCTTTTTCTTTCAGTCATTCCTCTCATTGATATATTTTATTGCCATGGTAGATCTCTCCTATATTCAAACTTACATTGACAACTTTCAACGCGTTCCATTACTGGGATACCCTATAGCGTTAATTAAAAGGATCATGGTCTCAGTCTTAAAGACTGGACCCTTACCATCCCATATTGGATTAATTATGGATGGAAACCGTCGTTATGCAAAATCAAAAGGATTGAAACTAGAAGATGGACATTCTGCTGGGGCGCATTCGTTGGCAGGGGTATGTTACCAAGTTCTTGACATTTAGATAGAGACTAACTTCAGATTTTGGAAACATGCTACAGACTCACTATAACAGAAATCACAATCTATGCCTTCTCAATTGAAAACTTCAACCGCCCGAAAGACGAGGTTGACACGTTGCTTGGTTTGCTCAGAGATAACATTAAGCACTTGCAAAGCTTCGATGATTCATATGTACATAAATATAAGGTGCGTGTGAAGGTTATTGGAAACAAATCATTGATTCCAGAGGATATTCTTGCCGACCTCACAACTGTGGAAGAACGTACCAATCTCCCAGATTACGAACGAATCTTAAACATTTGCTTCCCTTACACGTCAAGAGATGATATCACAAACGCCGTTAAAGAAGTGTCCAGAAGCATTGAGTGTCATAAAATTTGCAAGGAAGAGGTATGTGAGAAAACCTTGTCGGACCATATGTACATGGGTGCTGATACCATCCCTCTCGACTTATTGATCAGAACAAGTGGCCACTCTCGATTGAGTGATTTCATGTTATGGCAGTGTACTGCGAACTGCAAGGTAAAGTTCATCGATACATTGTGGCCGAACTTCAAGTTCTTGTCACTTTACGGTATACTCCTTCAATGGAGCTTTCAAAAGCAAACGGAAGAAAATGAGAAGAAAAGGGCAGATGAGCAATGTGTAGTATTAAAGCATGTCGATCTCCTGGCACTTCCTAGGCCGCCTCCATTTGCATGCGTGGGGCAAATCTCTTGAGATTACCGTTGTGCTTAGTTGAGGTTAACAGTTCTGATCACCTTCTTGACTTCCTTTTTGTTGCGTTCTTTTATCTTCGCCTCGTCAATTTTGTTCAAGTAGCTCATATATACAACAACCTCTGCCACAAGAATGAGCAAGCCAAAGAAGAGACAGAGCAACACTCTGTAACTGTCTTTTATCTTCCATGAAGAGTCGGTCCAGTACCAAATGGCATATACAACACTTGCCACACTTATGAAGATGTTAAATATGGTTGTTATGTGGCTTTTGGTTTCCTTGTGAGCTTGAGACGGACTGAAGTTATCGTCATCAACTTCATATAATGTTGTATACTCCTGTTTTGGTTTGACAAGGTTTCGGTACTCCTCTTCATTGGCCTTCAATCGAAGCAACTCCATTGACTTCAAAAACTCCTCTGTCTTTGGAATGTCCGAGTTTTTCTGGTTCTTGTTGGGTACATTGATTTTGGTGGTGTTCAATAGCTTTAGTAAAGACAGGGTGGGCTTGCAGCGCATATAAAAGTTCTTGAGGTTCCCATGGGATACCGTTTTTTCCTTGAGAAGTTCATGTTTCTCTTGTTCGGATAATTCAGACCCGCTGATGAGGGCTTTTAACTCTGGCGTTACGTTGAAATTGAGCATGGTATTAATTGAATTATTATTGATGGAAATAGTCTCAATTTCGCGACATGTCTAGCCACCAATGACTAAAAGAATCAACCGCCTTTCCAAAGATCATAACAAAAATCTTCAAAGAAATGAAGAAATTTGCCCTTTGCCCATCACTGCTGGAATAAAAATACTTCTCACCTTTCTTCCAATTTGTCAATTATTTTTAATGTTTGACGTATTTCATTTGGAGCCACTCTCCAAGTAAATCAATTAGAATTCGGTGGATTTTCGCGATAACCATTAGTCATACTACTCCACAATTTCTACATCCTATCACATTCTTTATCGGAAATGCCTGTTACAACGTCAACGATTGTGGGCGCGTTAGCGTGTCAAAAGAATTCCTTTTTGAAATCATTCCAGACCCTGGTTATCTCGTGCAATGAGTATGAGCCTATCATGACATCTAAAGATAAGCAGAACAAGGGAAAGAAGAAAGAAGAAAAAGTTCCAACCGAGAAGTTGTATGCTGTGGAACTCGAGGATACCATTCTTTTTCCTGAAGGCGGGGGCCAGCCATCTGATACTGGCTCGATCTTGCTTCCAAACCTGAAACAGGTAGAAGTGAAGCAAGTGTTGCGTAAGGAACTCACTGCCGTTCATGTCGTACCTGAAGCTGTTGAGCCAGGATCGTTGGTAACCCTCAACGTGGACTGGGATAGACGTATTGATATTATGCAGCAACACACTGGACAGCATTTAATCTCCGCCGTGTTTGACGGATACGATTTGGAGACCTTGAGTTGGTCTATGGGCGACATGATCAACTATATTGAGCTTCCAAAGAAGATTGATGATGATTTGATTGAGGAGGTGAGTAAGAAGGTCAACAACCTCATTTTAGAAAACCTCCCTATTACTGTCACTACACCAGACGAACATGGAGGAGAAATCGACACGAAAAAGATCCCAGACGATTATGATATGTCCAAGGGTATTGTGAGGGTTGTCAAGATTGGAGATCTTGATGCAAACCCATGTTGTGGTACTCACTTGACATATACGGGCCAAATTCAAGCAGTGTCATTCTTGCATCAGGTTAACATTCGAGGAGGTAACTCTCGGTTACATTTCATATGTGGTTCGAGGGTCTCTAAACAATTGGCCAACTACCACAAGTTGTTAAAAGAGATTCTGGGAAGCACTTTGTCATGCCAGATCGAGGAAGTCGTGACAAAGGTTGCTGACCTCAGTGCCAACTATAAGAAGGTACAGTCTAGAGAGAGTGGTCTTCTCAAACAACTTGCAAATATTCGTGCAGTTGAGGTCTTCACTAAATTCAAGAATGGCGAAGGAAGCATCGCTACTGTTTATCGGGAGGACAATGGTCCCGAGTACTTAACATTGTTCCAAAAAGAGCTCACTACATTAATTAATGGCGATAAAGACTCTGGAGTGAATGTCAGCGACAAGTTCACTGTGGTCCTAATTAATGGAGATTACAAATCGGGCAATGGAGGAATGGTGAAAATCTTGGGACCCCAGGCTGATGAAGTCCTGAGTGAATTAAAGAAGTTGATAAGCAACATGAAAGGCGGAGGCAAGGGTGCTAGCTTCCAAGGAAAAGTGACTAAGTATGAGAAGGGAGAGGTTGAGACTGTGTTGAGGTACTTGGAGCTGTTGGAGCTTGAATAAGTAGTTGGAGTTATTCTCCCAATGTGGCCTCCACAATGTGGCTTTCGAGGGTTCTTTCAAAATAACACTTCAGAAGAGTCATTACAATCATTAAGCCTTCTCCACTAGATTGTCTATATATACAAGATGCTCTAACGCTTGACCCACGTTGGCGACTTTCTAGCCTTGACCTTACCAGGCTTCTTTCTCTCTACCTTTCTAGCGTCTCTCGTCATCAACCCGGCCAATCTCAACCGCGACTTAAACAATGGATTGAACACAACCAATGCTTTAGAGATTCCAAACATAGCAGCTTCGGCCTGACCACTGATTCCTCCTCCCTCGGTGGTGATGAACAAGTTGTACTGGCCCTCCTGGCTCACCACCTTGAATGGATATGCGATTTTGTTTCTGTCCATCTCTCGGCTGAAGTATTCACTGAATGACTTGCCGTTGACAATCACTTGACCCTCACCTTTTACCATGGAGATGTTGGCCACGGCTCTCTTTCTCTTTCCTACTGTGTGTGCACGTCCAAACTCATCCAACTGCTTGACCACCTTTTGCACAGACTTCTGAGTGTCGTCGGAAGAGGCAGTATAGCTGTTCAACAAACCAATCACATCACGAGGCATCAACTCCGGCTCGATACTTCTCAAACGGTTCAACAACTCAACCAACTCCTTGTGGTGGCCGATCTTGAGACGAGTGCCTGCCTGTGTTCTCTTCTTGTACTCTTCAAACGACACGAACTTGAATGCTTGTAATTCCTTGCTGTCCAATACTCTGGTGGGCAAGTTCTTGTGCTTTCTAACCATAGCGTTCAACTTGTTGATGTTGTCATCATGCACTGGGTTTCCGCCATAGAAAGTCGACAATCTAGGAACTATTCTCAATCTCTCGAGTTCCCAGTCACGGATGTTGTCGTTGAGTCTGGCGGGAGCAAATCTGTTAGGTCTTTTACCTTCTGCTGGAGGCACTGGAGGACGACCGCTAGTTGTGCTGACCAGAACAGCTGGCGCATTCTGAGCACTCTGAAGTCTCCACGAGCATGTGGAGAAATATCTCACAAGGCCACGGGCCGAACTTTCGGGTCTGAGGAAAGTCATGATTGGCCTATAGTTTAGGTGAGTTTTGTAGGTTTGGATGGAAATTTTTCGTGAGAGTCGTGTGCAGCACCTAATCTATTGTGTCATTATCCATTCCCATATATATAATACAAAGCGTGAAAGCATGCGGGCATGCGGAAAACTATAGTACATTGCAGCGGTCAGTGTTCTAGTCGGCGAGTAAAGATTTGATGCTGCCTCTCCGTTCATTTCCTTGTGTTGGGGGCAGCAAGATGGGTGGTGCTGTCTGGGCATTCAATAGTGCGGCCAAATTGCTAGGTTTGGACGGTGGAAGCTGATGCACTGGTGCCTCAGCACTGACTTCACTGTTGAGCAAATTCATTATGGACGATTTAGCTGTTTCTCGTGGTGCTTCCTTTCGAGGCTCCTCAGTTGGTATTTCCTGTCTTGGTACATCCTGCCTAGGCGCTTCCGAGATATGTACAGGTGCTGGTGGTGGTGCTGGTGCGATGGGAGCCAATATCGGACTTCTAATGGCACCATGGTTCACTGGAGGTTCTGGCTTGTTTGGAGTGTTGGAAAGAAGTTCATTAACATTCAGTCTCTTGATCTCTGAAGAATTGTTGGAAAGGCCGGGAAGCCGTGTTGGATAAAAAGGTGCAGAATGTTGGAATGTACCCATAGGGACCGCTGGCTGTTGGATCTGTGCTAAAGGTAGCGCATGTACTGCTGGTGGCTGATTTGCCTCTTGACGTCTTCCCTGCTCATCCACCGCATCGTAAACATGAATCTCCGTCTTAGGGATGTCAATGTGTGATGTTTTCTGAGGTTTCACGACTATGGTAGTGTCGACATTGGAAAACTTGCTATCTTCAGTGTTGGAATCCTGTGCTAGTCTGTGATCTGCACTTTGAACGATATCCTCCCACCCATGTTTGTTCCCGTTTCTTTGGTAATAATTTCGTACCATGGTAGCCGTTTTGGTTGCAAGTTTCTCAGCAATGCAAGACCACCTTGATCCATAGACCTTTAGTAGTTGTGGAAACTCGTTGACTTCGGTAATGCTCCAGTAACTTGAGATATGCTTCTTCTTCTCTTCTGGGTGACCTTGCACAATGACTAATTCACTTTGCTGATCAGCATTGGAAACATCTGGATGTACAGAAGTAGTGGGGTTCATGATATCTGGTTGAGGAATGAAATCAACCGCTGACATTCCAGTCATGGGAGTCATTTCGGCAACTGGGTTTCTCTCAGTCGGCTGCACAGGAAATGGTACGCTTTCTTCGTCTCCCTTTGATTTACTTTTCTTTCTAGGTTGAGACTCCATATTTTCTGTCTTGACGACATCGTCGCTTTCCTCCGCCCCCTGCTCGGTTCTTCTCTTTTTCTTATTATCGATGTCAACGTGTGAATTCTGAGGTTCTTCAGCCTCTTTAGGTGGAGATTGCAAACTTTGAGAGTTCTCAACAGTTGATGATGGGGCAGTATCAGTGGAGGTCTCCTGAACTGCCGCTTTAGGCTTCGATTTCCGACGTGTCGCTTTCTTGGTATTCTTCTTCTTGAACTGTGACACCAAAAACTTGTAGTTGACAGCCTTCTTTGTCATATAATAGTGAACCACGCATTCCTCAGCATGGCGAATGCCTCCCATGAATCTCGAAATCTGCCCGAAGCGCTTAGGAAATCTGCAGAAAGCCTCACAAAACATTTCATGTTCTCTTTCGGTGAAGTTGTCCATGAAATCCGTCTTCACTCTGGTTGTCCAAGCTTGCTTGTCGTGAACAATATTGTTGGAATCCATGTACTTGAAACCATCCCTTAACACCGGATCAAGAATTAAATCAGGAATTGTAGCCGCAACTCTTTCAGCACGTTTCATAGGATCTTCATTTTGCTCATTCTCGAGACTTTTAAGAATTTCCTGAAACTCGGCCTCGGTTGTAACCAAATCTCCATGTCTTCTTCCACGACGGCCCGATTGTGGCGGAGAGTCAGCATGAGCATAAGAGACTTCATTAGTTGGTTCTGTTGTCTTAACCCTGATATCGATGGATTCAAGTTCACGCCTCATGTCATCGTCTGGTGGATGTAATACCTTCAATTGCTCTTCAAGAAACCCTCTCTTCGTATTGTTTTCCTTTCTTAGAGTCTCATATTCAACCCAAAGAGAGAGTCTCTTCTTCTTTAATGCTTCTTTGTTACCGCGAACGGTGCTTAGATATTGCGGGAAGCTATTAGAGAAGTGCACGAGATTCCTCTTGTAAAACGGATATACGGAGAGGTCTGCAACAGGCTTCGACAAAGAGAACCTCATGAAGCTATCCTCTTCGCCTTTTAAAGACGCCCCCTTAAATTCTTTGTTGATTTCAAGGAATTGGGTCTCAATTTCTCCAAGAGGAAAGTTGCAGCCTTCAGGATAGTCCACGGGGCCATTTAAGTCAATTGGAACAGTTGTTGCGACATTGGTTACGGCATCTGAAGGTTGGGTATCGTGCGCACGAATAAGATGTGGTTTGACAGGCTCTGCCGAGTGCAACTTATCATTTTCTGCATTCAAGATGTTCCTGTCGTAGACGTCGACTTCTTCGTCATCCTCATTGCCTTCCTCATCGTATTCATCTACTTTTTCGTCTTCGTGACCTTCTTCATCATCTTCGTCATCTTCATCGTCGTCTTCCAATTCATCATCATCTACTTCGTCATCCATATCATCATTTCCATCGTCATCGTGTTCGTGTCTATGGCGATCTTCATCCACTTCTTCATCATAATTATCCATAGAAACATCTAGGCTATCATCTTGGTCACCTCGAATATCTTCAGGGTATCTGTAGCCTTCGGTACTGGGAGACATGGATCTATCTGTTCTGCTATCGCTGTATTGTTCATTCCGTTCCGTGGAATACTCGTAATCCTTTCCTGAGTATCTATCGGTGTAACGATTGGACAGACCGGAATACTTTTTAGATGGGTAGTATGATTCGCCTCTTTTCGGTGTGCCCAAGCTGTTAGTGAGGCCAGAGCTACGGATCCGTTCCTTGGCAGAATGCTGGCGACTACCTGATTGTGGAGGACGAGATGATCGGCTGCCTTTCTCGGATCTTTGCGAATACGAGTTCTTCCAGCGACTTCCGTATGAACCATCATTATAAGAATCATAACGCTCTTTCTTGTGGTCTCCCGAGACTGAAGAAACTAACCCATTCAGGCCGCTTCTGGAATTGACAGGAATATTGTTTGGATTGAACCGGCCAGAAAAGAACGGCTTTGAAGTACTGTTGGAGCTGGGTTTGGACCTTTCGCCCCTCCATGTGTCCCTAGAAAACAGGCCATTCTCGCGTGGCGCGCCATTGACTAAATCTCGAGAGGTGGAATCTCTGGCATTGGAAGCATAACCTTGGAAATCTGAGTCCCGTTTTGTACCGTTGAAAGAGCCGTATGCGCCTGTGGAGTTACGCTCGCCACCTCTTTCAGCATTTCGTTCGTGGTAGTACCCCGATTGGTACGAGGAATACAGCTTGTTCCCGTAGCCATATCTGGAATCTTTCAGGTAAGAATTGCTTCTGCTGCCCGAAGATGGCGCAGAACCTGTGGATACTGAATCACGGAAACGGGGTCTGCTGGAGTATTCACCAGCGCCCGGCTTTTCAGCTCTTGCTGGCGGTTTAGATTGTGATAGCAGTGACAGACCTGGGCCAGCCGGCGATGAAGCCAGGCCCGATGTGCTCTTGAAGTCACGTCGCGTAGAAGACGCATAGAAGTTCTTTCGGCGCTTGTAGTCGTTGTCGCTCCCATATCGGTCCAATGGGGGACCTCGGGATCCTGAAGACATTTTGGATAGATATTGAAGGTGGAACTTCCGGCAGAGTTATATATGGCTGGAGATATATGCAGCACAGTTGGTATTGGTAAACGGCGAAGAACACAAGAGTGTGATTGATAGTGAAGGTAGAATGTTAATGGGTATAGAAAAATGTCATAAGACTTGAAACAAAGGAGAGTGGTAGGAATTTTTTTGTGTATATTATAGGCCCGTACCTCCATGAACTTATAGAGAGGCTAGTCACGTGTGGAAACAATCAAGGTCGCTAGCCAGCATTGAATTCAAGATAGGATATTCTGATTACAAAATAGGAATAAATCCATGTAGTATAATACAAAAAATTCAATTCATGTTATTCTATTATTATTCTGGTTTCAAATTTTTCATGTGATTATATGCATTTTAATTGGTGTACATGCAAATTGCTCTCTATCTATGGTGCACAATATTGCTCTATAGTACACTACTTTCCAACTCGTAAGATCCGACGGAGGACTCCAACCTCATCAATGGACCTTTCTAAGTCAGTTAATGGCACATTGGGCGTGATCGTCTTGTTTCCCACGTCCACGTGCATGCTGTAAGTTTTCTGTTTTGAAGCCAAAACCACCGTTGATGACGATTCAAGTGCTCCTACTATCTCCAAGAAGTCACCTTTCTTCAACCGGCCCAACAACTCCTCCGTACACTCGAGAGTGTACTTGCAGTAAAAGTCATAGAGCTCATTTACTGTAGGTGCTTTGGTGAGCGATGTATTCTCCATGCTGAAAAGACAGCAAAGAACAGCTTTCTGAAGCAAGTTCAAGTTGTTGAGTTTGGCCAGAGTATTGTCACCAAATGTGGAAGCACAAGCTCTAGCCACATGGCCTATCATGGCTTTTGGGGCAGTCTCAAATGTCAAGCTGGAAAAAGTCTCACTTTGCTGGGCCTGTTTCTCCACGAGCTCAATACTCTTGTAGCAAATATCGAACGCCTTACGGAGATCTCCAGTAACCGTAGAACATTTCTTGCAGCATAAAGTGATAGCGGTTGGATGCATGATTGGAATGGCGTTGGTCATGTTCTCCTTATCCTCTTCCACAAGTGACCTGAGCTTGCTGAGAATCACCTGCTTGATCTGGTCACCTGAATATGGCATAAACTGAATGGATTCTGGGTTAAAACCATTGCTCCGGAGCCGAGGCAAGAATTTATCTGTGAGGTCCAAGGCGTTGGAAATACCCACAAGTATCAATTTCGTATTGAGCACACTGCTCTTTAAGTGGGACGCACAATGGAAAAGCTGGAAGAGGACCTGTTGATCTTTGGTGATGAGACTGTCCATCTCGTCGAGCACCACCACCAACGAGTCAATGGAGTTGTTGCCCTCCAAGAGCACCTTGTAAAGATCATCAAAGGTCTGCTTGCGTGAGGGCGCCTGGCCCGTGACATGGCAGTAGATTTCGTGGTAGATGTTTTCCGGTTTGGAGATTGCCATGCAGTTGACTCTCATGACCAGCACGTTGGCGCCGTGGATGTGGTGAATGTGGCGAATTCCAGATGCCTGAGTGACCGGGGATCCTCTTTTCTGTGCAATTAAGCTGTCTAGTGTGAGGTTAATTTGGGCAGTCTTGCCTGTTCCTGGAGGCCCGGAAACATATAGGCTGGCACATTTTCTGAGAGTTAGCGACATATTAATGAACTTGGAGAACGCGTCTGCCTCTGCAGATCTTCCCACAAGGTGAGTGACGTTCTCCATCTTGGCTCCACGTTGGAACAACGCTTTAGCTTTCGAGTAGATGGAGTCAGTGAAGTGGAGCTTTCTAGCATGGCCTGAGAGTGAGCTGGAGAGATCAATGACAGATTTTTTTTCTGGAGTTGTGGGAGGGGTGGCCAATTGTGAAACTGGTCGAAGTGCCCTTCTTTTTGGATCTGGAACGGCGGAGGTGTTTTGTCTTTTAAGCATTGTATGAAAGTCAAAGGTTTAATAAATGCAGTTAAATGGAAGTAACGATGAGATCGATGGGAACGATGGGAACGATGGAATTAGCACAAAATGAATGACCAACGGATGAAACGAAAGACGTTGGAAAATGAACGAAAAGTTTGAATTTGAAAAGATTGAATCGTTCCACCAAATTCTGTGTGCCAAAGGTTATATATATGGAGATGTGAGCGCGTTTAATTAGACCCAAAGTGGAAGCATAAGTGGTAGCGTAATGTGCGCGAAACGCGAGCGAAGAATTTCACCAAAATGATAGAATTTTGGATGATATTGGTAATTATTACTATGTTTCAACGTGGATTAGAGGCAGATGGACATTCAAGGATTATAATCATGGGATTATTTGAAAAGTTTCTCTCTCATTATGTTAGGTTGGACCCCTGTAGGCACCCAACCAGCATGTACGTGCACACTGTTACCTGAGTAACTCGACACGGTCTGAGTATCTAGTATACAGATCACTGCAGTGTACAGAGACAGTATCAGAAGGTAAGTAAGTACTATACAGTGATCAGTATACAGAAGCTGCAGTACAAAGATCAATATATAAAGACTATCATATAGAGATTGGTGTACCAAGACTGGCAATTGTATAAGACAGTGTGTACTTGTGTATTACTTAACTTATCGGGATACTTCAACATTGATTTTCATCTGATCGTCAATATCGTTTACCACCTATAGGATTATCATTTTCATCAACTTATTTCCATTTGAATCTTTACAATAAATGTCAGAGACAGACGTCACACGGCTTAAAGCATCTATCTACCTCAGTGTAGCCAAAATGGTGGAGGAATACTCGCAAGAATTGGGCACCACTGCCAGCCCGTCTTTCGTTGCTTCATTGGTCGAATTGGTGTATAATCAACTTCAGAATTTAGGAGAAGACTTGGAGCTATTTGCAGATCACGCAGGTCGGGCTGTTATCAACGACTCAGATATGTACATGGTGACTAGGAAGAACGAGATTCTTACCAATGCGTTGAAGGAGTATGCGAAGGGCCTGGGTCTGAGAGATTGAAGACGGGGTGTTGAAGTTAAAAGCATAATGGAGAATAAATCATCTCATTCAGGCTCTGGAATCACCATTTAGGTACTTTTCAGGAGACCACCTCTATTTTAGAGTTTACTGTCGTATTTTCATTGGTGTTTCATCACTTGAGCCATCAACAGTTGGTGTGAACAGAGGAAAACACAAAACTGTGTCCAATATGAGAATTGTCCGGTCAACTTTTCTGTCTTTTTGCTGCCACTTCGCGGCCACTTCTATCACGCTATAGTCAAAACTAAGGACAGATCGAACTTAGCTTAACGCTTCTTGCTTAATACTGTCATGGCTAGAAGTACACTGCTAGTAAAGATCCAATTATTTTACTCAAAAACTTACCAAAACTTACAAAGTTTCCAATACAATACTAACGATACTCTTAACGCTTTTAGATTCTTACAATAATCAGAGACATGCCAACGGTGCATCCCTACCATAAAAGGTGAGCATTATCCAAATTTGATCTGACCCCTATTGTCCTATTCAGATATCATCTCGAATTCCCACCTCTCCATTGTCACCCATATTTATTCTATTTTTATACATCCTCCCCAACCAGTGCCGTACCTTCCCTTCTCTGTCACTTCTAGCTACTCCATTCCAGTTCCGCATCCTCCATTTCCTTCTCCTATTCGCACTTGCCCCACTGCCCCTCCGACAACAAAGAGTCCAACAGCCACTCCAATAATCTCAACACCATCGCGCCTACAAATATTTCAAATCAGAATCATCCCAACCTGTCTCCCGCTCATTCCTCCATCCAATCTTTTCCTGTCACCTGTACGTCATAATTTTCCCAACCTCTCCCAATATTCTCCGCACCATCCATGCGCACCCCACCATCTTCCCTGTATACCTTCCATTCAACAACCATAGTTCACATCTTTATCATCTTTCACATACCATGACTACGGCCAAGGCGAAAAAGGGTCTTTCGTATGTGCTCGGAGATGCGAGTGCGAATGAAAACCACATTCTCCCCATCAATGCCATGCAATTTTCGGCGTCCAGAAATGTCCTCTACACTGGAGGAAGAGACGGTTTGGTGAAATGTTGGAATGCTCCTGCTAACACCTCCCGACTGCTGGAGTTTACGTTTGGCAATGGCGATATAGACGACTCGCAAGATTTGGATGAGCGTCTTTTGCGCTTGGAGACTGCCATCTCCTCCAATCCATTGCTGCACCGTATCCCACAAACCAGGTACGATGCTGGAATGGTTCGTAATTACAACATCCACTTCGACTGGATCAACGACTTGAAGTTGGTCAATAACGATCGAAGTCTTGTCACAGCTCTGGCTGACTTGTCCCTCAAGTTGATCGACTTGGACGGCGACGACTCTGACGTCCATAAGTTCCGAAATGTTCACACTGACTATATTAAGAAGATATCGTCTATAGCGCCGCATAATTTGGTGGTCAGTGGAGGGCTCGATGGTTCAATTGTTGTATGGGACTTGGAGACCTTGAAACCTGTGCAACAGTTCCAAAACTGCTCGGCTAGTCCCCATTCACCTCGCTCCGTCTATGCACTTTCCAATAACCACCTGAATTTGATCTCTACGGGCGGGCCCAATAACACGATCAATATCTACGACCGCCGTATCGACTCCGAAGGCCAGTCGAATCTCATTCGTCGCTTGGTTGGTCATCAGGACAATGTTCGTTGTCTATTAATGAATGGCAACTTCATCTTAAGTGGCTCATCTGACACCACCGTCAAACTCTGGGATATGCGAAACTTTAAGGTATACAAGAACTTTGAAGTGCACGATGAACCTGTTTGGAGCTTGACAACCCCGTTCTGCTCGGGCTACGCCTCTGAGAGCGACTTCAGTGTGTTCTACTCTGGTGACAAGGGAGGAAACATCGTGAAGACTGATCTCGGTTACCTTTCCAGCAATTCTCACCTTCATGACTCCGAAGTTTTCCCTACTGCGGTGTTTCTGTCGTCAGACATTGCATTCATAGATGAGAAGGTGGGATTGTGCACTTTGGTGGCAAAGAGCGACTCTCCCATTGTCTCGTTATGTGCTGAAGGCGATTCTTCGCTTTTTGCTTCCACTTACACTTCGTTGGATCGTTACTACATTCCGGAATCAGATCCTCTTGCCAAGTACCAGTATCTTCGGGCATGTGTGGACCACTCTATGAATATGGAACACGTTGATGTTGATGACTTATCTGGGGTTGATGGAGCGCCTAGCGACCAGTCAGACATAAACTCGGACTTCTATGATATAGTCAGTCATTTATCTATGGATTCAGCCAATCTCGAGATTCTGTCATCGCTTTCTGCCACAAATTTCTCTGCAGCAGGAAACATTCCCGATGAGGAGCTGGTTTCCACGGACTACACATCAATGTTCTTGAACACCAATGGTGGCCCTTCACTAGAGTTTGTCAATGCCTATAAGGATGAATTGGCAATTAGCTTGGACAGCAAACAAGAGTTCGACGAAACCCCTGTGGAAATCTTGCTCAATCCAGTTCCACCAAGCAGTGTTCTTTCCATTCCTTTCAACAGAAAACCGTTCCAGTTTTACCAAATCAGCCCAAAATCGATTATTTCCAAACGCATGTTCAATAACAAACGCTGTTTGCTTACGCTCTACTTGAATGGAGATATCAAGATCTGGGACGTTCTCATTTGCAAGGAGACGAAATTCTTCCCATTCGCGAATAATCAATGTCCTTTGTCTAAAGACGATTTGAAGGAAAGAACAAAAGAGTTTGACAGCATATATCAAGAATATCAGACGTTGGATACTCTCAATAATTGGTGCGAAGTGGAAATCAAATCAGGTAAGCTTCTTGTAAGCTTGACAGAATCTACCATTTGCAATGTGGACATCTATTACGATGATCTCGTTAAGAGCTACCCGTTCCTTTCCACCGACCATCCGGACAATGCGGTAGCGAAAGGACTCAAGACTTCTCCTGACGACAGATTCCCCATAGCACGCATCTTCATGAACTCGATATTTCAGAAGTACGCTCTCTACGAATTGGCTGCAGATCTCAAGTTGAGGGAGGAGTTGCAGTTGACAAAAGCTAATCCAAAAGTCAATAGTGGAGTAGACGCAGAACAGCGTTCCATTGCCAGTACAGACTCCAAAAGAAAGAAGCTTTTCACCAGGAAGTCGTCAAAAAATAGCATTCCACAGTCGACGCTCCGGAGCCCTTCATTATCAATTGCAAGTAATATGAGCGAGTTTGCCAATGCCGGAGAAAGTGCCGGAAATGACAATTCACCGCCTCCAGAAGACTCAATTGCCAAAATCCTTCAGATGAACAAGCAAGTTTATTTGGACAAGTACAATATCCATGGACCCAAGAAGTTGGTGAACACGTCACTCAACCTCTACACCAACAATCCAGAATTACAATTTCATGACACAGAGGTGCTGTACAAGCCCGTGATTGACTCCAAAAGATTACCAGGTCATTTACTCATCATTGTTTTCGAAACATCCGCAGATCTCGGAAATTACAGAGAGGTTTGTAGTTTCCATTTGGATGAGTTGAACTCTCTACAGTTTCCAGCACCCCAAGCAAGTGCAAAGGAGGAATTGGTCAAACAGCTACGGTGCACGTTACCCAGATGGATAGGCCTGCCTATTCTCTATGACAAGTTCCCTCATAAGGAGCTGCCTAAAATATCATTTCAGTTGATGGAGATGGACTATTTAACTCTCCCACCAGAGAAGAAAATTGGAGGCAGATCGCAGAAGAAGATCAAGAAGTTGCCATCGCTTGAGAGTTCGGAGAGTTCTATCAAGTTGAGCTCACAGAACATGCTCCGTGTGAACAAGATCCTTAAGTATTTGGTAGATAAGTTTGATCTGCGAACCTCCGAAATGAAGGACAAACGGCCACCTAGTGAGTGGCTTGTTCTTGAATGTCGTGGTCAGGAGCTTAGTCCAAGCTTGACTCTTCAAACAATCAAGACGAAGATCTGGAAGTCCAGCAGTGATATAGAGTTGCGATTCAGACGGAAGTTTGATGCATAGCATTAGAACGGTGAGATCTCACTATAAAAGTGAAAATAAATTAAATTGGAGAATAAAATTGATATAGATAATTGAAGACCATCTTCAGAATTTGAAACTCCCTTCATTATTAACAAACTTCTGTGAAAAGATTTTGCACCCACTTCCCACCATCTAGTATCCAGCACTTCATACTGGTAGTGCCGCGCACAGTAAAATTTGGTGATGAGCGAAAACTACGTCTACATACATCCAGCGTCTAATACCAACCTACCATGGAGGACGTCGAAAGAGCCACCTCCCGTTTGTGGAGATCCTTCAAAACCGTCAAGGAGATGGTCAGAGACAAGGGCTACTACATTACTGATGAGGAGATCAACATGACATTGGAAGAGTTCAAGGCCAAGATCTGTCCTATGGGTGAACCACAGAGAAAGTTGATGTGTTTCCAGGCTCAACCTACTGCGGAAGCTGCCGAGAAGTTCCCTGAAATGGGATCGTTGTGGGTGGAATTCTGTGACGAGGCATCAGTGGGTATCAAGACCATGAGAAACTTCTGTATTCACATCAGTGAGAAGAATTTCAGCACGGGTATTTTCATCTACCAGACATCCATTACACCCAGTGCAAACAAGTTGATTCCAACTGTTTCGCCTGCTACCATCGAAGTTTTCCAGGAGAGCGACTTGATTGTCAACATCACCCATCACGAGTTGGTGCCTAAGCACATTCGCTTGTCGAAGCCAGAAAAGAAAGAGTTGTTGGAGAGATACAGATTGAAGGAGTCGCAGTTACCACGTATCCAGAGAGAGGATCCTGTGGCTCGCTACTTGGGGTTGAAGAGAGGCGATGTGGTGAAAATCATCAGACGGTCGGAGACCTCAGGACGGTATGCTTCTTACAGAATTTGTTTGTAACCGTCCGCATGTACTATAGCATATTGTTAGAAAAACACGTTGTAATGATCATGTGTAGCTAGGCCAATCTGGCTGCCATCACGGCGTCTTGCACTCCATTCCACCATTTGACGTCTTGAAGTTTCACTCCCAGTCTCGGCGATACCTCCACGCCATTCTTGCCCAAGAAAACTGGGCCGACCGTTACTACCACACTATCTACAAGGAATGACTGCAAGAGCTGGTTGATTACCACCGCACCACCTTCAACCATCACTGAGTTTATGTTTTCAAGGTGCAATGCACGAAAGATGGTATCCCAGTTGGCTAAACTGGAATCTTTGAAGTCTATATGTAAGATCTTTCCGCCCTGGGCCTCCACTACCGCCATATCTTCTTGCGAGTACCTTGTGTTTGTGTTGGTGACTATATATGGAGCTAATCCGTCGCCCTGTTGACATATCTTGTGCAATGTCGAAGATGCGTACTTCCACTTTCCATTTGGGTCCACCACCACGGGTCTAATGCGTCCTCCATTGGGGCCACCATGGTATCTGCAACTTAGTTTGGGATCGTCGGCAAGAACTGTTCCTATGCCCACAAGAATTGCGTCGTGGTTGGCACGGAGGTAGTGGGTCATGGTCTTGGTTTCCAAATGCGAGATGACTGTCTGGGTTCCAGGTGCCGCAGCAATGCGGGAATCAAGAGATTGGGCCCATGTTAGAGTCACAAAGGGACGGTTTGAACGAGATCCATTGGGGAGATAGTTGGCTAAGAACGGCACTAGGGATGGTGGAAGAGGTATTAGAGACATATGGTTGAGGTTGGTGCAGGCAAAGGTTTTCAAGTGATGGCATGAATTGCCCTTAAGGTAGTGAATGGTGTCAAGTTGAGAAGAGGAATTATTGAAAAGCAGAGAGAGATGGTAAGGTTATGATGATGTGGTGAGTTTGAAGAGAAGAAGAAAGGGTGCATTTGTGGAAGAGCTAGGTGACAGCAGTCAGTGAATTTGACAGGTGCCACAGGTCCACTTGGATTGTTAGAGAATAGAATAGGTAATCATTGAACATTGAGAAGAATCATCAAAAGAAGGAACGAATACCAGCAGGGATTGGAATGGATTAAATTTGAAAAAATAGATCAGAATGGGTCAGAATGGATGTCAAACATTATATAAAGTCAAATACTTGCTGGTATTTGGTGATAATACGACAGTATTCAGAACATTGTTTGGGAAACCAATTCAAGGTGTAGTACAACAAAGTATGGTTGGGGTATAATAAGTAAAATTACGATGTATGGCAGACATAATAATGGTATATCAAAGTGATATTAACCAGTAGGCATTTACCAATTAAAAATCTCAAAAGTGCAGTAGGGAATAGATATACAGAGATGTACCAGACAATTGATGATACCTTAATATATATATTGTCATAATACCCAAGAGTTCGATAAGTTTCGAATCGTTCTCATTAGACTGACTTCCAGTACCTAATCAAAATTATCTACATTTCTCGTTTATAGCCAGCAGCTTGCCTCATTTCACTTGTCGCAGATAGGAGGCCAAAGGTTAATTCGCACCAAATTCGCACCAAATTCGAACCCTTTCGGCCCGTTCTCATTCCGTCATTGCTGGTACTTCCTTTTCACGCGCGACTTCCGGTAACCAACGGCATGTCATAATATTAGGCAAATCTTCCACTATTTATACCCCAGGAGGATTCGGGGTCTCAAAGAAAAGTCATTGCCAAGAAACATCCCTTCTTAAAGCATGCAAATGATCCTTCATTTTTTTTCTCCCCATCTTCTCTCGCCGCAATCTTTACTTTCCCCTCTCAAGACTTAGTAAACATCTCCACGGTTTTCCTCTCTGTATACCTGCATGCAAGCCCACGCGAACGCTTATATATGGCGACTCATCCGTTCGTGTTTCTTTTCACACTACCCATGTCGTTCCAGTACTCCATCGACACGCCGTTTTTGGTGCCCTTGTGGCCGTTGTTTGACACTGCCGTTGCTACAGCTACTGCCGGTCGCTTTGTACCCTCTGAGTTCCACTTTGTTCCCGGAGAAACCTTTTTTTCAACTTTCCCCATCGTGGCTGCCACCATCGCTACTTACTATGTGGTGATTTTCGGTGGAGACTGGGTGTTCAAGAAATTCAAGATCCAGCCATTTGTGTTAAATGGCTTGTTCCAGATCCACAACTTGTTCCTCACCACCGTGTCGTTGACTTTGTTGACGTTGATGGTGGAACAACTCGTGCCTATGATCTGGCACCACGGTTTGTTCTACGCCATCTGTAACCCAACTGCATGGACCCAAGAGTTGGTCACCTTGTACTACTTGAACTACTTGACCAAGTTCTGCGAGTTTATCGACACGGTGTTCTTGGTGGTCAAGCAAAAGAAATTGACCTTCTTGCACACCTACCACCATGGTGCTACTGCCCTCTTGTGCTACACCCAGTTGATGGGATTAACCCCTATTTCCTGGGTCCCCATTTCCTTGAACTTGGGTGTCCACGTGGTCATGTATTGGTACTACTTCTTGGCTGCAAGAGGTATTCGTGTATGGTGGAAGGAATGGGTCACCAGATTCCAGATCATCCAGTTCATCTTGGACTTGGGCTTTGTCTACTTTGCCACCTACCAGAAGATTGTCTACACCTACTTCTCTAATTTGATCGGCACCTTGCCTGTCTGTGGAGACTGTGCTGGAACCATGTTGGCAGCCTACTCTGGGTGTGGTATTTTATCCTCTTACCTTGTCTTGTTCATTGCCTTCTACATCGAAGTCTACAGAAGAAAGACTACCAAGAAGGCCAGAAGAGTTAAGTCTGTCAAGGGTGGTATGGCTGCTCAAGTGAACGAGTATGTTCATGTTTCGGGCAAGTCGGACTCGCCAGTTCCTGATGGTCTCCGCAAGAGACTCTAAGAAAAATGAGACAGCCTATGAGACCTGAGAAATTTGAGAACATTAGAGAGTTCTAAAGTTCTAAACGACAGTGACCTAGAGATGCAAATGATGACAGCATCAGCATTGGAGACTTTCTCCGTGTAAATTAGACATTCGATTTTAATTATTAATATGCGCTACAACTTCATCGTAGAATGGGATACCCTCCGCTGCTCCTTTCTTCTGGATAGCAAGGCTAGAAGCCGTGGTAGAAAACTTTACCGCCTCTTGCAATGTTGCTCCAGAGCTGAGCTGCAGAACAATACCACCGAAAAACGTGTCTCCTGCTCCCGTGGTATCGACAACCGTATCAACCTTCAAAGACTTTGCAAAACAAACGCTCTCGTTCTTGCCCACAGATACTGATCCTTTACTGCCCATGGTGATGATGGTCACTGCAATGTTGTTGGGATCAAGCATCCCCTGAAGCTTTTCAGCCAATTGAGAGAATCCTGCAACTTCATCTTTAGCAATGGTTTTCTTAAAGGTGCCAAGTTCGGATTCATGCAAAACGCTGGATGCTACGTCTAATGCCTCTCCTTCGTTCACAATCAACATGTCGATCTGCAGCAAAAGCTCCAGCGTGATCAACTCACTCTTGTATGGCGACGGGTTGTAAGCTATGTTGATGGAAGGTCTGTTCTTTTTGATCCATTCAATTGACTGGCGAGTGTGTGGATATTCGTTCTGTAGCACGACATAATCACAAGATCCACTCTGGTCGCCAAAATATTGTTCGTAATCAGCATCTGAAGGCTTCAACTCACCATTGGCTCCAGCAGTTATCAATATCCGGTTTTCTCCTGACGTTTCAACAAGTATTACTGCAACTCCAGAAGGTACGTCATTCAACGTCTGGATATACTTCGTATCCACTTTAGCATCCACCAATGCCTGTCTTAACTCCTTTCCAAAACCATCGGAGCCCACATTTCCCACCATTCTCACGTGGTTTGCTGCGTTCTTGGACAATCGGGCACACGCCAACGCTTCATTGAGACCTTTTCCTCCTAGATGATTCTCAAACGAGTTGGCGGAGTATGTTTCGCCTGCCTCGGGTACTTTGTTGGTGTATGTGACAAGATCGTAGTTAAGTGAACCAATAATAGTTATCATTTTGAAAAGAAAGTGGTAAGTTCGACTTTTTCTGGGGTAAGTGTACAGTCACTCAGATCTTGGAGTATAGTTTCGCATTGGATCTACTACCTTGAGCACTTTCATATATACAAATATTAATTTTAAAGGTTTGAAATTGCTGAAAAACTACTCGATTTCTAATTTGTACTCGAATTACACTGTATTCCTTCCCAATATACTTACTCCTTGAGGAGACCTTGTCTCTTCAATCTCATCTTCTCGGCAAAGGTCAATGGCTTGTCTGAAGGTGGAGCCTGGGCTGGAGCCTGGGCTGGAGCATTTGGAGTAGACACTGGAGCAGCCGAACCAAATGGAGATGCTCTTGGGGTGGCAGATCCGAATGGAGATGCTCTTGGGGCAGCTCTCGATGGAGTAGAAGTAGACACTGGAGCAGCAGAGCCAAATGGAGAGGATCTGGAAGGAGGAGCAGCAGGAGAAGCTCCGCCGTTGCCTCTCTTGGCAGCGAACTCCTTCTCCATCTCAGCTCTCTTTCTGGCGATCTCTGCATCCTTCTCCTTCTGGATTCTCATCTCCTCTTTAAACTTCTCCATCTCAGCCTCTCTGGCTCTCTTCTTAGCAGCCTCCTGCTCCATGATTCTCTCCTTCTCCTTCTGGAGTTGCAACTGCTCGATTCTCTCTCTCTTGACTTGCTCGATACGCTCCTTCTTGGCTGCCTCGAATGCTTGCTTGGCTCTAGCCTTCTTCTCGGCAATCTTGGAGGCATTCTGTTCGTCGATCTTCTTTCTGTACTCCTCGTAGTCTGGGAACACACGGCTCAAACGCTCCTTCAAGCTAGTAGCAGCCTCAAACTCCTTCTTGGCCTTCTCAATCTTGGATTTTGTGTGCTCCTCGTGAGCCTTGATGTCTCTTTCCTTTTGTGCCTCGGCATCTGCAGCCAAAAGAGTCAATTCGTATTTTCTGCTGGCTCTCTCTGCGTGGTCAGCTCTCTTAAAAACAACCTTCAACTTCTCGTCCAAGTCCTTTCTATCCTTGTTCAACTGTTGGATCTGCATAGCACGCAACTTGTCAGTGTCCAAGTCTTCCAAGTTGTTCAAATCGATCTTGATGATTCCCTTGGCGTTGATCTCCTCGGCAATTTTTCTCTTGTCCTTCTCGATGATGGCCTTCTTCTCTCTCTCCAATCTCTCCAAGTTCTTTCTCTCCTGCTCTTGGGCCAATCTCTCCTGCTCAGCCATCTGCTCAGCAATCAACTTCTCTTGTCTAGCCTTAGCGGCAGCCTCATCCTGCTCACGCTTGAGCTTCTCGGCGACCTTCTTACGCTCCTCCAAGATTTGCACCCTGTCGGCGATTTCTTGTTGTTCAGCAACAAAGTTGGCCATAGCGTTCTGCAAAGCGGCTTCGCGTCTCTGCTGGAATCTGCTCTCGGCATGTGGGTCAATAACCTGGTACGAGCTGGCCAAAACTTGAGCCAATTTGGACAATTGAGTTCTCACCAACTCGGCTGGAGAGGCCTGCAACTTAGAAGATAACGAGTCAGTGAAGGAATCCTCGAATGGGTTAGACTTGAAGGTGACAACTTGAGACTCGTGGTCGATAGTCAATGACAAATGGCCCTTCTTGACAGCGTTTACAATCAAGTCCTCAACCTCCAATGGAGTCAACGTGTACTCAGTACCTTCGATAATACCCAAAGACACCAAGAAATCCAACTTGACAGCCTCGTAGATCTGAGAAACCTGCTGGAAAGATCTGATCAACACAACCTCGGTCAAAATTGGAATGTACTTGTTGTAAGCCTTGTCGTCCTTGATCACCTTGAACACATCGGCAACCTTCTCCTTTGCAACCAATGGGTGGAACTCGGAGTCGCTCATGATCTCGAACAATTGCTTGACAGCAGGGTCAACAAACTTCAAGATGGATCTGCTGACAATAGATGAGATCAAACTCTCTCTAGTAGGAACCTGGTTCAAGTTCAACAATGAGGTCAACTTGGCGTTCTTGGCCTTTTGGTCATCGACGATGGTCTCGTTGACGTTCAAGGACTTGGTTGGAATTGCCAATGTAGACAACACAAGCACAGAGGCGTAGTGACCCAATTCAGCATCGGTGGCATTTGGAGACTGCGAGAATAAGTTGAAGAATTTGTTCCAAGCAGCAGCATGGAACAAGGTGTTATCAGACACAGCAAAGATTCTGGCCAAGTTCTCGTAGTAGTTGGCCATCATCACAGGCTTTGGAGTCTTCTTGGATGCGGTAATCAAAGCATGCACGTCGTCAACAGAACGGAAGGATTCCTGCCACAACTCCAACTTGACGGAAATATTCAACTGGCTGAAACGCTGCTCCAAGTAACGCTGCACGGTTTCGGAGTCAGACAAGTCCACAGCATTGAGGTTAGAGCCTGGGGTCTTGGTCTGGACCTGGGTAGTGACCGATTGCATGTGAGCTCTCAAAAGCTCACACAATCTTCTAAACTCGGCCTTTCTGTTGAACTTCAAACAGAACTGGAAGGCCTGACTGACAATGGCAGAGTAAGTCACCTCCAATTTGGAGTTGTTACGCAAGATATCCAAGGTAGCTCTGAAAGCTTCCCACAAGAATCTCAACCATGGAGTAACCAACTCTCTCTCGGTTCTGTCAGCCGAATCGGTGTTTGAAACAGCGGACAACAAAATAGATTCTGGGGTCTGAGCGCCTTCCAAGTCATCCTCTTCATCCTGGTCAATCTTGATCTCGGCCTTGGCCTGAGCTTCGTCCAACTTCTTCTCAGCCAACTCAATGAACTTTCTCACAATCACCTGAACGGACTCCAAGCCATTCTCGGACAACTGGACGTTCTTCTTGTACTGGTGCAAGGCATCCTTGGCCAATTTTCCCTTTCTCAAGTCAACTGCCAACTCGATGAGCAACAATCCAATAGGCTCCAAGTCTTCAACTTGCAAGTATCTGATTCTTCTGGAGGTGATGAATTCGTACAAAGTCTCGAGGGCAGCCTCGGATTCGTCGACACCGATGAGGTCCTCGGCACGCTTCAAAATGTTTTCGGGACGGAACGCCTGGTTTTTGTGGGCTGGTGGCATTTTGGATGGTTTGTCCGTACTTAGGGTTCGATTTAGTTTTGCAAAAAAATTTTACTTAGGATGTCGTGTGCACACCGTGTTGGAGATGGGAAGAAGGCTGGAAATTGGGGAAAATTCAAGAACAAAACTGGAGGGATAAAGTACTAGATTAGAAAGATTATTAATGTTTTGACTTTCGTTGCCTCTTGTGGTGGTCTAGTGTTGTGGAGATGTGTTCGTTAAGTACCGTATTGGCAACCACTAGTGAGAAAGATACTTTTATGAGGAAGACTGCGATAATTGGGTGAAAGTGCCTTAAAAATTTGAAAGAATAATAAGGGAGATGATTGTAAGTATGGTTTTGATGATGTAGGAGTTTTATTTCAATTTAATGGTTTTCACCATTTATTTAGGAGAAATGTTCATCTGTGATATGTTGAGAGGTGCCAGATTTGAATAGTATTTAGAAATGTTTTCGCAGCCATTTAAACTAAGACGTGAAGGACAAATTCTACTGTGTGATAAATAGATACGATATTTGCTTATCTCAGTCGATCAACCTATCTATTATTTCATCGTCTTAATTCTCCTTTTCTCTACAATTACTTTTTCCTCTGCCTATCCTCTTCTATCTATTCCTAATATACATCAGAATGGAGGAAACTTGGCCTCCATCTCTGGAATCGACTTCTGCAATCCCTTCTTGTCCAATAAAATCAAACTAAGACGTGGATCAATTCCATACTCCGTAAACACTCTACGAGAGTCTGTCTCTTGCTGCTGGTTGGTGTATGCATAATGGCCATGGTATTTGGCATTCTCCTCCAACACAAGATCCTCGTAGTGGAAGTAGTCAAACTCCTCGGTCTTGGCAGCACCAGCCTTCTTCTTCTTGGACTTCTGTCCATCTTCCTCCTCCTCGATGTTGGCATCTACCAATTTGTAGATCTTGGACACCACAAGGAAGTAATCGAACTCATACTTCTCGTGAGCGTTTTCAGACTTCTCCATCTCCTCCAAAAGCATCTTGTACATGGGAGGAACCACCTCTACAGGCATATTAATCATTCTCTCGCTGACAATCCAACCCACCTTCAACTGCTTGCTCTGGTCCTTAGTAGTCTTTGCTGGCACCAACAACTTGGACAACACAGTATTGAACTCAAGCTGGCTCTTGGACTTGCTCAACACGTAGTCCACCACCGCCTTAACGCTGGGTTTGTTGTAGTTCTCTGTCAAGTTGATCACAGACAAAAGAGCAAAGGGATCGCTGTTTTCTCCGTCAGTTTTGATGGTGGTTCCCACGGTATTTCCAGACAAGATCAAGTCAGCCAATCCAGAAACGTCGAATTGTGTAGCATCATCTCCGAAGAGCTGGCGGAGAAACGTCTTAGATGCATGGAAGTCGATGGTGGGGTTCAAGTCAAAGTAGTCGAAGTCCACATTGACCACCTCCTCCATTTCCTCGTTTTGTTGAGATTCCACGTCCGATTCATCGGTGGAGCTGACATCGATGTCTGAGTCCTCTTCTTGAATTCTTCTTTTACTCATGGTGGTATATTGGATTAGTTCTTCTCATCGCGAAAAGGTATAGTGGAGATTCCTGCCTACTGAGATGACTTAGTATACTTGACACCATTTAAAGGTATGTTATTGGAGGGGTACGGGTCGTCCAGCGAAGACGATTCGGATGTCAAAGTTGAAAGGTGTGTTACTGATGTGGAAAAGGTTGCTCCAATTGACAAAGATGATGCTGTTGCACTAACATCAACTGGGGTTGGTGGAACTGGAACGAAGAGACTGAAGACTCAGCCAAAGGGAAGAAAGTTGAGAAAACCAGGACAAGATCCCGCTAACATGGATTATGTGGGTCCATGGGGTAAAAGCAGCGACTCTAGTGACAACGAAGAGGAGCCTGAAGAGGTCGCAACTCCGAATGTTACCCAGGAAGTGTCAATTGCCCTAGAACCTTCAGAAGTCGTTACCACCGAACTTTATGCGCTGGATGCGTTCATGGAGATTGGAAAGGATGAGAAATGTGGAAAAAATGTGAAGAATTCCGACTTTTCTATTCCTAAGAGAGTAGTGTGTGTTTTGAAGGGCCATACAAAGAGTGTGACCAAGGTGCGGTTCTTCCCAGGTGGAAGAATGATCCTTTCAAGCGGAAATGATGGCAAGATTTACTTGTGGAGTCTCAAAACTCGAGATATGGTGCGTGGGTATTTTGGCCATTCTCAGGCCGTCAAGGACATTGTTTTCAATGCCTCTGGCTCCAAGTTCGTTAGCGCAGGTCTAGATAAGAAAGTGCTACTCTGGGACACCAAGACGGGCGCAATATTGCATAGCTTGAATCTCGATGCAATTCCAAATGCCATAATTTTCAATCCTAATAACGAAAATGAAATCGTTGTGGGGCTCTTAAGTCGTCGAATCGAGCACTTCGATCTCTCACAATCCAATTCGCCTATCCAAATCTACGATCACCACTTGGGAGCCATCAACTCGCTTACAGTGGTTGATTCCAACAAGAAATTCATGTCCACGTCTGACGATAGAACTATTAGATTCTGGGATTGGCAGATCAACATTCCGTGTAAAATTATAGCTGATCCCACTCAGCATTCCACGCCATATGCCGCTGTCCATCCAACAGAAAGCTTCATAGCATTGCAAATGATGGATAATACTATCCAGGTTGTTCAAGGAAGCGGGAAATTCAGATATAATAGAAACAAGACCTTTAAGGGCCATAGAGTGGCTGGCTACGGAATTCAAGTCGCCATATCTCCAGATGGGCTGGTATTGATGAGTGGAGATATAGGAGGATACATCTACTTCTGGAAATGGAGAACTGGCGGTTTCATCAAGAAAATGAAGGTGTGTGACTCGCTTATATCGTGCATTGATGTTTGTTCAAAGGGTCTCGTTGCAGCTGGGGGTAGTGGTGACATATATTACTGTGAATAACAATAATGACATGATGCAATCGGAACTGGAGTCTAAGTGATACAGCACTTTTCTTTCCTGTACTCTGCTCTCTTCTTGCGGTACTGTTTCTTGGAAAGTGATGGCGCTGCAATTTTATCCTCCTTGTCGTGGCTAAAAATATGATGTAGATGGTGTCTCTTCTCTGACACTACCGGCGACACAGCACCATCAACAATATCGTGCTTCTTCGGATCTAGCAGCGAACTTTTCTCGTTATCGAATGTCTCTAACTTCTTCTTGACCTTATCAAGATCACTGTGCGTGTGGTCGAGAGGGGGTTCCTCAAGTGCCAATCCACTAATATTCGAAAATTCACTCCACTGACTGTTTCTGCGGAACTGTGGTGTGAAACTGATACTCAAATTGCGACTTCCTGACTTGGAAAGAGCCACTGACTCTTTATAATAGTTCTTGTCCTTATCTATGACATACCAAAGGTAACGCTTCCGAATATCCACGAACTTAGAACTTGTCGGTAGGATTTCCGGTAGCGGAATGCTAGATGTAGTGGAATTTATAAGTTGAATCGGCCTGGAAGTCAGATCTGAAACTGAAATCGTGCTCGAAATAGCAGAAGTGCCATCAGCGACCGCCGTAGCCTCCGTGGCATCTGTGTGAGACGGAATGGTCGACAAAGCATCTTCCTGCCAGTATTTCTGCCGGAAGCCTTTTGGGACAGCCACAGGACTAGCATTTGCAGATACAGCAGACAGAATCAGACTTGTAGAGCGCATATTACCATCACACGCGACCAAACGGTAGAAAAGCATGTAGGGCCATTCGGTGTCGAAAATTTCATGGAACTTTTTGGTGACCACCCTGCCAGACTTCTTCATATCGTCATACAAGTACCAAGAAGCCTTGAGTGACTGATCGAGCGATTCATCTTCTATATGGGTATTTTTTCTCACCGCTGAGACAAAGTGTCCAGATTCAATGGTTGTTCCTCGATGACAAACTGCACTTTCCAAGATTAATTTGTATCCGTAGGCATTCTCCTTTCCAGCATCCTCCTGATCATCTGCGACAAACAGTGGTAAATTTATGACAGGCGGAATGATGACACGCTTTTTGGAACGGCTGGCCAGGTGGTTACCGGCTGAGAAAGAGTATCTCTTAAGACAGATGGGCAAGATGGGTCTTCTGTTAGCAAACTCCCTGGAGTTGCGGGCAATACTCTCATTTCCATCTAAGTCGTTATCGTCTGTGTAGAAAGGCAAAAGACGCAAAAGCATCCATGCGGGAAGCATCACTTCACGTGGCTTGGACTCCACGCTGGAAATCGACCAGATTGACAACGTGGATGACCGTGTTCGTACTCTTACTTGTGGGGTCGAAGAGCGCGAGTCCGCACGGCTGTTTCCCGACCGGTTCACCGATGAATCCGTGAGGTCAGCAGCCTTCAACTCTACACCCTCGGTGACCACAGGTACATCACCCCCAAAGAAGGGCCGAGATGTACTGTCGAGAGTAGCTCTTCTTTGCAACTCACGTTTCACAGAAATGGAGTTGTTGAAGTAGTGTTCCAAGCACTCCTCCAATAGAACCGCATCGTCTGTACTCTCTTCCTTAGCTTTAGAATACTCTTGACCGGTGTATTGCTCCGGTGGACTTCCCTCTACATGGTGTCGTTCTGGCTTCACCAACTCAGTGTCGTCATCATCCGGTAGAGAGACAAATAAAATCCGCTCCTTGGAGTATTTTGTGTCGTCATTATCCTGCTTACCAGAATGCTGGATCTCCACGCGAAACGTCAACAACGGCATGGAAAGGGTCTCTGTGAGGAATTCAAAGAGTGGCGCTGCATCCTGTTGACGGTGACTCAAGGCTTCACTGAAACCCAATTTCATCAAACACTCGCAGATTCGTTGGGTGATGTCAGTGGTGATGAGGTTTCCCAGACGAAGCAAATTCACATAGACCCGAAGCAATCCGGAGAGCTGGGTGACAAGCGGGTTCGAGTGCTGGTTCAGAATAAAAAGTATCGGCTCAAAACTCTCCAAGTTTGCAAACATTGAGAATAACAACGCATCGAGATAACACATTACATTTTCCCAATTTTCTGCACCAACCAATTCAATCCGGCAGCCCATACGATCGTACGGATCATTAGTGATGAAGTATCCGATGTCACTGAGCTGGAAGTATCGTATCAAAATGAAGGTCTTCACCACATCCCCCTGGGTGAATGGCGACTTGAGCAACAGAATAACTTGACTGGTCGATGGCTGCGGGAGATCACCCGTAAAGAATGACTTTACTGTGGTAACTGCTTGCAGTGAGCCACTATACTTCTTGGTGTTGATTGCGAGAGTTGAAGAGTGAGTGTCTCCTATATGGTTTCGCGAGAGCGAGTCCTGGTAGTATTCCCAAAAAGTCTCGGGGAAAGCACAGAACGGCTGCGGATCTTCCGCTCGAGACGTCCAGCTGGTGAGTTTTCTGCGTAACATTGACGTAGTAGACTTAGCCAACTGGTTGTTAGACATTTCTCAACATTCGACTTATCGCGAGAGTGTACAGGCCGTGGGTTTTCGCATCCTCATAGGTGACCTCAAATTTGGGGTAAAGGGATCTGCTTTAAATCCCAATAAGGCGAAAACTGAAATAGACGGAAGAATCGACTTCTTTTTGGGTGCTTCTATATTTCAAATCGTTTGTTTTGTAGACTCGATAACATTATTTATGCTGGATTTTGCCTTTAGTGTTAGATCATGTATGAGTATACGATGCACCACCTGATTCAAATTGGACAAAACGAGTATTTTGAGTCGGGGTCCAGGAAATTGGGGCAGAAAATCGAGAATTCAAGACGGTTATCAAATGGTTCGGGAATCAAACGTTTCCGATTCCTAATAGCTTTACTACATGTAGTCCCAAGTGCCTCCATTGGTTGCTATATTAGTGCCGGCGCATGGCCCGCAAACAACTAATGGGATTCCATTAGAGCGCCACATTAAGCTCACGTATCTTGTTTAAGACGTCATCCATCTTCTTATCAAGCTGCCCCGACACAAAGTCGTGGCGAGATTCCGCATCCAACTGCTTCTGCACCTTGTTAAGACGGGCATAGTTGTCCCCAAAAAACCGCAACTGGATCTTGACAAATGCCTCAAACGATGGATTTAAGTACGGAATCCGCATTTCAATAAGCTGCGGAAGTTCATCCTTGAGCTGGCTATTGAGCACTCCGTAGCTGGTCTGCGCCCTCGCTAGTTCTTCCTGGGTGTCACGAAGCTTGAGCTCAGAAGCAGGGTCCTCCTTGGGATTATCTATTAGTTTCTGCACCTTGGCTTTGAGAGCATCGTAGTCAATTTTCTTGTGCGACCGTTTCTTGATGGCCTCATTGACATCAACGTAGTATGAGTTAAAGCGCTCGATAGGGTTCAACACCGTCTGCAAATACGGCTGCTCCAACTCTTCACCACTCTCTGCCACTTCCCTCATAGCTTGCTGGTACACTGCAGCCACGCTTTTCTCGTCTTTGCCGTAGAAGCCGGCTAAGACATCACCCACTGATGCTTGCACCTGAGCCAAAGCGTGGAGCAGGTCCTTGTAGTTTCGAAGCTCTTTGTGGAGGCGCAATGACGCCTTTTCCATAGCATGGAAGCGCTTCTCCTGGTAGTCGAACTCCAAGTCTGCGGATTGGTCGATGTGGCCCGTTTTGATTTTGACCTGGGCTCCCGCCCTATTAATCGCTTTCTTTAAGCCGTTCCAGGACATTTCAGGACAGGATCGTAGGAAGAAGAAATAGTATCGACAATTGCCAATAAAGAACTGCTATTGGGTATGATGTTGTTGTATGGAGTTTGGTGATATCTGAACCACGTAGATCTCGAAGTGTGTGTGGGGAGTCACAAAGATGGCGAAGCTAAAACCTGTGGGCGGAAAATCCCGATACGGTGACCAATTAGCAACCTCTCAGGAACCAATCGGAAAAGAATTAAGTACACAATGTCTCACAATTGCAACACAATTGTTACGGACTCAGTGGTGGAAGTTAAAGATTCCGGGTATAGGTTTCAAATTAGTTCATGTCGCACCCGTTCCTTCCGCTAAGTCCCCCATCACTGGTGTCCTACTCACCTGCAGTCATAGTATCAGCAGGAGAGTGCATAATCTGAGTGACGAATTTGCCCGAGTACCGAGTGATACATGCAACCGTTAACACGTCGTTTCGAATAGATGTAGTCATCAAGTGGTTCAATATCACGTGATTGGGGATCAGCAAATGATATGCCTCTTTATTAGAAGCATAGTATGAGCTGTCTGCCCTTCTAAGTGCAGGACGCTTACCAAACCCAGGGTCTCCACCTACTTGTGGGATGTTGTGTGCATGGTTTTGCTGCTGATTAGCCAGCATCTTATTGAGCAAAACATTGTTCAAGTGCGCAGGTAATTGGGGCGGTTCTGGGAGCTCGTAGTCAGCGCTCTTACTCTTGAAGTAATCGTAGTTAACAAACATCTCTGGAATTTCCGAAGAGTAGTGGTCGCTGGGTATCGTGGCATCCATTACAAACGACAGCAGCGCCTCAGTGTGATAGGTCAGATATTCTGGCTCCTCCACATGTTCGTGATGGGTTTTCTCTAATTTGGACTCTTTCAACAAATATGAGTTCAGTTTCTTCTGGATCAACAGTGTGTCGTGTTCGCCAGCCACCTGGATGATGTTGGCATCAAACGGCGTGGTGGCATCTGTATGTGTCTGTTGGTTTGCAGAGTGGTTGAACAAACGGTGGGGGTCCAACACCTCGAACCAATTGAAGAAGATACCTTCCTGGTCCGTGGCAGTAGGGAGTTGCTCCAGGACTCTGTACTCGTTATTGACAATGTAGAGCAATTTATGCACACCCAATGTCAACTTGACGGTGGTAGAGTACTCGTTGGGGTGGGAGCTGGAGCGCTTGAGCTTAATAACGTCTCTCCAGTTAGAAAACGACCCAATGATGGCCACCTTGGCGATATTCTCACGCGTAGTGTTGACCCACTTAATCTCCACAGGCACCAACTCCGCAAAACTATTGCGCGAGCTGCCGTGTTCGTGAGCCAACGACAGACCATGAGCATGAACCTGGACTTGATTTTGACTCAGACTCAGATTCTGGCTGGGCTGGCCATTCCCAGTGGATGTCAACGGCACAGGCAGTCGCAGCAGCACAGAACTCGGCAGATGGCTCGAAGACTTGGGCACAAACGCCGAGATCTTGGTGAAGTCCACCTTGGTGAGGTCGTTAAGCAGGTCAGTCAGATTCTCCACTGTCTCAACAGAGACAGACACTCCTGGGGCTCGAGCACCGCCTGCAGCGCCCTCGTCGACATCCATGTCGGATGCATCGTCTGGAATGATGCTCCGCAGCACCTCAGAAGCGTCGTTATCCAAAAGTCCATCATTCAACTCGTTGAACTCGTCTTCTATCAAATCGTCGGAGAATTTGTTCTGCAGCCGAATGACTTGCAAAGTCGGGTCAGCTGACGAGCTAGCAGAAGTCTTGGGCAGAGAATTCTGCTTTTCAGACAGAGGTTGCAGCGGCATATCCAGCAGCAAGTCCAGCAGTTGGTGCTGTTTCTGTCTCTTGACTTCGTGCAAAATCAAGTCGCTAAATTCCTCCTCCAAGTTCTGGTGAGTGGTCTGAGATTGCGACGACTTACGGTAAGCTGCGCCACGCATACTGGCGGCCGACTTTCTTGTCGACGACGTGTTGTTTCCCATGGTTTAATGATAAATAATACTAAGCAATTATCCCAATGTGTCTGGGCATATAGGTTGGACGTTTGGGTGCAGGAATGGGGTTACGATGATGGGCAGGATATGTTTGGGATGGGCTATTAAAATCCAGCAAAACTCTAAAATCAGTGTTATTGTGAGGGAGAGAAGAGTATGTATGAATTCGAACAAATTATAAGTTGATCTGGAGTGAATTTGATTAGGTCTCTTCTCTGAGTCTGGGGCATTGATCTCCGTCTGCACTCCAGAATGTCTAAAGTGCCCCGACAATTTGTACAGGAACGGAGGAAGATCAGAGAAGTGGATGATCAGAAAGGAAGATCAAAGGAAGGAGAAGCGAGATATAAAGGAATGTAGAGGATAAGAGGAAGAAGAAGAAGCAGAAGAGGAAGAAGAAGGATAAAAAGTCTGAGTTTTGTTGACGGACTCTCAACATAGTAACCATGACTAGGAATAACTTATTCTCAAAGAGGTTAACTTTCGGGGTGCGGAAAAATAAGTATGAGACAACCGAAACCTGACACCATTTCAGTTGCAGGGCTGTCAATGCAGCCCAACTAAACATAGGAACCAGAATGTCGTCTGCTTGGTTGTTGACGACCATATGGAGGTTGGCACATGGTGACTACGCGAAAATCTTACGAGCGGGCCTCCAGGTGTTGATTGAGTGGGGAATGGATAATTCCGCTTACGTAAGGACATATGTAATGAGAGTTTGGGAAGTCAAAGTTAAAATAATGTTTGGAGGGGAGAAGACATTGAAAGGACGCAGGAGACTGACTTATACAAGCAATGTCGAAGAGAATTCTAGTTTTTTATTCCATGGTTAGCTGTAGTTTTAATAAGTATAGATGATATTTTGAATACTCATACTTACTTCAAGAAACAATAAGAAAAGATAAATTAAGATTGCAATGAGTACATCATGGAGTACAGCTTGAGAGGATAGTATGAGAGCATAGTTTGTGGCTACCGTGTGAAAGCATCATTTGAGATTACAGATTGTTCGATAACACCTAGGCTTCAAGGTGGGTAACAATAGCCTCCATAGTGATAGGAACAATGGGAGTATCATGAGAAGTTTAAAATGTTTCCAAGACAAGAGTGGCCAATTAATACAATGGAAATAGTTAATAGAATCTAGATGGACAATTAATTGACCACTAATTGTAGAAGTGAATAGTTGAAGTTGAAGGTGGGGATTATAATGTACTGGTCTGTAAAGGTAACAGTCGAGCTTCCATGTATAATTTCTTCACCGGGCCCGAGAAAATTTACTGAAATTGAATATATATATATACATACTTGCTCCCCCTCTTTAACTTTGTATATTATTTTTTTATTTTCTTATGTCCATAACCCCAATCCCTGTTCGTATCCACTTTATTGGTATCTGAGGACTCCTCCTCCATCTTGAACATCACACGACTACACTACTTGTGTATACATTGAAGTCACCTACTTACCCATGGTGATTCCCTCCAACGATACCCGCCCACGCGAAGAAAGAGACTACAAAGAGGTGTATCCCGATTTGGACGAAACTGCTCAACTTGCAGTGTTCACTATCCATGAGGAAAACTCGCTGTCACTGCCAAAGTCGCAGTCTCCAACTGGTAGTTCCAATCTGAACAATTCACGTCCAAACACATCCACTAACACCGCCAATGGCGTATCCAAGCCGCCTAAATTCACTACCAGACGTCGGTCACTGGCTGCACTGCACCTCTCGAGGTTACCGCGTTTGGTAGCAGAGTATGGCTTCAGACTCAGACCTCATAAGCAGAAGAGTCCCTCCACTTATATTCGCGAGTATTCCCAACCAAAACCTACAAGACAGGTTATGTACGACATGGACGAGCAGGACTCTGAGTACTTGGAGTGGCGTAATACCAGGGAGGAGAACTTAGCCGTGATTCTGCCCGAAGTCTTCGAGATCGTGATGAGCGTTTTGGAGGAGCAGTGGCAGAAGCTAGAAGTGCAAATGGCTGCGGTGGGCAATGGGCCTGGCAACACTAGTGACCAGCTTTTGACATTGGATGAAAACTTCGACAAATACGGCTCGGATGACGGAATTGGTGGTGTGGGGTCCATTTTCGAGCAGAGATGCGCTGTGTGCAATGATCTGGAGTGTGACAATACCAACGCCATCGTGTTTTGCGACGGTTGCAACATCGCCGTGCATCAGGAGTGCTACGGCATTGCGTTCATTCCTGAGGGACAATGGTTCTGTAGAAGATGCATGTTGAGTCGAGGGAGAAGCGTTGACTGTACATTCTGCCCGAGCCATACGGGAGCATTTAAGCAGCTCGACAATGGCCTCTGGAGCCATGTTGTATGTGCATTGTGGATCCACGAGGTGTATTTTGCAAATCCGATTTATTTGGAGCCCATTGAAGGCATAGACATGATCCCACGCAATCGCTGGAAGCTCGTGTGCTACATTTGCAAGCAGAAGACGGGGGCATGTGTTCAATGTACCAACAGAAATTGTTTCCAGGCATATCATGTTACCTGCGCTAAGCGTGCTGGCCTTTACATGGTGATGGAAAAGGGAATGCAAGGAGCACTAGCGTCCAAGGCAACCTTAAAATCGTTTTGTGACCGCCATGGCCCATTAACCTGGAGCAGAGAGGCGGTTCTCCATGGAATCACGAAAACAAGAATGTTCTATCGAGACAGCAGACTTCTACTGCAGCAGAACGACCGGTTGGTTCTGCAGCGTCGTCAACAGAATAGATTCAATACCTTCAAGTGGCGCACAGAGAATAATACACCTATTGCTCCACAGAAGTTCGTGGACGTTGTATTTTCAACCATGCTTCAATTGAAAGTGGAGACTACTGCTGGTGAATTTCAACCTGCGACTTCCAGTTCCATCCTACGTGGATTAGGGCATAAGATCCAAATGACTAAAAAAGACATCTATGACGATTTGCGCGCCGCCAGTGCTAGTTTGTGTCGGTACTGGTGTCTTAAGCGTGAGGCCAAAGGTGGTGCTCCACTTGTTCGCCCTTCGGCATCCAATCCTATATTAGTTCTGGCTGCATCCATGTACGAGGCTAGTGCCAGCGAGCTTGGTGTCGGTCCGGAGTTGGCACATAGGCAACTCGAAGAGAAAATCCAATTTGGCCACACCCTTATGAATGACCTTCGCAAGGTGATTGAATTGGCGCAGACAACACGATACAGACAAGTTGTTGCTCATGAATCTACAAAGTTGCAGTTGACAATGGCGGATACCGCCTACTTTCCATTGAAAGCTGTGGCTGCACGGGTTTTGCGTCATATTTGCGACAAGATTGACTCGTTACGATTGATAGCCAACGAGCGTCCGAAAGCAGAAACCCTTGCACTTCCAGACATTATGTCCAAAGTGGCCGCATACAGATACACAACGGTAGACGAACTAGACAATGACATCCAAGGGCTCCTTACGCAGATTTTGCGCGAGCACAAGGGTTCCAGTGCATTAGGTAAAACAGCCACTCGAGCGCTTAACTATTGGCGGGATGTTGGCCGAAACGATGTCGTCGAGATCGCAGCATGTGCCAAAGCAGATATACCATTTGTGCAGATCGAAGGGTTTGATTTTGCGTTAAAACCTTATAATCCCGCCGCAGTCCTTGCAGAGGAGCAACTTTCTGAGGTTGAAGAGGACGCTTTTACGACTAATGATAACCAAATTTTATGGCGTCGCTTCTTGTCGGATAGCCAATCCTCCAGTGCTCCAAATCAATAGATCTTCTGACTGTGCCCCGCCACTTACAAACAAAGTTTATAGAGTGCCTAGTTCGCTGATCTTGGTTCGCATTGTCTCTAAGTTCCTACACGTCTCCTTGTAGATTGGTTACTGTGAGTACCTCAATCATGAGGAAGCGAAGAGATAGCCATAACAAAACCGGTGTGCATGATCTTCAGGCAAGTGTCGGCGTTATTGTACCGGAAAATCTTCCATGTACGTTCGACTTTTCTCTCATTTTGGTTGTTGTCATGATTTGCCCCTGCGAACAAATCTTGCCCCCCAAGCTATTGTTGCGTACAGGAGGAAAGCATTCGTTCAACTGAGTGGGGGCACTAACCTATGCACCCATAACCACGTCATTGAGTAGTTGAACACGCAACTCACTTCCACTGTGTACAAATGCAATCATGACACCAAAGAATTGCGCTTTTCCGTTCTTGAACCTGAGCAAACAGACACCCGGGAATTATTGCCCAATTGTTAACCAATGGGCATCTGTAATGCAGCTTCTGCTTGCATGTCGAATTCTTTTGAGGCGTATGCCGACCGGTATATAACTTGCGTACCCCTTGGTAGGCGCAGGTACCATTGCCTATTTAGACCTGTTCCTGAATAACAGATGTCATGCGTGTAAACACCGTACGGGACATCAACTGCATCAATTTTTTGGTGCAAAGCCTTCCTATGCAGATGCTCGACTTCACTTATTTTTACACCTTTTCCTCCTCGTCTAGTTGCTTTTGTTGTTTTTGCATTTGTACACCTTTTCCTTTCCTGATCCTCTCGTTGTCGTTGTCGTCGTTGCCATTTCCTTTTCACTCAAATCTCCCACTTCGCGTCTGCATTCACGCTGGCTAACTTATCCTACTCACGTGCGGAAGTCATATTTTCCGGCTACTGTCTAGACTTGGCTGATATTCCGATTCAAAACAAATCCTGGTAATCATCTCATCTTTTTTCTGGAATAAACCTCCATCATGTCCGCGGATGCTCCATCCACGACAGCTCTGAAGCGTCTTCCGATGATTGTAGACATTGCAATCGACAATAATGGGAAGCAGATGTACCAGGTGCATGAGACTTCTAAACTAGTCAGAAAGGAAATGCCTAAGTCAACCAAGTTTTCCGACTCGTCCATTGGTTCCTTTGATATGTGTGATGATGCTACTCCTCCCATCGAGAAAATCATGGGCACTTTGCTGCCTTCGGATTCTAAGCAAAAGAGCTCGTCCTCCGACACGTCGTTGCCTGAAATTGGTAGAAGTGACGAGGGAGAATATGATGATCAAGACGGAACTTCGGACTCGTCGCAGTTCGGTTCGGGAGGCTCGGCTTCCGATAATATCTGGAGTAAAGACGTCCAGAACGCGTTTGAAGAGGTACTTGCCATCGTGCCAAAGAATGGGTTGAACAAGATAAAGATTGGTGGAAGGTCTTGCGGCAGAAATGAGTTGATTTCAGACTACATTTTGGCGAAAACCGGAAAGTTTCGGACCCGTAAACAAGTTTCCTCTCATATCCAAGTGATCAAGAATATGGGTCTGAAAACGGGGCTCATTCAACTCATTAATGATGGTCCAACATTTGCGTCTGTCGACGAGATCGAGGAAAATTCCAGACGTTTTGAAGAGATCTTTTCCAAGATTAATCTCTCGAAGTCCCTTGGAATGAACTCTATGATGTCTTCTTCGTCTTCAGCGTCCTCAAAAGTACCTATTGGCCAAACAAGGCGCCATTCGTCGGCCACTTTAGGTTCTGCCCCCAAAAGGAGAAAACTGCCAGAGTGCTTTGTTGGCGTCAGAAACATTTGTTTTTCTATCGAGAACCTGATTATGGGATCCAGTCCTATTTATCTCTCGATGCAAGAAGATGCGCCACCCACATCATTGACTGTTAAGGAGAATGCTGCTATCTCCAACCGGTTCCCCGGACTAGAGGAGTTTGCTGATACCAATGTTCCGATTATTCACAACATGGTGAGAATTCACAGCCCACTACAACTTCCGAATAACTTCAACATTGAGACCGGCCTCAAAACCAGCTATATGTTAGACTTTGGCGCCCAAGTGGACCAGATATCCAGTTTTACCACCGTTTACTCGTTCGGGAATGAAGTACTCAAGGTAAACGAAGAGGATTTTCAAGTGAACGCTTATCAACCATTTTTGCTAAAATTTTGGAAATGTTTTTTCCTCCAACTCTTACACCAACCAGCTTCTTTAGACGCTGCCTTCAAAGGTATAACCGTCAAACAGATTATTTACAACAGAATGCCTGGCCCAGTACATATGGTTCCCAAGAATAAGATCAGAGCTGTCTTGATCTGGGAATTCGCTAAAGTGGACGATTTTAAATTAGCAAAGTCCTCTACGTCTCGGTTGTTCCTACCCCAGTCACTTGCGAATATTTCTCTGGGAGACAATTCCGCCAGCTACTATGCTCCTCTGGTCAATATTCCAGTGACTGCTCAGGTTGCAGATCCATTGGAGTACGATCCCTTATTTAATAGAGAGGGGTCTGGATCACATTTTAGTGGTCATGGAACGGAGCTCAGCTTTCACAACCAAAGCTTTGTCCCAATGCAAGGAACCCAACATCCTCCGGGGTTCCTGCAGTCGTACTCCCATCCATCAGCAAACGTGAACCTTGGGTCTGTTAGGGTCAAGGAAGAAATTGACTATGGCACACAGTTTTACTGATTGCTTTACGACTCGCCCGGTGCACCGTCATGGTTAGTTCACTTCTACACGATGATCATCATCAATTCTATCATTTACTATGGATTAAGCGACCAATTGGAGTACTTGCACAAATATGTGCAACTGTAAGCGAAGCGCAGCCAACATTAGTCAGGCTACATGGGATCAAGACGAACCGAGGTCAGTACGCAATATAACCCCGTAAACTGGTGTTCGACCAAAAAGTTTTTATGAACAAGAAAAAAAAGGACAGAATTATCCAGATAACTTACTCGTTTTTTTGGCAGTTGACAGCTATACATGAAATATAACAAACTGAGCAGATGCACGGAAGAATAAAAATCACGATGAACAATTAAAAAAAACGATTGACAAGAAATTGCGGAAGGGAGAAAAACCCCTTTCGAACGTAATATATTCATTATAAGTCTGGACCACATGTCCCACTGCTAAAATCGGTCGCTACTTAGCACTTAGTACTTCTCAAAGCCCACTCTCTCCAATCTCTCGGCTTTAGTTAACACCTCTTCCTCCATATTGGACATGTACTTGGACATCTCCTCCAACCACTTGTAGTCGTAGGCACCCAAAATTCTGATAGCCAACAAGGCAGCATTGGTGCTGTTGTTGATGGCCACGGTAGCAACGGGGATTCCACGAGGCATTTGAACGATGGAGTGCAACGAATCAACTCCGTCGAGTGTAGAGCCCTTAACCGGAACTCCTATGACCGGTAATGGAGTCATGGCAGCCACCATTCCTGGTAAGTGGGCTGCACCTCCTGCGCCGGCAATAATTGCCTTGATGCCTCTGGAAGCTGCCTCAATAGCAAACTTTGACATCCGGTGAGGTGTGCGGTGGGCAGATACAATAGTCAATTCAAATGGAACACCAAACTTCTTTAAGATGTTGGCACCTACAGCCATCACGGGCAAGTCAGAGTCCAGCCCCATGATAATGGACACCAAAGGTTTCTCCTTTTCGGCCACTTCTGCTGGAAGACTGGCCTCTTGGCCCAAAATGTAGTCCAACTTGGCTTTGGCCTCTTCCATGGATGAACCCACGATATTGATGTGGCCCATTTTTCTCTTGGGCTTGCTTTCCTTTCCGTACAAGTAGACCGATGCATTCGGGGTTTCCAATGCACGGCGACATAATTCCAACTCGCCGTTCTTGTTATCTTCACCCAAAACATTGAGCATAATGGCATTAGTGGCGGAAGTGGCCATCTTGGTGAAGTTCTTTGGCAATGGCAAGCCAGCCACAGCACGAATGTGAGCCTCAAACTGGTTGGTCACACATGCATCGATTGTGTAGTGGCCCGAATTGTGAGGTCTTGGAGCAATCTCGTTAATCAAAAGGTCTCCATTAGGAAGCAAAAACATTTCCACGCCGAAAATACCACAACCAGGGAAGGATTTGACAGCATTTTGGGCAAGAATCTGCGCTTTCTGCTGCAAAGTGTCCGAGATGGGGGCTGGGGCATAAACTAAATGGCAAATGTTCTCTTTATGAACGGTTTCAACTGTTGGGTACGAATACACCTCACCATCGAGTGCTCTGACCACCATAACGGCCAATTCCTTCAGGAACGGACACCATTTCTCTGCGTATAAAGGTCTGTTGGCCAAAAAGGTCAAGGCTTCATCAATGGACTCTGCATTCTTGACCACAAAGTTTCCTCTACCATCGTAAGCCAAAGTTCTGGACTTCAACATGTAAGGGTAACCGTAGGAGTCACCAATGGCGGCCAAGGCCTCGGGAGTGTTTTCTTCAACATCCACAGATTCCACGACGCCCACACCGTGGGATTTCAAGTGGGTCTTCTGCAAATATTTATCTTGAATAAGCTTGATGGTTTCAGGAAGTGGGTAGATTGGGATGTTGAGAGACTTGGATACGGATTTCAACGCCTCCACATCCACATGTTCGATCTCCACTGTCAACACATCACACTTCTTAGCGAGTTTGGTGATAGCATCCAATTCAGTGAATGAACCATCGACGTGAGAGTCTAAAGCATTGATTTGCTTAGCAGGACTGTTTGGCTGGTCCAAGATGATTGTTTTGATATTAAGTCTGTGAGCAGCTTCCACAAGCATACGGCCCAACTGGCCTCCGCCGAGAATTCCAATGGTTTTAGTGTCCATGGTGTAGTGAAGATGAAGAAGATGAGGTTTCTGTTATATAGTTAATTGATCAGAGTCAGAGTGCAGATGAGTCAAGTATTGAACGATAAGACGATAAGATTTCCAGGAGAGGAAGATTTGGGGACGAGAGGGATGAAGGGGAGAAATGGAGAGAGAATTAGAAATTCTGGTTTTTTTTGTAAAGAAGAAGTGAAGAAATGTGATAAATGTTTTATTGGACATTGTGGATAAAATTGGAGTATTCGCACGTTAGCTGGGAATATAGAACGAAGGGTGGAGGAAAAGTCGAAAAATTGGAAATGTGAAGAAAAAAGATTAAAAAAAAATACTGAAATTCTTTAAGTATAAAATTGAACAGATGTGAAATTTGGAAAGAGAGTATAAGATTATATTAAGCTATGAGTGCATTGACTGAAAGTTCAGGGGTTAGACTACTGATGAATGTGGCTGAATGAATTGCTGCGAAAGCGTTGACGTTTGACCGGAATTATACGGTTACGATACCCAACGTACATTTCCGACAATTCTGAATAATGCGTTGTGGATACTATTGAAATGTCAAGAGATGTCAGAGATTGGTACATAGTTGTAGTCATAAGCTGGTGTATTCGGTCACCTGTCCACTGGACAGTTGTATTGACTTACATTGAGAGATAAGAATGACCTACAACAGACAGTGGAATTGGTATAGGAAAAGATACCATCAACAAGAGAGCCAAAACAGCAGAGCTGAACGGTTGTGACACATAACTTGACAAGGTGAATATATCGTTGTCAATACTTTCAACACAAAGACTAGCCTAGTCAACATATCGGAAGACCTCAACACAGACTACTCTAGAGCACACGGACAGTTTACCACACAAACGATAGAGTCAACACTATCGACACGGTTCATTAAACGTCGTGAATTCCTCGTTTCTGACCATTAGAAACATGATTACTGTGTCTAGATAGAATTGTTCATTGGTGGTTTTAATTCTCGTGATTATCAACAGCCACACCTCTCCGAAACCTATTGGTGCTAACCAAAGTTATTCCTCATCTGTCAACAACTCAGCTTTCAAACTCTCAAGCTTTCAAACTTATTTTTCTCTCCAATGCTTTATTCCTTCTTCATTCTTCCCAGTCTTAGCTTGATAATCTCCATCACTCATATCTACACTAGATCTATTCCCAATACATTACTATACCCTGCCCTAAAACTTGGTTGTGTTCTTCTTGTTCTTTTTCTTGGAAATTCTTCCATTCCGGGTTCTTGGTCCCGAAGTGCTGATCTTCTTTTTCTCCACCTTCTCTTTGTCTTTGTCTTCGTCTTCCATCTTATCTTCCTTTTGTTTGTCCAAATTGGCCTTCAACTTTTCGGCAAGACGGGCATTCCGTGCCTCGTTAAGCTTTGCAAACTCACCATTTCTCTTGACAGACTTGGCCCGCAACTTAGGCTTAGATCTCAACGACTTCGCCATTTTGGTATCTATGAGTAATTATGAGATATGATGAGATTCTCTAAAGGGCATCTCTGTCCTGCAGAAGGACTCACCATTGGGGCAGATTCCACCACTAAGGAGAAGGTCACGTATTATCGAGGAGCAGGAGGTAGAAGAAGGGGAAATGTCGCGAGGAATGGAAAAGCAGTCACAAATCGAAGTTTTAGATAGCTCAATTGGCTCTAGTTTTTGCTAAACTCCATGTTCCTATTCATACATTAATCTTAGCTTAGGTAGTACACCCGTACCACCCACATGTTCCACGAATAGATCCGTGCATCCTTGAATTCAATAGGAACCCACCTTTGTAAACTCTCATTTCACTCTCCTCTCAAAACCCGTACCCACCATTGGGAGAAGGACCACTTTTCTCACGTGCACCATCTTAGGGCAAAACCCTAACACTCATTTCCTCTGGGTCGCGCGACATTGTTGCCCCATTGGGACCCATGTCGCACTCCCCTCCATGCCACCGCCTGCAGACAGTGCCAGAGCCCACAGTGCGGGAATCTCTCCTAAAAAAATGAAAATTTTCTTGCTCTTTTTTTACTTTCTACAGACAGCAAAGCAAAATGTATGTATCGTCACAAATCCGTTGCAGTGGCTTCACAATCTCCTCGTGGTGATATCCAAAGTCACCAAATCATCAAAGCCAAGTCTTCCATCCCATCAATTCAGCTCCAAATCCCATGTTCAATGGGGGTAGTTTCATCATGTTAAAAGTTTAGGATATCCTCAGCAGAACTAGAGGAGAAGCAGCGGGAAAATGCTCCTGAATTTGCCACCAGGAGATACAATAAACATAAACGAATCAATACTAACAGCTCAGGGCTAACCTTAGAACTCAGAAGAGACTCGCTGCCAGTGTCATCGGTGTTGGTAAGAGAAAGGTGTGGTTGGACCCTAACGAGACCACCGAGTTGGCTTCTGCCAACTCTCGTCAGGCTATCAGAAAGTTGTACCGTAACGGTACCATCGTCAAGAAGCCTGTCACCATCCACTCCAGATCTAGAGCTAGAGCTTACGCCGAGTCCAAGAAGGCTGGTAGACACATGGGTTACGGTAAGAGAAAGGGTACCAGAGACGCCCGTATGTCTTCTCAGGTTGTTTGGATGAGAAGATTGAGAGTCTTGAGAAGATTGTTGGCTAAGTACAGAGATGCTGGCAAGATCGACAAGCACTTGTACCACAACTTGTACATGGCTGCCAAGGGTAACACCTTCAAGCACAAGAGAGCTTTGGTTGAGCACATCATCCAGGCTAAGGCTGAGGCTGCCCGTGAGAAGTCTTTGAAGGAGGAGGCCGAGGCCAGAAGATCGAGAAACAGAGCTGCCAGAGAGAGAAGACAACAAAGAATCGAGGAGAAGAGACAAGCTTTCTTGAACGACGCTTAAAGTTTTACATAGCTGACTCTGTACTTTACATTGTGGTAGCACCATTAATCCAATATCGTTTCACGAATTGATTGTAGTGAGTTATCTTAGAACTTAGTAATATGTTGATGTTATATAGTCTGTTGATGATTCCATGTTAAGGTTAATTTGGCGAGGATCCTTGGATTCAGACTGGTCAATCTGGGATGTCTAATGAAAATGGTTACAAGACTGTTGTTGGTGACCGATGAAACCAGCCAGTTTCTCATATTTAGTTCGTATGTGACATGCAATAGATACTGATCTCTTCATAGATTCTGTATGTTTCAAGAGGTTGAAAGCCTTCAGACTGTTGGATAAGATTGTAGTTGATTTAGGAAAATCTTTCTTATATCACTTACTCATTGTCCCTAATAACGGATTTAACAGATGGTTTAAATGGTTACTTCTAAGTAATCGACCTACGACGACTTCAATAGATTATGCTCTTCAGAATCCCGATAGTTATTTCCGTTTCTTTCTGATGCATTTGTAATTCTTCCTCCATGAGTTTAGGGGTTCTTATGTGTAATGACTAAAGGTTGTTGAATCATTGGTTAAGCTTTTGACTCAATAATCTTCATCCCCTGTCTTATGCCCATTATTACAACTACCGTGCTAAACTCACTTGAAGAATGGTTCAAGCATGAGTTTGACCTTGTTGAATTCAAAGAACACTTATACTGCGTCAAATATTCACACATTCATTACTACGATTACCAATACCTGTGGTATTTCTATTTTCCGCAATAGAACTGATACCAACGACTCACTTTAAATTCTTCTACAAAATTCACCGTTCCCCATTAAATGATTATACAAAAAGAATTAAATATGCTTAAAGTCTGTGCCCTGGTACAAGACAGAAGATAATGCAGAAGACGGCCGTTAACAATATCACCAAAAAGAGTACCCATGCTGCACGCTTCATAAGCAACCGAGAAATGAACTTGTCATCCACTCGGCAGAAGGTTTTGTTGGGAATAAACGACTCGGTTCGATGAATGGCAGCCAAGATCGGATCGACCCTATAGATGGCTGAAACCAAGCAGTAGAACGACACGAAGAACGTTAAGATGACAACACATCGGTAACGTTTAGGCTCATTCAAGAAGATTAAAGCAAATCCAATCCAGAAAGAGAAGAAGAGAAAGATGAAACCAACAATCATTCTGGCATTGATAGTCTTGTTGACGTTTTTGATGGCCACGAAGTTCAAAAAGTTTGGCAAGTAGTCGTTTTCAAGCTTGTTGAAAACAAATCTCTTGACACCTGTAAACACATCGGGGTCGTCTCTTCCATCTACCTCGATGGCATTAATGATGAACAGATTAAGTTGTGGAGGAACGTTAAGATTCTTTTCTGAGTCCTGAACGAAATACTTCAAGAGCAAGTTGTGCGACGAGTCCTTCAACGTTTGTCTGGAGATAAACGAGTTAGTGTGAGAGTTCTGCTTGATGAGTTTCTCCACCAATGACGGATTAAGTGAAGAGCGTCTGTTTCCTGGTTGTCCTGGAAACTGGGTCTGCAGATTCGGCGACTGAACCGCACTAGGATAAGACTGTTGGGAGAGATCAAATGTGATATCCTCCATGAGTTTTGAGTTGGAGGAGATTCGTTTTTCCTGGTACGGCGAGTACGGAGCCGAATCTATGATTGGAGAAGGTTGAGTCAACTCATCGGAGTTGATGTTCTCAATCAATTCTTTCAACTTGGGGTCTACAGTGTTGAGGTTGATGTCACCCCGAAGAAACTCAGACAACCTGTTCGAGTCGTTGTCTTCTAGAATGTGGTCGTTAATGATCAAATCTAAAAGCATTGACAGCGAAAGCGAACGATGCTTGCTCCGGTCTGAAAGGGGCAACAGATCCCGCTTGTTGTCTGTGGGTGATGTTGGGCCAAATGGATTGTTGCTGGCAAAGCCGTTGCCGCCCATACTATGGGTAGAATTCCTCACAATGGATTCACGCAATCCTTTCACATAATGTTTGCACAAATTGAGATGATTGACCAAATCAAACCAGAAATCCAAGTAATCCGAATTGCGCTCCACATATTGCATGTATAGGTAGTAGTTGGACAAGTTGATAGGCGACTTTGTTTTGTTGGAGAGAATTTCTCCTAATGTCGGTAACCGCCCAAGTTGGACATGGTTATTCGTGAGGTTGAGATTGTTGAGGTTGGATAGATAATGAGAATTTGGATTCTCCAGTTGATATTTTTCCGTCATTACTTCTAAGCCCTTGGAAAGATAGGCTTGTGTGTGTGTATTTTTTTTTGTTCCTTGATCTGGGATGTTTCACCTGGCTGGTTGAGAAGACGAACATAAACAGAGGTCACGTGCAAAAGAAGGGCGTGTAACATTCATTGACGAGACGTTGAATCATGTGACTAATAGACACGTGAACATTTATATCACGTGAGTAACAGAGATTTTTTGTTTGATTTCTTTTTTATTTTTGATTGGATATTTTGAGATATTTTTTTATCTTTGTCATTCATGATTTGCAGAATCTTGTGATCTTTCCGATTCACGTGAGACAGCACGTGCGGAAACGGTTTACTCCTCGTGTCGGCTTACTGGAATAGGCAATCTCGGAACCCTCAAGCCGAATCCGAACCGGCAAATCTGTCAAAAGTCCCTCCCCTCCAGTTACTTAACTAGATTTCCCCTCTACCGACTATTTATACTTGCTCCTCGGTACTCCGCCGGTGCCCGCGGGGTGAAGGTTAATTTTCCCTCGTCCTACATCTACAGTATCGCAGGAAAAGAAATTTGGAGGTTGCAGTGGCTCCACACGGCATTTTGGTATCATTATCTCGTGCGGCACCCTTCATGTGGTGTACGGGTGTGTATGGGTACCCATTTGTATGTCATGGGTCACTATTGGCGGTTTTGCAATATTTACTAATTATCCCGGTGTATTGTGTGTAATTTAATTGCTTGATAATGATTGTGGAGGTGTAGGTAGGGGGGCCATAACTGGCACAGCCAATGTATTTTGCAGTGAAAGTTTCATCCGATAAATCCGGAATTGTTGTCCCCCCACACAATTGAAGATGTCCTCCACTCCCAATCCAGGAAAAAACTGTGGGAATATCTTTTGGTAGTTGCGTCCTGTAGATATGGGATATCATCTGTCATGGGCCACTTCATGCTTGTCATAGTTGCCAGGGCTACCAACCATGCGCCAATCTATGCGTCCTGCGATTTCTCCGTTATTCATAAATTTATCCAACTACTTTTTTCTTTCTGGTTTCAAGTATCTACCACCCCTTAAAGCTCATATTCCCGGTTGTGTTTGTTCCTGTTTTTGTAAACTTCTACATTTACATCCGCCTGATTTCCATCGCCGCATCCTCCAACTCGTTCGGGTCGCCCATCGACATATTTTTCCGTTTTTATATGATTTAAACCACCCAGATGTTGACTATTGGCTTACACTTTCCTCGGTCTACCGGGTTGCTTACCGCCCCGGTAGATCCTTACCTCCTTTGCCGTCAGTTTGATTACCGTCAGTTTGTCAAGATGATTCAGAATCTGATTCTGTCGGTCACCAATTACAAATCAAAATTGACGGTCGAAGTAAAACGTCCATGTCTGCAACTTTTCCCAGAGATGGCATTGCTGGACATTGTAGCTTTGACAAATTCAAGACTCGCAGGTCCTGTGGCGTGTGCAGCCGATGACTTGGAACTCTCGCTAGTTGACGGCCCTGATCAGATCGAGTTCTTTGACAACTACTTCATGGAGTCTGTCCCAACTAGGGAAAGATTCCATAACCACCCTGAGGCCTTTCCTGGCAACGAATATGGTCCCGCCGAGTCCCACTACCCATCGGGTTACGATGTGGCCACTTTCAACGACTTTTCCCCCACCACTTCCATGTCACTGCTCCAGCCACTGTCGCTTCTGTCGTCTTTCCACTACGAACATCCTAACGGCAGAGCATTTGCTATGAACGCAAAGCAGCAGCCTCCTTTTGTCCAGATCCAGTATGCTGCCAATATGGTTGCTCCACAAATGAACTCTTACTTCAACGACTTCAATCAACCCATGATGGGTCGTGAGGGCTCCTCGGTTTATGGATCCTCATCGGAGTCGTATGCCTCTCCTTTGGATGAAATGTTCTTCAAAGCTCCTCCTTCAGAAGGAAGTGCAGTAGTTGTAAACAACAACGTCGAGGACGCTCCACTTTCCAGAAAGCGGAAATACAAAGGCTCTAGTCCTTTGGCACCAAGGGATCTGTTTGTTAGTGAAATGGCCTACCAAGAGAAAGATTCGGCTATCGAGAACTCCGAATTGGAACTGCCATGCAACTTAAAGTTTGAGCCTTCAAAGAAAGTTCGGTTGAACTCGTTTGCTAAAGTTAAATGTGAAGAAGAAGAAAGAAAGGAATACGTGTGCAAAGAGTGTGACGCCAGCTTTAAAGTGAAATCGTACTTGACCAGACATATGCGGAAGCATAACAATGCCAAAGCATTTGTTTGTCCATTCTTCGAGGAAAGTGAACTCGAGTGTGGTGCTAAAAATGCAACAAAGTGCCACCCAACTGGTGGATTCTCTCGTAGAGACACTTACAAAACGCATTTGAAAGCTTTACATTTTATTTACCCTCCTGGAACTAAATCTAGTGACAGAAACTCAATCGGAGGAAGATGTGCTGGGTGTTTTGAATTCTTCGATAGCAACGCAGACTGGTTGAAGAACCACATCGAAGGAGGTGCTTGTAAAGGTACTGTTGGGTTTGAAGGAGTGAAGGTTAAGCTTGAAGGTGTCTAAGATAGCTGCTTCGGATACTAGTGCACTTTTTATCTTCATTTCTTTGGTTGATCCAACTAATTCATGGCATACTGTGGATGCATGGGCAATAGGTGGTTTCCGATGGTTAATTCCAATGATGATTTTTACCACCACCACTTCATTTCCACACGCCATTTCTGCATGTCATTTCTACATGCCCCCTAGAATTGCCTTTATTTGCATCTTTAATTCTTCGAGTCTGCTGACTCCATGTTATCTTGTGTACTGTAATTAGTGAAGACGTCGGTTATCGTAACTCCCGGAAGCCGCAACAGAGCCGTACGCGTTGAGGCAGCCACGACCATTATCATGTACCTGATTTGGTATTACCTAGAATGGCATTGCTGACAACGCGTCGTAGATGGTTGGCAACCAGAATGTAGTGCGAGTGCAAGTGCGATTAGTTCCAATTTTTGTCGGATGTGCCTCGGATTTATCTCATAAAAGCGGGGTCCCGGTAATTGGTGTTATGTAGCGGGTTTTCGTCTCATCTTCAAACCGTGCAGGTGGTTTGGATATTTGTTGATGGGGATATTCGGGGTTATGAGCACGTACATGCTGTTGATCGCGCAGAGAGAAGAGAAAATATCCAAAAAAAAAAACAAAAAACCCATACCATGCGACATAAATTACAGTATTTGCGACTAGGAAAATCCATCGTATAAAATGTGGCTGAGTAAGGCCTACAAGACTAATTGAAAATCTTTGCTGGGATTTCAGCATTTGAGCCCTATTATTTAAGCGCATGGTTAATCTTGACATCATAGCTATTAATTCATTTCCGCATCTTAAGATAAAAGGTTAGGAATTGAAGCACTGGGTCAAGACCAGGGTTCAAAAGGGAAGATAGTCTAAGGAGAGAAGGAGATTGCGAGATAACAGTAATTGAAATTAACTGATGTTCAGTAACAAGAAATTTGATTGGAGCAATTGACCTGCGAGGTGGAGATCAGCAATTATATGGCCCGTCAATTGTAAACGAATTCCTCGGTAGCAACATACCCCCTTTGTATTGAGTAAAAAATTCTTGGAATGGCATTTATTTCGCTATTCTAATTATGCGGCGTTTCATTCCCCCACAGTAATAACGGAGAATAAGGTATGGCTGTACTGTGCTTTCAGTTTCGGTTATCATTGCTCGGTCCAGGATTCGGTAAATTGTCACAAAACTCGGGTTTGATTTGGGTTTGGTTTGGTTTTATCTTGGAATTAACATTACTCGACTTTTAAATTAAGTTTAAATTTGGGTATTTATCATTTGAGTTTTTATTTGAGCTATTATATAAATTTATAAGTAAGTTTTCAAGTAAGTTTCCATTTGAGTTTTCATTTAAGCTTTCATCATTTAAGTTTTCATTTGAGTTTTCATTTAAGTTTTCGTCAAGAAGTACTTTGAGGTGTTTATGTAAGCCTCCACATTCTCCAAGTTTAATTTTTTAATCTATCATAATAGTATTCATGTGAGCTTTGTGTTATGTTTTAGTTTGAAGGTGCCTTCTTCTCCACATTACAGTTTCTTTGCGTGTTTTCATTGCACTACATAGTCTCCATTATCCATATGCCCATTTGTTTACTATTCTATTGTATCACTTCACCGTCATAATCTCTAATTTCCCCCTTTCCACTAGTTAAATCCTTGACACACGAGTAAACTTGATAGTTTAGAGAATACTCACTATACATACACAGAAAACGGAACTTCAGGTAACGAAACTTAAAACACCTAAACCCCAATACAAGTTCCCTGAGCGAGAATAGATCCAAGTATTTCAACACATTTTTAGGCTGACTTAGGTTAGCAAACTCGTTAAATCAAAAGTACACTTGTGACTTGAAATAATAACAAATGACCTTAAATTCTTTACTTGATGATACTATTTCATTCACTACCAGCCTAATAAAGCACAATCAAGAAATGTTACTCTATCGGAACTATTCAAAACGGAGTCCTAATGCCCGTTCAAATTTACCAGATTCCAAAACTTTCATCGCTTCTACAATGTCCCGGTCCTTTCCAAAATTTATTCCTATCCACCAATAATATAGTATGGATGATCACAAAATGAAACCATCTATCTATTCGATCCATTGCTCCTATGTTATTCACTTCATATCACCGCTTTTCATCACCGTGCCAATATAATCCTGGAGATACTGGTTCTCATTAGAATACCTGGTGCAAATTGCAGACAGATCTCGAATATTCTGCATGAGCTGTGTTATTTCTCCCTTAAGTCGCAAGATCTCGTTCACTTTATCCTGCTTAGTGTCCATGGTAGTTGACAGTCGATTATGTTGTCTTTACCTGATTCAAATTGGACCGTGACAATAACACCCGTACACCAGGTTAGGTCAGTCAATTTCCCCCCTTTAAAAAAAGACGAAAGAGAGGAATTTCTAAAAAATTATAACACGGTGATTGTCTCCAGAATATTCCTACTTTAGCCATTTAAGTTTTTACAATGAAAACGCCTTTCGATCGATTCTACCAAAACTTAAATATCATAATGTCATACTGCACACAAGTGGGTGGCCAGCACGCCCATCCAAAATTCCACGATAAAATCCCACTAAAAAAACCAACCATACAGAAAAGAATCATCATGTCTGCCGCTTTGGACAAGTCTTTAGACGACATCATCTCCTCCACCAGAAAGGCCAAGAAGGTCGCCAACAAGAAGAAGGCCGTTGGCAAGGGTGTTGGAAAAGTGCAGAAGAAACAGGTTGTTTCTTTCAAGAAAGACAAGCCAGCCACTAAAAAGGCTGCTGCCCCTGCTGTGGACTTGTCTTACGCCACCAAGGTGGTTGCTCAAGGCTTGCCAAGAGACTTGAAGCAGCAAAATGTTAAGGTATGTTAGTTCCGGATCGGGAACTTTGGATCCTTCGTTTTCCCCAGTTAACGGGTGTATTTGAGGGTGTGGGTGATGAGCACTAAGCGGTAATAGTACTGCCATGTGCTCGGTGTCGATAGACACGATGAGGGAGAATGCAACTAGGCTTTCTGGTTCAAGGTGGGGTTCTGCTTGTACAGGTGACTCAGGATTTTGCCTTGATATAGAAGATGTCAGATCTAGGTGATTATCTAGACTGTACTGGAGAACTGGAGATACTATCTACCAGATTTCATATGAATCCGTTGGAAAACAAATCTATAAACTGATACTTCCTCCACGGATCAGTGTTTTGAATTCATTCATTCAGCACTTCACTTCTATCTAGAACTCCGCAAAGCATTTCTCAGGATATTGGGACTATTAAGGTATTTGGGAATTGGGTTAATGGTATTTAAATGGCATCGGACGGTTATCACGGAATTCGGACTCATCAAACATCACCCCCCTCGACACATCCAGACTATGTGTCGAACAAAACTAACAATTTAGGATTTCTTCCAGTCGCAGGTCGGCGGCGTACAGGCCGTATCGTTGAGCTACAACGAGAAGGGTAACTTCAGAGGTATTGCTACTATTATCTTCAAGTCGAGCAAGAACGCTACTTTGGCTGTGGAGAAGTACAATAACGCTCCAATTGATGGAGGTGCAACCAAGTTGAAGTTGGAGTTGGTTGTGGACCCAAGCAAGAAGCCATTGGCTGCCAGAATCACTGCCAACGAGCCACAAGCTGCTGCTAAGGCCAAGCCTGCCGCTTCCAAGAAGGAGCAGCTCAAGGAGAAGGTGAAGGAGAAGAGAAAGCAGATTCAGCAGAAGAAGAAGGCTGCTGTTAAGGCCAAGAAACCAGCCAAGAAGACTGTGGAGCAGTTGGACCAGGAGATGTCTGAATACTTCAACAACTAGTTAAATAAATGTACGAGTAGGAGAATTGAAAGTAAATTGAGAACTAAGAATATCTTGATGCAAGTAAAAATAGGTGAAATTGTGTGAGATTTCTCACTTAGAGACGCATGGACGGAATCTAGAGAATCTCGAAATTCAAATGCGCAACTCACAATCGGACTAAATTTCAATAATCGAACGTAATTAGTCATATCTACCGCAATTTCATTTTCGAAATATTATTAGGAAATTATCATCAAACAAAAAAAAAAGTTAACCAAAAATCCAAGGAGAACCCTCGCCTTTTCCATAGTTTGACAAACATTCTCCCGCAATAGCGAAACCTCTAATTCAGGTACACCAAAACCAGCCAAAAAGGTAAAAAATGATTCAACCACGTCCACTACATGGTTCACTTTACATTATCTATCAGAGTATCCTCCATTTTCCCTCCATAATCTCCATTCTACCTGCACCCAATGATTCTTTCCATGTAACGGTATGCGGCTGACATACAGTCCGGCTTCAAATAAAAATATTCAACTACTACATAATCTAGCCTATGCTAAACATCGACTACTTGATAACAGCTGAGTTCCATGTGGACAAGGGCCCACTGCTCATCCACCAGTACCCGCTGGAACTTCCCGGGTTGCAGAATTTGCCGTTTTTGCCTGAGCTAATGCTTCCAGACCAAATTCACAAGAGACCCGAGGACTATACGTTGTTTTTGTTGCACCGCAACTTATCAACAGGCCAATTCCAGTATAAGTACGACCGCGTCGCCTGTGAGAATGATCCTTACTTCGTCTATACTTTGGTCAACAATGTAACAGACAACTCTGTGAAAAGAGGTCTGGTAATCAAATCGGTGAGTATCGTCACCAGGCTTCTGTATTTCAAGCATTTCAGACCGTTGCTTATGATTTGTCTTGATGTTTATTTTGCCAATAACGACATTAACTACTTGGCGCAGCTCTACGACAGTATCAACTGCAAAAACTTGCAAGTGAGCCAGGTGAGGCAGCTGGTGGTTAAGAAGTTGCTTATCACGTCCATATTGGACTTACCTTTGAATGACAAACTTTACTTCGACGAGAATTTTCGTAACAAGTTGTTAGGAATCAAGGAAATTAACGAAGACTTGTTTATTCGGAAAGATCTCAGCTACAATTCGGTGGTTTCGTTCAACAACATGAAGATCCCGATAAAGGTGCCCATAATCTCGCTCCCGGATACCATCGGTGACTACTTCAACCCGACAGATATCAATTTCAAGCCCAATTTGCTTAATATCTTGAACGCCAGCCTTGCCAGTACTTACCACAACAACGAAATGACCATCTACGGCCTTCTGACACCTCCCATTATTGTGTTGATAAACGCCATGCTTACAGGCAAAAAAATCATTTTCATGAGCTACGAGAACTCTGCTGGCTACATTATCGACCATGTTTTGCTCGCGCTCAAGCTCATTACTGGTGGAGGTATTCTTACTGGAGTTTTGACGAACTATAATGTATTCCCTATGATTGACGTGTCCAAAATCGATCTTCTAAGCGAATGTGACTCGTATCTCGCTGGAACTATCAATCCGTTCTTCAAGTCCAACGATAAATTATGGGATTTACTATACGATTTGGATGCCAACGAGTTTCATGTTTCAAGCCAAATTGATGAGCAGGAGTACTCCAAGAATTCCATCATTGGTGAGGATGCCAAGTTCTTGAGTAATTTGCAACACTCTTTGTTCAACTACAACGATGACTTGACTACCATACAGTTTATTTTCCGCAGACACATCAACGAGATCGTCCGGGTGCTCTTGTCTCTGCGAAACTTCAATTCCAGCTTGCCCGAGCACAAGCAATCCACGCTTCTTATGGATGGTGTGGGCTACTTCTGGCACAGTGACACCACCAAGTTACTCGAGATGTCGTGTTACCAGCTAATATCAAGTAGGTTCCAGGACAAGCTCTATTCCAATATATTCAACTACAGTTTGATGCTTCCTAAGTTGCTGAACGAGCTCAATCTCATGATAGACTTGCAACATCACATGCAGAAGCTTAATAATGTGACGCTCAACCACAACACTCCGCTGCGGATCAACGAGCGTGAGATCTGGTTCAATGTGCTCAAGTACCTCATCAGTGGGAAGTCACTCGAGACATTTTTGTTGGTGACGTACTTGATTCCGCCTAACTCGTCTACGAGTCTCCAGAGTTCGTTGTCGCATGGAGGAAACTTGACAATTTTTGACAAGAACAAAGGCATTGAGCTCCTACTCATTAATCTCTTTAACGAGGACCACCAGGTGAAGTCCAACATCGTGATGATTTTGCAAGAGCTTCAGGACAACTTTCTCTGCGGCTGGTGCCTAAACAACTTCTTGCGGTCCAACTACATGTATGAGTTGGCGTTTGAGGATCTCGTAGAGTCTTGAGCTATGTACTATGTAATAAAGGCTAGGAGGACTGGTTCAGGAGCCAGTCCAAGGATGAGAGTCAATAGGGTGCTCCCTGTAGTGATTAACTGAATCGTTTCAACAATCGAAATGTCCTGTCAATTCAACCGTTTCCGTCAGTTGTTCGTCTTAATCATCTTTCTTGATTTTCTTTGAAATAACATTCCACATACTCAAGCGATCACCGGGAGTTCTTGTGGAATACGCAAGTCCAGAGCCCACGTATTTGGATTCACGACCAGCACCTTCGTAATTCAAATTTGGATTATTGGTTGGAAAACCTGGCCTGGCAGTTTGTTCAGCAAACTCATCTTCTTCATGATCAACAGAGGCATCGCTCTCCAATCTGTGTCTGTCCTCTTTATGAGAAGCGATGTGTTTTTTGCCCACTACAGTGAGACCAATAGCCACAGCGGAGAAGGCTCCGAGTTTAGTGAGAAGACCTTTTCTGGTTTCCATGATAAGAAGTTGGTAGTGGGGACCGGCACAGTGGGGTGATGTGTAAGGTAGAGGAATGATTGGAAGAAGGACGAGACAATTTCAACGAATTCAAGGAATGGATTAAAAAGAAGGAAGAAAAGGAATAACTGAAATAGAGACAGGATTTGATAAGTTAGTAAGAAATATAAAAGTGGGAAGCATAGACCATGTCTAAGTAAATCACATCAGAAATGGAGTAGAGTGGATATAGGGATGGATCTATGTCTTGAAAGGAGAGACAAGAATAGATGAGAGTAAGAGAATGGAGGAATAGGAGACCATGAACTGAGAGGAAAAATAAATTCAGATATCAGAGAAATCGAATTTTCAACACTTATTGAAAGAAAATTCATACGAACATGCGAAGTACAATTGGAAGTGACAGGGATTTCCAGATGTCCTATTGTCATAAACTGATAGTACATCTGAGTATACTCCTACGGGAAAACAAGGAATTAGAATAAAGGAATTAGAATAAGTTTGATGGAATATTGGACCTTCTTCAGCTTCAACTTCGTAGATACCTCTGCTAGAGTGTCTATAGAAACCACTATGTTGAAGTCACTATGGATAATCAAACTACCTAACTGTAATATAATGATATTTTCTATACCACTTTAGAACATAGCTTATTTGAATAGAACTTCAATCATCTCGTTTTCTTCTGGGTTTTTTTTGGGTCACTGCTTAAGATCTCACTACTCTACATGTCCAACTTTCAGGGTCCTCTCGTATAGTAGCTACTCATGTGAGTAAATTCTCAATCATGAAAAATCAACATGAACATCCCACAACTTCGTCAGATATCCATTTTCAAGCGTAAACAATATATATATTATTCAACACATTAATTAAAAATTTAAAAAGTAGATTGAAAAACTCATTTATTCATGATTCTCCAAGACCCAATCAACAATTTCAACCTCTTACTCAAGTGTCCCAACCATCTTCATGTGCACATCCCAATGTTGAGCAAACTATATAGATCTACCAAAATCCCACAAAATATTCAGCCAGCTAAATCCCACTTTTCTTTCTCTCTAAAAAAAATACCCCACCAAATCCTATTAAATATCTATTCCTTCTCTTCCAATCTTCAAAGCCCCATTCTACCATCTCCAGCTTTTACCTACCCCAATTCCCCACGTCTCTCCTGCCCAAAATTGTGCGAAGACTTCCAACCCAGACTTCCAACTCTCACCTTCTTTTCCTTCAACACCATGGGATTTCTTCAGACGTTGAAGTTCTACGCCAAATCTTTTGTTTTCGGCACCTTGATTGCCACTTGTGCCCTCTACGGCGTTTTTGCAAGCATCTTGTTGAGACTCATTGGCAAGCCAGAGTATGCCCAGTACACCGTCGCTAGAGTGTTCTACTTCATGTTCTCCAAGCTTTTGGGAGTTACTATCACCATTAAGAATGAGCATTACTTGCGCCAAAACCCTGCAGTTGTCGTTTCCAACCACCAGTCTGCGTTGGATATTTTGATTCTCGGCAAGGTGTTCATGCCGGGCTACACTGTCACCGCTAAGAAAGTGTTGAAGTACTTCCCCTTCTTGGGCTGGTTCATGATTGCTTCTAGCACGTTCTTCTTGGATAGAGCAAAGTCCGAAAAGGCACGCAAGGTGTTGGACAGAGCGCTTTTGGGGTTGAAATTGAACCTGCGACTGATCTTCATGTTCCCTGAAGGAACCCGTTCAGCCACTAAGAAACTCGAGATGCTTCCTTTTAAGAAAGGTGCGTTCCACTTGGCCAAGCAGGCTGGTATCCATGTGATCCCCGTAGCTGTTTCCAACTACAGTCACATCTTCCATTCTGGAGACAAGGTGTTCAACCGGGGTAACATTCTCATCGAGGTGCTTCCTCCCATGGAGACGACGGACTTGAAACTGTCGGAGGATGTTACTGCATTTGCTCAGGAGGTTCGGGACAAAATGCTCCACTCCATCGAGACGCAGGGTTATTCGCCAGCTAGAGGCGAGGCGCCAGTAGTGGTTGAGGCAGAGGACACTGCTTCGGAGGTTTCCGTGGAGGTGATTGGCGAGGAGACTCCGCTTGTTTCGGGCGATTAGAATCAAAGAAGAGGTGAAAGGAGAGTCCGGACGTCCCTCTTTTAAAATGCGATCTCTTGCAATGGTAAATTAGGCATTGGATAATCGAAGACTTAGAAAGATAGTATCATCGCAAGCACTAAATCCTAGATATAGTTGTATATTGAATATCCAAAGTGTACATTAAATCAAAAACAAGACCAGGTGAAAATCGACACCGATACTGGTAATCAGATAACCACCATCACTTAGCAGGGGCCCGTCCTAAAAAAGAGCCCAGATCACTATAACTCAACTAAAATAGATAATCGAAGAGCATACCCTTATAGCATAGCCTTACATCAAAGAGAATAGCTTAATAAATTCAGTTCAGTCTTTGCTTAACTTTTAATCCATTTTACATTCTCTCAAATCAATAAACGGCCAGTTCACATTATATTATTTTACCTTCAATACCCATCCAATAATCTCAGCAGTCATCTATAAGAATTAACGGATTACTTTAATCCCCCTAAAAAAACACAAACAAACAAAAAACTCATCCCTCCTCTTACTAATAATTTAAGCAAACATCTACGTACTCATCTGAACAAACATCTAGCCGAACCTCTAACCGAATGAATTACCCATCGCTCAATACCATCTATCCTGCGAGCACCTACTTTAGACCATACATTATATCACTTACAAATGCATAAAATATAGCTAGTTTCACGATCAAATCCAAGTCAAATAATAAACCAAATTATACACCACACCACTCTATCCGAACAATATTTTCCCCATCCACCATACAACTTATATAGTTAAACTTTTGAAAAGGCAGGCACTGACCTTCATAGACTTGACCTGAGACTTTCAAAAATTTCAGACCTTCGTGGACTTTAAGACCTTCAAACTCTGTACACACTTCCACAACCACAACCACATCAACCCAAAATCCCATACTAACCGTTCTATTGCCTACCAAATCCTCGTACACAAACCCGAAAATTTACTATATAACCATGGGTTCCCACCACAATTCTTCCCATCAATTTCTTATCAAAATCCTACCTCTTCTCCGCTCACGGGGGACCATACTGAGTCCCTGACTCAATGTCCCTGCACGGCGACTTTTCGTGCCTTCTCCAATCCCACGCGTCCCAAACATGGGACTCTCCATACCTTAGTGTTTTTCACGTTGCACCGTCAGGGTTTTCTTTACTAGTGCCACCCGCCAATTCTCTCTACTAAGGAACGCCGCCACTTGCTGCCCTCAAAGTAAGACCCACCCATTCAACTCTAGATCGTTGCCGAAAACTATGGCCGAGTCCGATCTTCTGCACTATTATAGGGAACTCAAACAGTTTCTAGACATCTCGGACGATTCGTCGTCACGAGCCAAGTCTAACTCGTCGCGAGCACAGCGGGCCAGAGAAAAGCTTCTAAAGTTATCGCTGGCTCAGTTTCGTGAGTTGAGCACCGATGTTTACGACGAGTTACGTCGAAGAATCGATGAGCTGCGCTCGGAGCCAGACTTTTTGCTTCCCAAGCTGACTTTCCACCCAAAACGAAACCAGGCAAGACAAAAATTGTCGCTGTTACCCCAACTGCGCTTCAAGGACTTGGTGTCAGACATCAGCTTCGAGATCGAGCGCAGAAACTTGCACTTGCCAGAACAAAAAACCTCTACCAACAACGCTGCCACGAGCAACTCCAACACTACTTCCCACTCACGTTCGCAGTCGCTGGCATCGGGCATTTCCGCGCCTCATTATCCATCTCACTCCGTTTCACATTCCCGATCGGCGTCTGGAGCCGTTCCCACCACTGCTGTGCCGGAATCTTATCAAACACCTGCGACTTTAAAGACGAATGTAGAGTCCGAGCCAGAGCAGTTCCATCCACGTGAGGTGGATGAAAAACCGTCTGAAGTGGCCAATGGCAGCTTCGCCGAAATGCGTGACGAATTAGCTACTCCTGACTTGAAGCAGACTCCAGTGCCTCAGAAGTCTATTGGAATCCAATCCAACACCGTGATCCCCACCAAAGCCAACTTAGCATGGCTGAGTGATGAGGAGAGCGACGACGACCTTAACAACGAATCTCAGCCACGTAGACTCTCATTGGGTAACTTAGGCAAGAATGTTGCCGGTAGTGAGTCTCTTAAAACTGAGGAGTCACACCTCGTTCCAGGTACCGATATTCTGTCTACTGCAGGTCTTTCGGCAGGCTCTAAGGCTGCTGCCGGTGCCCTTTTGGGTGGTGCAGTGGCCGCTGGAGCTGTTGGCCTCGGTTCCAATTCTGTGGGCCCCACATCGACAGATGCTGAGAATTCAGAGCAGGTTGATAAACTCAAGGCTGAAAACGAGAAATACATCAAGGATATCGAGAGTAACAAGGCTGAAAAGGTGAAATTGTTGGAAGAACTTGAGACAATTAAGACTGAAAAGGAAAATAACTTTGACCAACTTCAGACCAGCAAGGCCGAGATTTCGAAATTGTCCGAAGAAGTTGTTACTGCAAAAGCCGAAATCGATAGATTGGTCAATGAATCTGAAACTCTCAAAACTCAACTAGATAAGTTGCAAAAGACCAACTTGGACCTTCAGAACCAGTACACCTCACTTGAAAAGTCTCACGGAGAAGTCTTAACTGAGAGAGCTCAATTGAACGATCAGGTTCAAGAGCAAGCAAAGAATAGAGATGGCTTGCCTGATCCAGAGCAACTTGCACTTGTACAGCGCGAGCTCGAATCGGTTAAGGCTGCCTCTGCAGCATTGCGCTTAGAGAACCAGTCCTTGAAGGCTTCCCAGAAGGAGTTTAAGAGAGCCTCTAGAGATTTGTCTCTGAAGGATGTCAATTCGAGCCCTAGAGCTGTTCGTGTTACCCCTGCCAAGGAGGTTGAATCGCCTCGCGATATAAACACAGAGTTGAAGCTGTTCTATTCGAAGTTAGATCTGCTTGCTTCCCCGAAACCATTATCTGCTAGCAAAGAGGAGGCTTTGCGATCCGAGGCGGTACAGTGGAGAACGAGATATGAGAATATCCAGGCTGGAAAGCTGGCCAAGGCATTGCGTGACTTCAAGCAGCCTGATTTGCAAAGCTATGTTTTGCCCAATGGTTTGGTCTCCTTGAAAGATGGAACCACTTTCTTTGCATTGATCGATTCCTTCCTCCTTAGCATAAACGATGCAGTTTTGGACAACGATACTCTCTTCGAGAAGATCTCCAACATTGCGATCTTGTCCAACAAAATTACCCTGGTTGGCGAGAACAGCATTTTGTCTAACAACGATTCCTCTGAGGCGGTCCGTCAAGCAACCACCCATGCCTTGACAGCCACAAGATATCTTGCAACGTACCCAATGTTTCTTCCTAAGATTGTTGTTGAGCGTGCTGTGTCCCAGGTAGCTTTTACCATGTGTGATTACTTGTCTGTCTCCAAATTATATCTGGGATCTTCTAGTGATGCCGATAGAAGTTTAGCAGGTCTGGGAATCAGCCCGATCGTGGAGGATGATGTACACGTCAGACCATTGAAGATTGGAAGTAAGATGAACTCTACCATAAATTTTGATACATTCAAGGAAGACGAAGCCAAGGCTACATCTCTGGGCGTATCCCGAGACGAAATTGACGATGCTGCGACAATTCCTGGCGACTTCCAGGATGCTCTTTCCGAATCACTGCCTATTCTCAACAATGTGGAAGATCCTGACGATTCCCAACCTGTGGACATACAGCCTCTTAATTCGCCACCTCTTGGCTCCGAGGAGGCTGGCTTCCAGCATGCCGAGAAAGAAGTTTCATTGCCAACTACTCATACATCAACACATCCCAAAAAATTATCCTTATTCGAGAGAATCCTGAATTCGAAAGTCTTGGGTGCTGACAAGAACACCCCAGCTGAGGATCTTCCAACCGACCCCATGAACGACAACATGAAGGAGAATATCGTTCCAAACTCCGAGTCCCCAGCTGGTAAGTCCGCCTCAACTTTCCAAGGAATTCAAAATGCATCTAGATCACCTGTTTCACCTAAGAAGTCTTCCATTTTGGAAAGAGTCAAACAATTTGAGAGTCCACCAAGTGGTAAGTCCAGCCCCAGGGCCGCCACAAAAGAGTCCCCCTCTGTTTCTGTAAAGTCAGCTCGTGCTTTGTTTTCCAAGGAGCCAGCTTCTTCTGATTTTAAGACTATGATCGCTGAATCTCCCGAGGCTAAACTGACCAAGGCATCTGAAGCTGACACCTCTGCTACTCCTACTAGATCCAGAAGTATCTTCCAGAGTCTCAGAGAGAGATTTACTCACGACAACTCTGCAAAGGAGGCTGACACGTCTAGAGACGCTGATATATCCAAAAATGTTGACGTCGACATTTCTAGAGATGATGTCGCTGTTTCCAAGGATGTTGATCTGGAACCATTAGTCGAGTCTCCATCACAAGTTAAAGAGAGATCTCTTTTTAACATCCCTGTGAGCGCAGCCTTGGAGAAGGAGGTGGAGAGTACGCCATTGCCGTTCGACAAGAATGAGAATGAACCCGAGACTACTACCAAGGTCGAGGTTCCACTTCCGAAGTTTGTTGGAGGTGCAGCAGCGGCAGCAGTCTCCAAGGCAACTTCTTCAAAGTCGCCAGTGGTTCAGAAAGTCACGCCTCCCGTTCTTAAGAGAGTAGAGACCGCCGAAGAGGTGGAGAAAGAAGTCGCTCCAAAACTGACCACCACCACTAATTTGGGAGCCGAGCCAGAATCTCCATTGGCTAGAAAGACAGAGCAAAAGGTCGAGTCTCAAAACCAGTCGATTCCACGCAGCTTCTCGGCAGTGAAGTCACCCGCCTTCAAGGTTAAGAAAGTAAATTACGCTCAAGGTACCAAACATGAAGCTAGGAATGAAGAGAGTGAACTGGAAGATGGTGAAGATTACGAAGAAGAGGACAGAGAAGAAGTGGAAGCTAGACAAAGACAGGAGTACAGGAAGTCTATGGCAGCCGCAACGTTTAATTTCGATCTCTTCGACATTGATGATCCAGATAACACGTTGACCCAGGTGTTGTTGTATTTGGAGCATCAAACTGTCCAAGTGATTTCTACTATTCAAGATTTGTTATCAGCCATCAAAAAACCCGATGCTACTAGAGGCGAATTGAGAACCAACTCCAAGGCCATTTCCGAAGTGATCAGTCAGATGACGGAAGCCACTAACACGTCGATGAACCAGACCAGAAACCATCAGTTGAAGGAGCACGGCAGCTGGGTTGTTAAAAGTTTAGAGGACTGCAACCACCGGATGTTCACGCTCTGTAGACCCAATGGTGAGAAGGAAGACCTGGATTTTGCAGACAAGAACTTCAAGCAGAGACTTGCAGGTATCTCGTTTGATATTGCAAAGTGCACCAAGGAGTTGGTGAAGACCGTGGAGGAGGCGAGCTTGAAGGAGGACATTGCTCAACTCGATGCCAGACTCAGTCACCCAGATGACTTGACTTAAGGAGATGGAAGGGAAAATTGTGCATTATTGTGTCATTAGGCGTTACTTGAATATATGTAATTATTAAGAGAAGAATGTGAGATTATCAGAGGCAGGTAGTTATCGAAAGTATTTCGAGAGAAATTTGCGGTGGGTGTCGGACTCCAATGTGTTTGTAGTAAAAGATTGCTGGGTTGCAGACTTCTTGGCGAAAGGGGCATTTCCTCTCCAGCTCTTCTTAGTGGTAGTTTCGTTTCCATCTGGTGAAATCAAGGGATTACCAGCTAGAGCGATTGCTTTCTTTTCTTTTTCCTTTTTTATCTTCGCTAGTTCGGCCATAAGTGCTTCTTCATCGTCATCTTCATCGTCATCTTCATCATCTTCATCGTCATCGCTATCATTGTCCGCTTCTTCAACGTCTTCAACGTCTTCTTCTTTATCCACATCTTTCCCTTGAACGGAAACATCTTCTTCACCTTCATTATCGTCTGCTTCCTTTAAACCTTGAGTTCTTACCCCATCATTTGGGGTCTTTTCAATGACCCTCTTCACTCTTCGTTCTTCCTCAAGCTCATCAAGTGCCCTCTTACCTACCGAACGATCAAACTTGGTGCCTTGAACGTCCAGCCGAAGCTTCAAAGATGTCTGACTATTAAGAGAACGCGAGTGCTGGATGGTATCTTTTATAGCATTAGCACGGCCGCGCTTGCTCTCTAGTGTAGGTCGATGGTTGGTTGTCATGGTAGTAGTTATGATGAGATGCGTGTAGGAATTTATAGATACACCATCACTACATGTAGCTTTATAACAAAGCATAAATGTCACAAATAGATAGATTTGAAAAATGAAACGTGGTCATTATGAGAAGGTAAAATGGTGAAATGCTTATTTCATCTGTCCATTGTTCCAAAATCTTTTCACATCTAAGTTAAATGATACTCATATGTCCCTCCTCACCAGTAAATCTTCGGAAGTTTCATTTATGAGTCGAAATATGCAGAAAATGTCACTCAACAATTAAAGTAGCTTAAGTAAGATTACAAAATGTTAAATTTCGGAATGTGAATTGCCATATTTGAATTGAAGTTGCACAAATGAGAAATATTCGGATTGAGAAGTGGAGATCGAATTCTCTTTAGGCTGGTGGGATTTTCAGTTATGAAGGGCACATCTCTTATTAACTCACCGTTGGGTACAAGTAAAGAACCTGAATCAGACTAATAATTCGATTATATCGTATAACTAACCTCACTTTCGACGTCAGCCGTGGATTCATGACATATGCGGTCCCAATTGGTCTACTTAAACGCACGCTCAAGTAATTTCAAAGAATTGTCAATTTTACCTCAGCAAGTTAATAACTTCCGAAGGAATATTCTCTCATGGAAGAAGAAATCAGATCCTTCAAACGTTCAAGTGAACCACAGCTTCAACGTATACTCGCAATCTCTGTTAAGATACCATTTACAACTTCCTATCAACTTCCCTTCATTTTCATACTTTCATTGATTATATCTTCTATCTTTTCAAACTTTTTCTTTATTTTAAACATTTTCAACATTCTGTTTCATTAATCTTGTGCTTTCTTCATTTCCCAATAATGGACGTCCCTATGTTTCCATCTCCGTGAAATGCCATACAAAGTTCCCATCAAAGCCCACGAAAAGTATATCAAAATCAAAAATTTAAAGAATTCATCATATTCACTATTCTCTTCTTATGTTCCCCAATTCCTCTCCATAGTTATCATCACTGTCGGACCAAATTTTAAAGTAACTCAAGCCGGGGAAGCTTTTGGGGTGCATATGCCTCTGGGGTAAAAAACACTTACTTCCTGAACCTCAGGATCTTGGTGAAAGTCAGTTATGTTTGTATTTCCTGCGTTGAACTCCAGTTTCAAGTCCAGGAAACGAACCTTCCGATGCTGTGACCTGTGCCGCTCCAAACGAACCAAGTGTGATATCACAGGCGTCAATTTCGAAGTGGAGGGATGTGGGAACTGTCGAAAACATGGCTGGAAGTGCAGTTTTATCAAGGAAAGGACCGTCAAAATCGAGCCAACCGACGATTCCGTAGATAGGGGGTCTTGGAATTTCAATAGTGAGCCCATAAGTTCCCCGGTGCCACTGTTTGAAGAGTTAGTCCCTAATGACATGAAGAAGGTCAACGTTGACTTCTTGAGAGAGAAGTTTAATTTCCACACGTCAGCTTTCAACTCAGACTCGTCGTACCAGTACGTGTACCAGGAGCATCCGATGGCCATCATGAATGCCAAAACCAACGATGATCTGGTCTGGCACCAGTCAGGTGTGGTAGTGGACATGGACGCCAAAAATTCTCTGTATAAGCTCCAGGGCTTTGGAGGTCGCCCGGTGACCAACTACATTTCCAACAGGAACACATACAAATATTTACTTCTGATTCATGCGTTCACGCTTTCAAGTCCGGAATTCACCTTTCGTGACAACGAAGTCACCAAGCTTTTGGAGATCTACTTTTTCAAGATAAACTCCATATTCCCCATAGTGCTCGAGAAGCGTTTCTGGGACGATTATAGGGAGAATAAGGCCAATTCGATCTTGAAGTACGCCATAATATTGGCAGTACTGCGTGACAAAATGGCGGAGCCCATCTTACGGCGAGTTTTGCTTCGAGGTAAAAATTTCTTGAGCCAGTCTTCAAGATCACTTGACCAATATCCAGAAACGGAGTTTTTGGGGGATTTCAATTACTTTTTAGAGGAGCTAGAGACAAAGATCCGCCAGATCAACCTCATTCTTCCCAAGTTGGGAGATGTCGAAAAGCTCACCAAGCTCGTGGTGCTCTTATTGCTCACAATGCATTACCGAGCAGACAGACTTGGTAACGAACAGAATTCTCATGATTTAACCGCGGCTATCAATTTGGGAGTTTCAATGGGTATTCACATGAAGCCTGAGAATTCCATTGTATCGGAAGAACGCATCAAGTACTCCACCAATCTTTGGTGGTGCTGCTTCATTCTAGATCGCTTCAACGCCGTCACCAACAGTCGATGTCTCTTTATCAACCAGGACGATTTCAATATTGATGTTCCTTACTCTAACATTAATTTGCTAAGGATGGTGCAAAGGGCGCGTGTATTAGAGAATATGTTGCTGACCATCTACCGACCCAACATCCGAGCAAACAATCTCACTAGTGATGTCAAATCACGGTTAGAGATTTTCAACTTGGATGAGTTTCGGGTCTCTGAGTTCGACTACTGTGATAAAGAAATTGCCTCGGGCTCGCCGATGTTCACCACTCCTCCTGATACAAACCTTTCAAACGAGGACTTGGAAAGGTATGTATCTGATACAATGAGATTTATGACCCGAATTATCAACAATTTGGTAATTATAGTCTCACAGAAAACAAGATTTAGCAACCCTGCGATCGATAATCTGATACCTCGCAAGGACATGATCAAGGCCGGAGCCAATTTGCTCTGGTACATTAGACAACTTGACGAGAGGCTCATGATCAACATTCCAATGATCACATGGGCTTTGAGCATTTCTATGGCGTCGTACTTGAAGGTGCAAGCCATGTCAATTTTGCATAACAAGGCAAAACCGAATGTCGAAAGCATTGTTCCTCACTACGAGCTCGAAGACTTCTTGTGTGAAATGAAGAAGTACAAGGGTAAGTGGTGGATTGTAGATGAGCTCTATAACTTAACCAGTGACTTCATGGCCAAGCTTGAGCTGTCTTCAAAGAGGAATGGAGAGCATGAGTTTACACTCCCCGAACCCAAAAGAGCTAAGACTGTCTCTGATACTGAGAATGTCAAGTTGCAATCAAACGTCCTCTCTCGAACGCTGTCCATACCATCGATTCAGAACATTATCCATGCATCCAACAACTACAATTCACCCACCGATATTGTCAATACGTGGGAAATTTCATCGGTTAGTACCAACGAGTATGACAAGTTCTTTGAATCCATGCATGTGGATATCTTCGATAATGAATTCTTTAAAGACTTGCCGAATGTCATCAATACGTTATAACTACAAATCTGCATCAACCCAACCAACTTCATATTAGCTTCTACTCTTCATCGCTGACGATCTCGTCTTCCCAACCTTCTTCATCATCGTCATTTCTTCTTTCTGGCATCAACTCTGCCATCACAGGCCCGCCAAGCTCCTGCAACATTTCATTGACCTGGTCGACCACGTCTGGATCCGAGGCTTCAGCATCAGCACTGTTGATGACCCTATAACCTTGAGTAAGAGCCAGTTTGGCCTCCGCAATGGCCGCCTGAATTTCTGGGTCTTCAGATTTTGCTACTACAGCTGCTCCCAACTCTCTATAGTCGTCCTCAGAAGGATTTTTGTTGTGGTATGCAAGCTTGGCCTTCAAAAGGTGGCTCAATGCTTCGTAGTAGAAACAGTCCAATGCATTATCGTTGATGTCAGCCACGCTGGAGCAGATAGCTGGAACTACATCATACATGGACAACTCGATGGCAAAACGAGCAAGGCCAAGCAAAGGTTGAACCAATTCAATGTACTCGAATGAAGCCTCCTCTCCACCTTCAGCCTGGTTAATCTCCAAGTTCTGTTTCTTGTGCTGGAAGTGCTCCCAAGACTGGAGCAACGCATGTCTTGCATCGTCATTTCTTTGCTGGGAAATACGGATCAGCGCCAACAAGGACAACGCTTCCGGGTTGGTGTCGTCTAGAGCTAACGAGTGCGAGATCAACTTGTCACACTGGTCTTCGGCCTCAGGCTCCATGCACAAGTCGGTCATCCAGATCTCGATCTCGGCGAATATGCCCTGGTTCAACTTCTTTATTAGGTACTGTGACAATTCCTCTGAGGTAGGGTACACCTTGGCCAATTCCACCAAGGCTGGGTCGTCCTGACTGTTAGAAGCGACCTTTTCCAACTGTGTCTGCAACTTGGCGAGAGCAACGTCCAAGTATTGGCAACCGTCACGGCCACCGATAATCTGGCCCAAGTATAAGAATTTGTCGACGCCGTGATTTGCTTCGGGGTCTAATTCAACTGCTTTACTCAAGACGGAGTAGGCAGACTCGACGTCATTGACTTCCAAGAGAGCTTGACCGAAGAGCTCAAGGACAGCGGGATTTTCCGGGTTTTGCGTGGCTGCCGGCGCCAACAAGTCCAAGGCCTTCTGTTCCTGGGAGCTCTGGAGGAGGGCACGGGCTCGCTGAAGGATGGTATCCATGGTATGAAGAAATGAGTACTAATTTTTCGCAGTGCGGTGATGAGATGAGGTGGAGGGGATGGATGGAGATATACGGAGAAATAACCAGGGAAGATAAATACAGGGAAAGGCAATGAATTCAAATTCGAAGAGTTTTGCCAAGTATTGAAATTTATTCGAAATTGAAAATTGCAAGAGGATTGGGAAAGGGTGAAAGAGACATTGCTACTGTGTGGCATAATACTCAGTGTAAAGGTGGTCATATGATCAACACATTGAAGTGAAGAACACATTGAAGTGAACGACCATAACAACTTTCGAAAAGAAATTGATCAATTTTGGCTCGAAGTGTCTATATTGATTATCATTTTCATTCTGCGGTTCTATTGTTCGTACATGATGAATCTGCTCCACCTACTCAATCTCCATCTCTCTGTGCATTCTCATCTTCAACGTCATGTCAGCCCCATTACCCCCAGATAAACTTGCCAAGCTCGAGTCCGAATACGGGATTCTTCACCTCATTTACTGCAGAAGTAAGAACCAGCACCGTGTGGCGGTTTGGTGGAGATATTTTTCATTGGTGCATCGAAAGGTCAGAACGATCCTAGTCAAGTTCCAGACTATGGAAATCACAAGACTGCTAAAGAAAAGAGAACTGCTACGGCAAGAGGCTATAGATACAGCTGCATATCTTTTCAAAAAGAAGGTTTTAAAGAAGGCTCTTTACGAGTTCCACGGAATCATTGCATTGGGCCAGTTC
>Ga0160505_100079_pt1 | contig 76435 bp, 45 predicted proteins | sample DIDeMG_FD_108225 | JGI IMG/M metagenome (GOLD analysis project Ga0160505, IMG submission 108225) | Enriched chicken feces microbial communities from UW Madison campus, WI, USA - DID2874_E49_Stillage MG | ecosystem: Host-associated > Birds > Digestive system > Large intestine > Fecal ... | reverse complement strand
GAAGAAGAAGAAGAAGAAGAAGAAGAAGAAGAAGAAGAAGAAGAAGAAGAAGAAGAAGAAGAAGAAGAAGAAGAAGAAGAAGAAGAAGAAGAAGAAGAAGTAGAAGAAGAGAAGAGTGTGTTAAGAGATAAGAAGGAAAGTAGCAATGTTGATAAAAGAAGAAGTGGAAACATGTATCATCAAATGGGTACGACAACCTGAATTCCAAGAGTCACGTTTATTGGTTGTACAAGAATAAAACATAGAAATATGAATAAATTGCAAGGAGAGAAAAGGAATGACTTAAAGAAAATTAAAGACTGAAATTCTTCATTTGAGGTGAAATTTCTCGAATTGTTCACAGAATCTTATCTGAAATTCTACTACTTCTAAGGTGAAATTCACAATATGCTCAAAGAAAAGTCAAGATGAAGGTGCTCTTTCTCTAACATATCATTTAGTCAACAAAGATTTTGATAAACCAATAAACCTCTATACGGATCGAAGGATATTCCCTGCAATGGCCGTGACTCAGTGGAGATCTAGTATCTGGTAATATTATTGAATACCTCGGAGTATATCGGACTCTGAGTATAAATGTCAGAAACAACAAGCATCCACGGACATCAATGATGAATTTCTCAAACACCCATAATTATCGATGAATATTATTGAATACACATTCATATCGTCTGATATGATGATCACCAGTGAATATTTCGGATTCAGATGAAGTTATTTTTCAAGTGAGATAACTAGCATAAGAAACCATACAAAACTACCTAATTACGAAGTAAAATCTTCATAAAAAATAATTGAAGAAAATTTAATTAAAAATACTTAATCCCTTGCAATTGTATTTACTCTCACCATTTTTTTTTTTGATTCCTAGAATTTCATCCAGAATTTTCATTTGGTGAATTCATCCATTCCCAACCCACCTTCCACGTCCTGCACTCACCCTAGGGCCAGCAAAGCGCGTAGCTTGAACATTTCCAAAACCTACCACTCCACCAAAGATGTCGTCGTCAAGATCGAACGCCCGGCTCATTCGATTCGCCGTGTTTGCGCTCGTGTTGATTTTTTGTGGATTCATCCTTACTAAGGGATCTGCTTACTCGCCTCAGAGTCTGGTGGCCGTTACTCCAGGTACTGGTGATATTCAAGAATCAGTTAAAGATGGGGTTCCTGAGAATAAACAAGCCGAGAAGGCTCCAGATGCAAAAGTTGACGGTGCTGCTGCTCCTGATGCTCCTGCTGCTGGTGATGTGAAAGCTGGTGACGCCAAGGCTCCACAGGCCGCCGCTCCTGCTCCTGGCGAAAAGGTCAACGCTGTTTTCGTGTCGTTGGCCAGAAACTCCGACATTGCATCCATGTCCAAGTCCATCAGACAGATCGAGGACCGTTTCAACAAGAACTATCACTACGATTGGGTGTTCTTGAACGATGAGCCATTCAACGACGAGTTCAAGAAGTCCATCTCTGCGCTCGTGTCTGGAAAGGCCAGTTTCGGTACCATCCCCAAGGATCATTGGTCGTACCCCGACTGGATCGACCAGGAGAAGGCTGCGTTGGCCAGAGAGGCTATGGTGCAGAAGAAGGTCATTTACGGAGGCTCGGTGTCCTACAGACATATGTGTAGATTCGAGTCTGGTTTCTTCTACAGACATGAGTTGTTGCAACTGTATGACTACTACTGGCGTGTGGAGCCAGATATCAAGATCTACTGTGACATTGACTATGATATTTTCAAGTTCATGAAGGACAATGACAAGATGTACGGCTTCACCATCTCTTTGCCTGAGTACAAGGAAACTATTCCTACCTTATGGGAAACCACCAAGAAATTCATTGAGGAGAACCCTAATTTCGTGGACCCCAACAGTAATATGGCATGGATCTCCGACGACAATGGTAACACTTACAACGGATGCCACTTCTGGTCGAACTTTGAAGTTGGAGCATTCAAGTTGTGGAGACTGGAAGCCTACACTAAGTACTTTGAATACTTGGACAAGGCTGGAGGATTTTTCTATGAGAGATGGGGAGATGCACCAGTTCATTCGATTGCTGCATCTCTTTTTATTCCAAAGGACAAGATCCACTTCTTCGGCGATGTCGGTTATTACCACGTTCCATTCCACAACTGTCCTGTGGATGAAGAGACTCGTACAGCCAAGCACTGTATGTGTCAGCCCAAGGATGACTTTACCTGGAGAGGTTACTCTTGTACACCTAAGTTTTTCACTCAGCACGGTTTGAAGAGACCTAAGGGATGGGAAAATTTCACTCAGTAGACAGTGATCTATACATAGTCTCATTTACAGTTCATTTGATGTGATGTAGGGGACTCAGTTAGTGCTAACAACAACAGGAGAACTAGAAATAAGAAGGATATTCTAATTTTACCCCTTTGAAGGAGTATATCTACAAACCAAATCTCTCGCTATCACACATGTTGTAGTTTTGCCGATATTGTATCTATATTTAACATCATTGTACTTAGATCTCATGTGGATTCTTCTCCATATGCACCGAAGCTGGAAAGAAATAGGCTCCAATCGAAAAATAACTGCCGGCAAAATTTGAAATATCATGAAATGTCATGGTTTCGTCGGATCTTATGAAGTGTCATAACCTTCAATGACTTATGTCCTCGCAGCTTTGTCTATGCTGATTCTTCCCACTCAGTTATACCCGATTGTCCATCAAATTCCTAATGCGGTAAAGAAAGAGTTCTTTGATCATTACCACATTATCCAAACCATCTGCCAACGACTCTACGTCATTATACACCATTCTAAATCAATCTACAGTCTACATTATTCTCCTCCATTCTGTGTCTATCCCCCATCCTCTGTCTTGTCTCTCCTCTCAACTGATTGGATTTATCATCAATCTCCAATGGCTGCGAATAACACCTCCACCCATATAATATAGGTGTCTCTACCATATCCCAAGTAAATCCCAGGCAAAACTCGAACAAATTTCAAGTAAAAACATTCTCATCCTGGCCAATCAAAACCTCCTTCCAAATATCCCTTCCATTTCCTGATGCTAAATATATCCGGATCAGGGAGTGCTGGACCCAAATTCCCTTCTGCCACATAGTAGTTTCATTCCTACAGAGAAGAGGTTGTGAAACATTGTCACCAACACCATTATAAGACTATTTTCTCCCTGGCGGCATCACCTCTGCTACGTTGTACTTTCGGACTGGCTGACTGACGCCGTGCGTTTCCCACTGTACGATCCCCAATTTCTCAGTGCCAACTCTTGTCGTTGTATCTGAATCCATTCTCCAAGTCACAAATAGAGTTTGTATCCTACATTCCCACAAATTCCCTCTTTGTTGCCGGAATGCCCCAAACACGCGAGAAACACAGGCCTCCACGTCTCCAGAGCACCGCCAGCTACCGCTCGCTGGCCATCGCCCGCATAGTATCACCCATAGCTCCTCAGATGATGAGTGAAGAAATGAGAAACACCTTCCGCATCTCTCAGTCCATCCGCCAGCAGCAGACAAACCTCATAGCGACAACTCAAGATAAGGGAAACTCTGACGCCACCGACGGCATCGATCACGACACCGATGACCGTCTAGAAGACGCAGACGACGCGTCGTCAAATGGCTCTGCTTCAAGAGCACCAGATTCCGAGCCTGTAACAGCTGACGCCGTTTCTCATGATGGAGAGGCTACATCAGGGACAGGATCGGTTGGTTCTGCCAATTCGGCCGTGTCTTCCACCTCACAGTCCACTGCACCATCAGCAGGGTCCGACACGGCTGCCACGTTTAATTACTCGCCCCAAAAGGGTTTGAGTCCCTCAGCGTCGACCCGATCTACCGGCGTTCCCGATATTAGCATCCTGGACACCGAATCAGGGGAGTTTGATCGTATTACTTCTGCTCTCAGCAAGAAGAAGTTGAAACGAGACCGTGCGCCTGGACCCTTGAGAATCCCCGGGCATGCTCGAGGCCTCACTCCCGTCATTAACTCTGCTCCCATCCGAACATACTACTCAGCGGTTTCCGGTTACAATGGCTACGTAATTCCGTCCGGATACCCTGGTCGCACCCATGCTGGACATGTAGGTTACGTCGCTGGTTCCACGGGGCCCGTGGGACCCAATATGGGACCCGTAGGAGCCGTGGGGACCGTTGCTTATGCGGGAACACCCGTCAGCATGACTACCCCCGGCCACTACCAGCCCCGGCGGATGCCAGTCCGGCTGTTCTTACAACCAGTGCCCATTCCTGTCCAAGTGGTGCAGACACCAATGAGACGAAGCATACCTGCTGCTTATGAACGTAAAACGGCGAAAGCACGCGGCAAGGAGCGCCGTAAACCTGTCCAGGATGTATTTTTAGGTGACGTGAAGCGAGAAGCTCCCATGACATCGCAGCCCCCATCTGCACAGCAAGAGTACTTTGAGGATCATGACGACGATCGCACTGACGCTACTGAAGAGGAGATGCGCGAGATGGAGTCGAAGAGACGGGCAAATTCCATAGTGGGGGGTAGCATTGTGTTCAACGACGAGTCTGCGTTCAATTTCAAGATCTTTGGAGAGCGAGACGAAGATGCAAAGACAAAGTTCATGAAAGTGTGTGAGACAACATGGGAGCAGTACATGGCAAGGCAACTGTAAAGGAAGACAGACTGGATACGAGATATACAAGACTGTGTCATATGGTCTTGTTACTCCAAGATGTATTTTTTTTGAAGATGGGAAGTTTACTTCTTTTCAAGTTTCAGTTCTAGTTCTGTCCCTGGCTCTACTCTCTCATTTCTAGTTCGAGATCTAGCTCTACGTCTGCCGATCGCTAATTTGGTCCTGGTGACCACGATACTGATAATTTGGTCCAGGCTGCGAAATCTTTCAACTTTAATATCAATTCCAAATTCCGTCGTTGACCGCTTCTATATAATTTTAGATTAATAGCTCATATTCTCGTGTCAAGCTTATCTTCATTTTTTATTTTCTACTTCATTCCCACAATTGCACTATCTAATTTATATCCACTTACACTTCCCACTCTACCTTCCATTACCGTTTCCTGTATATGATGTCACTTAAACCACCAGCAAAACATATAAATACCATCCATTTCCCTTGATTATTACCTCTAAATGATTACATTACACTTCTCTCTCCCCATTGTACTTTCCATTTTTCCCTGATTCTCCCTCCTTCTTGTGTTTTGCTCACCAACCTCAACCAACTTGGTGTGCACGTAACTGACTATGAGGGCAAAAGAAAAAATCACACCTAACGAAATCTTCAACCATGGCCTCATTGCTAATGAGACGGTCGCTATTAGCGACAGCAGGAATATCACGTCCCATGCTATCGGTGACACGCCGTAGTGTTGTGACGCCACTTTTCGCTTCGCAAAGATCGTTTTCGTCGTTCCAGAAGCTCCTGTTCTCATATTCACCAATCAGATTAAATGAACAGAAACCACCCCAAAAAAAGGAGAATAACGAGAAGGAGAAAGAGTCAGAAGACAAAGGAAAGTCCAAAGAACAGACAGAGGAGGAGAAACTCCGTGAGGAAGTCAGAGAGAGATTGAGAAAGAAGAACCCAAATGATAACCTTCAGAACCTCAAGATCATCAAGATTGATGCCGCTCAGTTGCTGAAAGGAATCACAATTTTTGCCTTGAGCACGCTTATGTTGACAATGTTTTTGATGACTGGCCAGCCACGCAAGGAATTGTCGTTCCAAGACTTCAAAACCAGATACCTTGAAAAGGGTCTCGTAACCCGTCTTACTGTGATCAATCGCTTTGCCGTGGAGGCTGAATTGATTCAGGGCGCTTTCTCAGACGAGACGATGCAGGGTCCTCATGGACACCCTATGGTTGTGTTCACTATTGGGTCTGTAGAAGTGTTCGAAGAAGAAATGAATGCTGCTCAGGATAAGTTGGGAATCCCTGTCGAAGAGCGCTTGCCTGTTCTGTACGAGGACCGTGGCTCGTGGATGAATATGATTCTTCCCATTTTGCCTACTGTTTTACTCATTGGTGGACTTTGGTACATCACCATGAGAAGAGCTTCTGCACAAGGAGGAGCTGGCGGAGGAGCTGGAGGAATCTTCAAGATCGGAAAGTCCAAGGCCAAGTTGTTCAACCAGGAGACTGACGTCAAGATCAAGTTCAAGGATGTTGCTGGATGTGAGGAGTCCAAAGAGGAAATTATGGAGTTTGTTAAGTTCTTGCAAGATCCAATCAAATACGAGAAGTTGGGTGCCAAGATCCCTCGTGGTGCCATCTTGTCCGGACCTCCAGGTACTGGTAAGACTCTCTTGGCTAAGGCTACTGCTGGTGAGGCTGGTGTGCCATTTTTGTCTGTTTCTGGTTCGGAGTTCGTGGAGATGTTCGTCGGTGTAGGAGCATCCCGTGTTCGTGACTTGTTCAAGACCGCCAGAGAAATGGCCCCTTCCATTATCTTTGTCGATGAGATCGATGCCATTGGAAAGGAAAGAGGAAACGGACGTATGGGCGGAAATGACGAGAGAGAAAACACTTTGAACCAATTGCTTGTGGAGATGGACGGTTTTGAGGCTTCTGACCATGTGGTCGTTTTGGCAGGTACTAATCGTGTGGACATCTTGGACAAGGCTTTGTTGAGACCGGGAAGATTCGACAGACACATTTCAATTGACATCCCTGATATTGAGGGAAGAAAGGCTATCTTCAAGGTTCACTTGAGCAAACTAACGTTGACTTGTGTTGAGGACATCAAGGCCAGTCACAACGATGTTGACTTCAACAAGTATCAACAGCTTATCGATGAGGCAATCGAACAGTTGGCCGGCAGATTAAGTGCATTGACTCCGGGCTTCGCCGGTGCTGACATTGCCAACTGTTGTAATGAAGGTGCCTTGATTGCTGCCAGAGAAGATGCTACCTCTGTCAATGTCGGCCACTTCGAGCAAGCCATCGAGAGAGTGATTGCTGGATTGGAAAAGAAATCGAGAATCTTGAGCCCAGACGAAAAGAAGACCGTAGCTTATCATGAGGCTGGACACGCTATATGTGGTTGGTTTTTGGAGTACGCTGATCCCCTCGTGAAGGTTTCCATTATCCCAAGAGGACAAGGCGCATTGGGGTATGCCCAATACTTGCCAAAGGACCAATATTTGGTTTCCAGCGAACAATTCAAGCACAGAATGATTATGGCATTGGGAGGCAGAGTCAGCGAAGAATTACACTTCGAGTCTGTTTCCAGTGGAGCCTCTGATGACTTCAAGAAAATTACCCAAATGGCACAATCCATGGTGTTGAAGTTGGGAATGTCGGAAAAATTGGGTAATGTCTACTTCGATACTGGTGATGATAACAATGGATTGAGAGTGTACAACAACTACTCGGAGAGCACAGCAAGAATCATCGATGAAGAGGTCAAGCGTCTTGTCGATGAATCATACGATGCCTGCAAAAAGTTGTTGACCGAAAAACTTGACTTGGTGGATAAGGTCGCCCAGGAAGTGTTCAAGAAAGAGGTTTTGACACGTGAAGACATGATCAGATTGGTAGGTCCTCGCCCATTCCCTGAAAGAAATGATGCTTTTGACAAGTATCTCCAAGGAGAAGATGCGTTCAAATCCAGACTGAAGCCTCCCAAGGAGGATGACTCCGATGCTCAGTCTGAGCCTCAACCGCTGGCATAAATTACTTGACACCTCCAGACGAACGTATGCATCTGGCATTAATGACCAAACCCCCTTATATTTTTGTACATAGCATATCTTACAGAATCATGTCTGGTGTAGCACTATTCGTCATCCGAAGTGACAATCTCGAACTCAAAATTGTGACTAACCAGTGTAGTGATGTCAGAAACAACTGGAGCTTTTGGTGTCCAAAAGTCATCCACTTCCTTCCTTGGTATTTTAGTTTTCTCTTCTACCTTCGCTTCATTCACCAACCGTACCTCTTTTTCCTCTCTTTCCTCTTCTTCCCCTTTGTTCCCTAAGGCTTCTGATGAATCTTCATCCTCTTCTGGCTCACCTTTTTCATCTCCACTAAAGTCCAAACTGGAAACAGAATCACTGAACACGTCCTCTATGCTCTCCATGACCTCATTATCGATAATTGCCATCTTGGGTGGCTTCACATCGCCTGAATGCTTGGAATTAACATGGTCCCTCCATTCTTCACCTCCACAGTCGGTCATATAATCACACCCCAAAATCGGACAAAGAAGGACCTGCCTCCTTGTGGAACATTGATGTGGGTACTTCTGTTGGTGTTCAACCAACTGCTTGCTAGACATAAACGACTTTGTACACTTTCCAGATCCAATGTTCCTCTTGCAGACGTAAGGACATCCCGGGGATATAGACATTTGGAGAGGAAAGTGCAAGTTCAACTTGAGGATAGTCATTTCTGGAATTGTCAAATCTAAGGCTTTCTTTGAAGGCAGCTCCAGAACACCACCAGCAATTAGTTTTGGATCCTCATAGTTCGACTCTTTTGTCACTGGATACCCAATTTTCCGCAATTCAGAAACATGTTTCAGTAGCAAGTGTGACCGATACATAGTCTTTGTTTCCGAAGTATAACGGCACTCAGAGAATGCACAGGTGTATAGAGATAGTTGAATGTCGTCGTTTAAGTCAGACACCATGGAGTACAGGTCATCGTGGATGTAATTCTCGAAGGAAAGCTTCCGTGGCTTCGATCTGTGGGGCAGATTGGAGTTCTGGCTGGACTTTTTGCTTTCTGGAAGACTCTCAGCGGGACTCTTATTCCCTAGAGGGCTATAGCTTACATTTTGACTCTGGTATCGAAGAGGACTATGATTCGGAGAGTCTCTGGACTCAACACTCCTCTTGACGGGTGAAATGTATCCCGACGGTAGACTAAATTTCCGCTTTAAAGGTGAAATGCTCAATCGTTTGCTGGGTGACACGTCCACCACCAGTCGATCACCAAAAACATCTGAATCTGTTGTCGATGGAGAACTGTTGTAGAAACGGTCTTCTCGTTTGAGTTTTTCTCTCATTTGTTGCTTTGCCTTTCTCTGCTGCCTCTGTAAACGATCCTCCTCCTTCATTATCTTGTCATAGTCATAATCTCCTGTCCATATGCTACTGTGGACCTTGACCCCGTTGATCATCTGACCTTCAGCTGCCAATGATCTCAAATGGCCATTGTCCACGGTGATTTTGCCCGTATGAAGATCAATTTCATCGCTTTCGATTTCGTCGTCGATCTCAGAGTACCGCAGAATAATCTCCTGCCAACGTTTCTTGAATTTGGCTGAGCTATCCTGCTTCAACTTGCTCAAGTCTGCCTCAAAGTTTTCCACACTAGATTGCGCCAAAACGCGAGCAAAACCACCATTTCTTTCACTCTCGCCGCTGCTGCTATCAGAGAAATCATCTATAGGAATCAGTGTCTCGAAACTCCTCCCAGGTGACTGGTTATCCATGGTTGTGGAAAGGAAGAGAGTTATGATGGATTGTGTACACGTGACTTACGAAGTACTACTGGAACAACGTCAACACGAATATCACTGGTCGGCAAAAAAAAAAAAGGTAGGATTGATCGTTAAGTCATCATTTTGAGTTATGATAACCACGTTATTGTATGTCTTACCCATACTTACTTCTGAACCACTTTCAAAGTTCTCTACATTTCCTATCCATTCAGCCTATATCCAAATCGCTACATCAAAACATCGTGACTCATTCATTACTATTTACATCTAGAGCTCCCTTTCGTGATTTTCAACGGTCAGAGTTCGTTCGTTATTTTTGTTTTGTTCCCAGCACTTGCGGAAAGCTGCCATCTCGCCTAAACACTTTCTCCAATCACCTTTGTCTGCATGGCAGAGTTGCAATGCTAGGTTTTCTTCGTAGCAGCCAGTGTTTATGATACGCTGATCCCATTCATCAGGCTCGTCGTCAATATCTGTCATAGCGGTATTGCTTGGTCGTTGTTGAAAAGATGGAGTTGATCTGAGCAAGTTCCTGTATAACCAAACCACTAACTCATAGGTAGAGTCGGGTCATAATCATTTTTTGTTTATTATGCTTGATTTTGTCTTCATACGTATATAAATCTTCTTGCCCTTGCTAATTTGTTTTTCTTCCAGTCTATTTTGTCCTCCTATTGTCTACATCTCTCTGTCTATCTCTCAGTTATGTACATACCTATGCCACATCAGAAGCCAAACCCACTCTTGGAGTAGGCCATGGGCTTCAAGTCTGGATGCTTCACGGCCTCGAACGTTTCGGTCTGAAGCTTCCATGGACAGTTCTTTTCCTCTGCGTCTCTGTAACCTTCGCCATCATCCTTTCCAGCGTCGTAATCGCCATTTTCTTCAATGTGAACCACTCCACCCATGTTACCAGTGGCATCACAGTAGTTGGGAGCACTAAACACAGTGATGAGTCGTCCATTGTGCTCCACCTCCACTCCACCCATTCTCACCTCATGTGATCTCAAAACCTTGCGAATCTTATTGGACAAACAGAATCTTTCAGTGATGTCGGGACCGAACTGAATACCCAAGCCTCTCTTGGATGGCGACCGGCCATTCTCGGGCTGTGGATCTGTCCACAAGAGCTCCATAGCAATACCATCACGAGCAGGCTGCGACAGACCCGACAGTGGGAACCTGTTGATACTTCGGATATCCTCCAACGTGACATTATCGTTCGAGAACAAGCCTCCATGCATTACCAAGTAGGACCCGTTGATTAGCGTTGCCAACGGAAGAGCGCCAAAAGACTCAGCAAAAGCCTCAAATACCTTTCTGGAGTACTTGGCCTCGCATTCGTCAGTGAAACCATAGGTCTTGTTCATGTCATTGGTCTCGTGGTTTCCTCTGTTGATGTAAATCGACTTAGGGTAGAGAATCTTGAGCACGTAGAGATACAATGCCACCTCACACGACCAAGAACCTCTATCCACAAAATCTCCATTGAACAAATATACATGATCGTCAGATACATGGCCGAATTTGGCAAAAAGGTTCAACACATCGTAGAACTGGCCGTGAGTATCACCCACCACGGTGAATTTCTTTCCAGAAACGGCAACCTCGTGCAGCGTCAATTCGTGCTGGAGTTTGGAGTGTGGCATCTGCAACTCCACCATAGTGTTCTCGGACTTGAGAATCTGGTACACCTTCGCGATGATGGCGAAGACGTGACGTTTGGGCAACTTCCCACCTTCCTTGAACAACCCAATCATCTTCTTCAAGTAGTTTTGGTCCAAACCGCCAATTTCGATCGTCATGTCTTTGCCCTTTTTGGTGACCTCGATATCTAGATCTGGACCCTGCCATGACTTCTCCAAAAGCATGCCGTCGTAGTCCAATGTAGCAATAATCGACGTCTTTTCGTCCCCAGCAATGGCACGCTCAAATGCTTCCTTCTTCAAATAGTTGACGCACGCCTTGTAGTTCTCCAACGTTAACCGGTCATTGGGAAGCTTCTTCAAGATAATCTTGAAGTTATTTTGCGCCTCCTTATAATTCAACAACGCCATCAACGACACACCTTTACGATAATACGCCTTGACAAAGTTTGGGTCCACCGCCAATGCAGCATCGCAGTCGGCAATAGCCAGACCATATTCTTCCAACTTGATGTGGACTTGGGCTCTGTTAGAATAGAATATTGGGTTCTGAGAGTCCAAATCGATGGCACTTGTGTAGCTCTCGATGGCCTGTGAATACTTCTGATCTTTCAAGAAGGCGTTGCCTTCGTCCTTGAGCTTGACCGCCTGTTCTTTGGACATTGGCGTTGGTGATGTTTTCTAGAATTTTGCGATTTCGCTTCTTTGAAGTGCGCATATGCACTCTGCTTCTCCGCATAATGATGGACAAGTACGAGTGAGAATGGGGAAGTAGAGCGGCTGGCAAATGGGAGAAAACCGAAGAAATTATACCAGAGAGGAAACTGGATGCAAGCAGAAGGGTAGAAGGTCTAAGCAAGCAGATTAGACAAAAAAGAAAAAGAGAAGAAGTGGCAGTTTTCCACGTTTAGTTGCATGGGCAGAGAAATGGTCTCGTCTAAGCAAACCCACAATGTGTTTTATAGCAATTCAATAACTGGTCTTTTCGGAAATATTTGTTTTTGCAACTTTTCAGGCACGAATACGTAACCCAGATGCCGGTGCGCCAATAGAGGTGATTTGGGTGATACGGCACACCTCTCCCTCATATTGAGGCTTATACTTGGCTCCTACCAAAGCCTCGGACACAGATGGTGATCCCTTGTATATAGGCGTGAACGAAGCACAGCAGATATCAAAATCCGCATATGGATCAAAGTCGATCTCCACAGCATCACTGGAGATGGTGTCGGCTCTAGCCTTGATCTTCTGAGCCTGTTCGGCCTTAGCTCCACTGGATACAATGGATAAGAGCTCAGAAGCAAAGAATGACGCGCTGGAATAGTTCTTGTTCTTGAACGATTGCAGCATGGCAACTTGGAGAGCGTTGACTCTGTGAGCGTTCTGGAGCTTAGCTCTAGTGAAATAGGCTGCCAATTCCAAGTTACGCACCACATCCGATGGATCAAGCGAACGACGCTCCAACTCGATCGACAATCCCAAGATGTATTCTCTGCACAACGTCAACACGTCATCACACTTAGCCTCTTCTTCCTCATTTTCAACGGTCAACACACCAATTGTGTAGATGATCTCTCTGAAAGTAGCAATGGACTCGGCCAAGTTGTTGGCTCTGAAGAACTTGAACGCAGAACTCAACTTTTCTTCCAAAGTATCGAACCCAGGAATATATGGTCTGAATCTGTTAGGATCATCATCGTCATTGTCGGCTCTGATATAGTCCTTCATGGCTGGTAACTCATCGACACCAGGCAAATAGAGCTTGTTGCAGGAGTAAACCTCCATGAAACGCTTTCTCAATGGCTCAAAGTTAGATACACCGAGTTGCTTGTTCAACAAGGAAGCTGCCTGATCAAAGGCTCCAACTGCAACATATCCCGCAGCAGTCTTGTTATTACGAAGCCAGTGAGCGATTTCTCCATCGGCGCCCTCCACCTTGGTGGTTGCCTCAACTTCTTGCGATTCTGGAACATCATCAAACTTGTCGCCAATATCAAGGTCGTCATCTTCCATGTCCCAACCGCCATCATCTTCATCACCATCCTCGTCGAAGCCAACATCGTTGAAGTCGATACCATTGCCATTCTCAGCAGACTTAGGAACCTCTTCCTCAATACTCAAATTCTCAACCTGTCCGGTGACCAATGCAGTCTCGAAGAAAGACATCTTGCTCTCCTTAAGTGGCCAGTTTCCAGATGCATTGACAGGAACAGGCAACTGGGAAGGAGCCTGATACTCTGGCATTTGGACATCATTGATTCCGACACCAGCAGCCTCCAAAATCTGGTTGGCTCTATCGTTCATACCGTTGGAAGCAGCCAAGGTGTAAGCCATTGGGTACAAACCACCTCTTAAGTATGCATCGATTCTAGACTCCACATCATTGTTGTACAAAGTGTTCTGGACGAGTGAAGAGACATTACCACGAGCGTTCGCGATCAAGGACATCTTGCTCAATCTCTCCAGGTCACCCTTGAGCAAATAGAGGAATGAAAGCTTGTCAAACAACTCCAATTGCTGGTAAACCCTCTCAACAACCTCAACGTTACCTTGTGTCAAAGCTTCGTGGCCCAACTTCTCCCAGATCACCTTGTCCTTCAATTTGTTGGCCTCTGTCTCCGCAATAGCCAAATCACCACACTCCAAAGCCAAGTCGAATCTGGTCTCAGGGTCTTGCACGAATTGCAAGGCAATCTCAGGGTAGCCTTTCTTCTGTAAGTAGGCAATGATATTCTGGCCCACCAAGTTGGAGTTCTTGATGATTCTCAAGACCTCATTGAAGTTCTTGTTGACCAAAGATCTCTTGAATCTGTACTCAGTAGGATCGATGGTCAAGATCTCCACCTCACCAGCACGGTTCAAACAGTACACGGTAGTCTGAGAGACTCTGGTGATGTACAAGGTGTTCTCCAAGGTCTTGATGATACCATTGTCTCCGTTCAACAAGGTGTACTTGATATGGTTCAATGTAGAGTATAACAACACTCCTGAGTCGTCCCAGGCGGCACTCTTAATTCTGATGGTCTCGTGCATAGAGGTGACTAATTCCAAGTCCTTGGTGGCAATGGTGATAGTGTGCTTGGACAACAAAGCCAAGTACTGGCCGTCAGCAGACCACGATCCGTACTTTACGTTGTTGACACTCAACTCACCCAACTCCTTTCTCTGTTGCACATCGTAGTTGATAACCGAGTGAGCCTTGACAAGCAAAACACGTCCAGGGCCTCCGTACAACACATCCACGACCGACGAGTCCAACTGGACGGTCTTGGTCACGTTGTTGTTCATGTCCTTGACATACAAAATCTTGGAAGACTTAATGAAGGTGACAAATCTGTTACGAGAAATGAAACAGGCAAAGTTACCCTCACCCAGTCTCACGTCGGTGGGCTCAATGGCTCCGGTGACATGTTTTGGAAGAGCAACCAAAGCGTACATGCCATTGTCGCCCTCGCCGTGGGTGACCAACACTGAATTGTCCGATTGGTTGTACGACAAGGTTCTCATGAAGGACCAGGTCTTTCCGATCTTCTTCAACAGCAACATTGGCAACGATGCCTCATTGCGCTGGAAGTCGTAACTTTGGATCTGTTTCTCAGAGTTAACGTAGAACAACTTGTTCTGGAAGATAGCATGTGCTGGTCTCTCACGCTCTAGCTTGAACACCATAACACCGGAGTCGTGGCAAGTAGCAAACAAGTTGATGGATGGGTGGCAGGCAATCAACCAGAAACGGTCATTTTCTCTACGGAATTGCTTGACAGGAGTCCTCTTGTTCAAATCCCACACACGAATGGTCTTGTCGTCTGAAACGGAGATGATCAAGTCCTGGTGAGGATGGAACACGGCACTAAGCACATTTCCAGTGTGTCCACGGCAGGTGTCCACCTCCCAGGCCTTGGTGTCGCTCATACGCCACAATTTGACCAAACGGTCGTCACCGGCAGACACAATCAAAGGCAAAGTGGGGTGGAATGCAGCCCAATTGACACCCTTGTCGTGACCTTCCAATACGTATTTGACTACCGCATTGACATTGCCAAAAATGTCCTGTTGAGGCAACTGTTTGCGTTGCAATTGGTCCTCAAACGAGCGAGCGGACGAAGTGGGTGCACTGTGTTTCTTACGCAAGCCACTGATGTCCCAAACACGCACGGTCTGGTCCAAAGAAGCAGACACAATCAAGTCTTCTGAGGGATGGAATTGTGCCAGCATCACGTAGTGATTATGGCCCGTCAAACAAGCAATCTCTTGTCTGTTTTGCCAGTTCCAGATACGAATTGTTTGGTCGTCGGAACACGACAAGATCCATGGCAAATCGTGGTGAAATTGCACGGTTCTAAGGTAGTCCAAGTGGCCAGTCAAAGTGAAGATGCACTTGCGCGTGTTCAACGACCACACCTTGACAGTGTAATCATCAGAACCAGATACGAAAAGCGGCTGCGTTGGATGGAAATCCACACATCTAACTGGACCGTCATGATCTTCAAACCGGTCAATAAGTGTTCCCATACGGTAATCCCATAACTGAATGGTCAGCGAGTGCAAGGCAACAAGCACCCAGGGTCTCTTGGGGTGGAAAGCCACACCTTTAGCCCTGGATGACTTGGACTCGAACTTGGTGAGCATCTTCATCTTTGAATGTTGATGTAGATGGGTTTTAGTTGTTGAAAAGTCGATTCGGTGGTCAATTGGGCGCGGTGTAAACACCCGTACACCGTGGAGTGTGTTTGTGGGTTTAGTGAGACGTTTTGGTGACTGGTGTTGGAATTGAGAGGAAAGTAAGCAATTTTAGAGAACTTTTGAAATGGCTAATGCATCGTTCCTTTTTTCGGAGATTTCTTGCCAGCTTTTCAAGGGTTTCTCAATGAAATTATTTAGCTCAATGATTGGTACCCTCTTGTGTAATGTGCAGGATGTGATATTGGGTACCACGTATCGACTTCAAGTAGTCATGATATTAGGCACGGTGTTTATATGGGGACTTGATTATTAATTGAAAATTTTGATTCTTTATATTAAATTTAATTTTTCTTTTCCTACTTTGATAGTTTCAGCTTCACATTCATTGATTTCCTACTTACTACTCAATCTACTACCTAAACCCTATTCGCCCTTAATCAATATGAACATATTAACGTACGGAATAGTCACTCTCAAGTCAAACTCGGGCTTTTTTCAGTTAGGATCCATGTTCCGCTGACTCGCACCGTGTTCATACATTATATTTCATATACTACATTGGATTCCTCGTAAATCCTGTTATAATCAATGTATCTTTGATTAACCTATACCCTACAACCCAAACGTGAACATTGCCGCTCCAAGGGCAACAAACACTGCAACAATACTCTCAACCTGTGATCTGTATGCTCCAGACAGCGAGCTCGATGGGCTGGAGCTTCCACTGCTGGACGAGCCACTGGACGTCTTCTTGGAGTTCTGCACAAATCCACCCGTGTACGAGGCGGTGGTGCCTTCATCGGTGGTGCCTCCGTTGGTGGCGTCCTGACCAGGAACATTCACAGAAGTGGTACTGGCACTCTTGGTTTTCACAGAGGTCTTGGTCACCGCAGACGATGCAGACAGACTCACAATCTCGGTGGTTTCCAACAAGTCATCATCTTCGTTTTCAGGGTCAAATCCTGTAGCATCGCCGCTTCCCAACCACGTCTTCTTGTTAGTCAAGTAAACGTTCTCAAGGTTACCGGCAGTGGAGTTGTACAAAAATGCATTAAGGGAGCTGTTGCCCAGTTTTTGTACCGAGTCTGGCAAGTCGTGAGGAGTTACGGTCACGTTCTTCACGTAAGCATAGTAGTAACCAAAGTCCTGAATATCTTGAGAGTCCCAGTTGATAGCACCACCGGCCCATTCAATCGTACCCAAACCGTTCAAAGACGATCCACCAGGCCACAAGGAAAACTGAAGTCTGGCAGGAGTTTGAGGATAGTCGTATCGATCAGTGGTAGCATTGTACGTATCGTCTCTTTCCAAGGTACGCACTTCATTTCCGTCAATCAGCCACACAATTCTCTCCTCCTGCCAATCGATTTCGTAGTAGTGCCAGTCGCTAAATGTGTTGCTGACCGAAGAGTTTCTCAGGTTCGTGTAATTCAAAATACCTTTGGCGTAGTAATTAGTCTGTGGGTTGGTTAAATTATAACCGACGAATTCGTAGTCGATTTCATCCTGGACATCTGAGAAGGTGATGAAGGCAGTAATAACACCTCTGTCACGCGAAGATTTCATGGTGGCACCAACTTTTCCAAATAAAAAGTACTCGGTGGATGAAACAACTGTACCTGTGGATCCGTTGGGCATCTGCAACAAAAGAGCATCATCATGCGAGTCGATGTATCCGGTGTAAACCCAAGTGGCCTCAGAAGAGTTACCCAAGTACTCGGATTGGTTTTCGATATCGTCAATAGAGGCAAAGCTGTCCTTGATGCTGGACATTCTAGGCATAGGCATACATGCACTCAAGTTATAGGAATATCTGATATCACAACCTCCCAAACAGTAAGAACCGGTACCGCAAGTTCCATACTGCGAGCAGCAAGGAGAGTCTTCGGGACAATGGTTGGAGGAGTTACATGAAATGGCAGCCGAAACTAGCGATATGAAACAGGCAAAGAGCCCGAGAGAAACGAATGATCTCATGGTTCGTATAGCGAATGTGGGTTCCTAGAGAATCGAGATAAGTCAGAGCACGTAGCTGAAACACAAACGGTATCTAGTTCCCTAAATATAAGTCCACTTCGTGATGGATCTTTTTTTTTTTGGGTGGGGCGCACTTAAAGATTCACCACCGTGTATCTTCCTGCAGGACAGAGGGCCTCCTTCCCGCGTATTTTCAATTAGCTCAATCGGGCAAAAGCGAGAAAAGTGTCAAAAATATGGTGCACTGCCTCTCATGCATGGTTAATGGTTGAGTACTTGTTAATCCCTTCGTAATATCTCCTTCCAAAATGTGTCAACATCACTTAGTGGAGTACTGTAGCAATAGAATCAGCAACAAGTTTTGTTCTGGATCTATTTTTAGATCAGAAAAAGAACCGTTTGATACTCAACCCGCGGTGCCTAAGCCATGGCACTCAGCCTTGGCCCAGGAAGAAATTATACATGTTTGGCTGGTACGTTGACGGCTGGTCATAGATGAGCCCTGTAGGATTCTGTGAGTTGCTCGTGTTGCCTTGTGAATTCACGCTGCTGGACGTGTTTTGTCTAGAGGGAAGCGCATATTGACCCTGGTTAGGTGTATGATTTGCCGGGTTAGGGTGGTTGTCAAAATTTTGTGATGGTGCTTTCGGTGGTAAAGCTGGTGCACGCGAAAACTGCTGTTGGCTCAGTACCGCATATTGCAGCTGGACTTCTGGCTGATGAGGTTGACTCCTTTGGGGATACTGAGCAAAGTGACCAGGGTCTTGGCCATATTGTCCCCTACCCTGTCCATATTGTCCAGTAGTTTGTGCATACTGCCCAGGGGTTTGTCCATACTGTCCAGAATTCTGTCCATACTGACCTGTGCTCTGTCCATGTTGCCCAGAGTTCTGTTCTTGAAACCCATGGTTCTGGTTTGGTTGGAAAAATGACCCGGAGTTATATTGTCTAGACCCACCGGTGCTATTCTCTTGTAAGCTCAACCCACTCATTGACTCTGTGATAGAGCCCCGCTGCATCTCGTTCTGAATAGTCCTTTTCAAGTTCTCTGAAAATTTCAAGAGCTGTGTGTAGAATTCCGTACCTTTGCTCAACCCATTCGTGTACTTCTTCCAGTTTTCGTTGTAGAATCTGTTGATTCTTTCTGTTTGCTGTTTGTACAACTCGTCATGGAAGGTCTTAGATTTTTGAACATCCTTCACCTTTGGATTAGAAACTAAATTGTTCCACTTCGCATTGAGTTCTCCAGACAAGTCCAGTTGCTGGGCGATCAACTTGTCCAATCCATGGCCATAAGCTTCGAACTTCTCGAGTTCCTTGGGGAAGATTACAGTCCTGATTTCATTGGTTGACTTCACCTTGCTGTTGAGCATCAAAATATCTGAAATATCATCGCTGTGGATTTCGTTCTTCAATTCAGCAACAAGCTTGGCCTTTTCGTTCTTATTCTTGTTGAGCTTGAGAAGTATGTCCTCAAGTTCGGTAATTTGATCATCGATAGAGCCTTCTCTGGGCTTCAATTGCGAATCGTCAATGTCCAACAAACTGATCTCCTCCACAGGTTTTGACTGTTTCTCAGTTCCGACCTCTTTCACTTTGAACAAGCTCTTGAACTGAGGAGAAGAAGGACCTTTACCAAGAATATGGTAAAGCTCGCTGTTCTCTGAATCAATAAGTGCGAAAAGTCGGGAATCCGAGTTAGCGGCATCATACAAAGACTTCTTCAACTTGATCAAATCTTCTCTATAACGACCTGCTGATACAGAATATTGGCCTGCCATCAATGACTCACTCTCAGTCACAGATTGGAAGATCCTCTGCCTAATCTCAGCAATGACTTTTCTGTTTTCAACGTCGATTGAAAAGCGAGAGGCGATCTCATCCGCCTCTGCCAAAACTTCAGGACTTATGGAATTCTCATCATTGTGGCCATCTGTTTCCAACTCCTTGTTGTGGTTGATGATCTCTTTAATGTTTATCAAGGCTTTCGGAAGCTTCAAATGCTCCAACAATGTAGATAACTCCTTGTTGGAGACATCCAATTCATCCAATTCATTACGCAAGAGCTGTGACTTTTCCTCCGAGTAGTAACTCAATAACTCGTGAATATCTATGGGGACAACATTCTTCAAGAAATTGTGGTAGTTATACTCGTTTACCTCAGCGAAAAGATCAATCTTGCTCATAGGAAGTACTTTGGCACTGTCCATAGGCTTTGGCTCAGGGATGGTCACAATAGAAGGGATAATTTCGTTGTAGATAAGGTCATTGTCCTTCGTTAAATCCTTTAATTTAATCCCCAAAGCATCTTTCTGGTACTTGTAGTTATCCAACAAGTCGTATGCCTCTTCACCCCCAGCTTTGGAGATCACTTTCAAGATAGACGAGGGGATTTCGTTGATGAGATCGTGCGACTTGGTCAAGTACGCAATGGCATCTCCAAACTTACTAGTGGCCTCTAATTGCAAGCCTTGGAAGTAGTATGCCAACGACTCGTAGTACATCTGCTTAAACTGGATGGTGGCAATCCAAACTGGGTACAATCTTGCCGTCACATTCGAATCGGGCATACCTTGTTTATCTGGGTTGTACTCATCCAAATTTCCTTCATCATCATCTCCACTTCCAAGCGCAAGTTCGTCGTCATCCAAGCCTGCTTCAACAATGGAAAACGTAGATTGGTCACTGAGGGAACCAATACCTTCTGCAGTCAGCAAGTGGGCGCACACACTGAAGCACTCAGCATAGTGGTTGGCGGTTCCCTTACAGAGTTTGGAGATTAAGGAATTCTTCTTTTGTTCCAAGTCTCCGTCGATCACTTTCAAGGTGAAGATTTCCTGACTCTGAGACAAACACAAGTTAATGAGAAATTTTACAGTTGCCGGCTGCAAGTCACTGGAAGGTGCATGCAAAAAGTTTTCGGAAAGAAACTCAAAAACACCTGCTGCCTGTTGCAAGTACTGGATCGCTTCCTTGAAAGCTCCATCCTCGCCTGACGATGTCCTCTGCGACTCGTTATACTTGACAGATGCCACCTTGGACATCAAAGAGCCCAAATTAAACAAAACGCTAGCCTTTTCGAACGGTAAGGCGTGCTGGATGTGCAGCGAACCTGGCAGAAACGCATCGTACCAGTTGAAAATGAGCTTCTTGTGCTTATTGATGGTTGCCACAGGAACACGCAAGTCCAAAAGCTCCAATTGACTGAAATATGTGAGGTAGAGCTTGATGCCGGTTCTATCGGCACTTACACCTCGGATGTCTTGCCGAAGCTTGTTGAAATCCGCCAAATCCTTCTGGTAGTCGGAAGTATTGCCATATATGGATAGTAGATAGTTATTCAACGGTTTGATCCAATTGGTATCCTCTGTTTTCTTTGTAGGGACAACCAAGAGTGCAGTTTTCATTTTTTATAATTTTATCTTTGTTAGAATGTATTTTCTCTGCTTCTGGTTATCTTAGTAAAGAGTCACTAGTTAGAAGAATATCTCACCCTTGGGTTGTGTGTAGGAGATAGACTAAATGAGTGGATTATGGGGGTAGGATCAACATACTTATAGTCATAATAAATTCATGAATGCAAATTGCACTTAAAGAAAACAATAAAGTCAATTGATTTGATTGGAGTTATTTAAACAGTTTGTGGTTCAATCTTTCATCTTTTTTGCTCAGTGAATCTTTTCTTAGAAAGTCCTCCATAATCAAACTACGTTAGGCAGAGACATTGAAGCCTGAATAGTTATTTTAAACATATATTTTTTCTAGCCTTTTTATAAGTAATGTGATACTGCGGAAACAAATCAGTCCTGTGACAAATAGGAAATCAATTCTCCTCCTTGAGATATCCACCCTCCTTGCACAAGGAATAGAAGATACCGTCGGTATTCTTAAGCAACTCCTCCGGGCTGTCAAACTCCTTTACCTGGCCCCTCTCTAAGACAAGCACTCGGTCACTGTCCATAATTGTGTCCAATCTATGTGCAATCGTCAAAATGGTCTTGTCCTTGAAATTGGACCGGATAGTCTCCTGGATGATCTTGTCCGTCTGGACATCGACAGCGGCCGTAGCCTCGTCAAGAACTAAAACCTTGGATGTTTTCAACAACGCTCTGGCAAGACAAAGCAATTGCTTCTGGCCAGATGAAAGGTTGGAGCCTCCCTCCAAAACACGAGCATTAAGTCCCACCTGTGGCTTAGCTGGCTCATCTCCCTTTTTCTTCTTTTTGTCATCCTGCTTCTTAGGCTCCGTCTTCATCTGTTCAACATGCTCTTTTAAGTGCGCTAACTCAAGCACCTTCCACAATTCCTCGTCAGAATAGTGGCCAAATGGATCTAAGTTCTCTCTCACGGTACCTTCAAACGCTGCGGCATCCTGAGGGATGATATTGAGCTGGCTACGCAAGTCGAACAATCCGATGGAACTAGTGTCAAGGTCATCAATGTTGATGTGGCCTTCAGTAGCTTCAATGATCCTGAAAAGTGCCAATGTGAGCGAACTCTTACCTGCTCCAGTACGGCCCACAATTCCAATCTTTTCTGCTGGCTGGATGTCAAGATTGATATTCTTCAACACTGGGTCCAACCCTTCTCTGTATCTGGTCGTATAGTTTTTGAAATTGATGGTTCCCGTAGCAGGCCACGCTTTGGCAGGTCTATGACCTTCAATAATGGTTGGAGCTTCCGACTTTAAGTTTCCATATTCGATCAATCTTTCGATGGTAACGGATTTAGTCTCTGTTTCTGCCCATAATCTGATAATGGCATTCAAAGAACTGGTGGATGTGAACACGTTAGTCATAAGGAAACCCACCAATGCTGGATTAAGTCCCTTGTTAAACTTCACCGACAATAAAATCAACAAAGTAGAAGAAAGAACAACGATAGCAGCAATTGACTGTAATCTCATAGATAACCATCTGTTTGCACATTGAGTGGCCCAGTCGACCTTGGTGACATTGTCCACTTTTCTTCTGTTTGAGTGGATGAACCGGTCACTCTCACCATATGCTCGCAAGGTCTCTACTCCATTAACGGACTCCTGCAAGTGAGAGAACACTGGACTTCTTAAGGCAGACTTGAGTCTCTTGAGTTCTCTTGAGGCGGGAATAAATCTGTTTCTGAAGTAGTTGTAGAAGAGAACAAGAACTGCAATGATCACAACCATGAAGGGCAAGTTGTAAATGACAATGACAAGTCTGGTCAAGGTCTCGAGAGAAGTCTCGAAAAACATCATAAGAATCCACAACACTTGCTGGTCCAACGTTGAAATGTCGTCCGAGAAACGGTTCAAGATTCTTCCTATAGGTGTAGTGTCAAAGAACGACATTGGTGCTCTCAAAACACTGTTAGCCATATTGTCGTGGAAGTACTTGGAACTGCTGACAGCACTATAAGTCCAGATGATGTAAGCACCGAAGAATGTCAAGAAACCTGAAAAGACACCAGTAGATGCATAGATAGCCAAGTAGAAACCTGGATGCACATTGTAGCCACTTGAGAGGTTCTTTTCAGACCAATACTTGAGAAGGTAGTTTCCCAAGATGTTGCACCCAATGACACACCAATAGATCGAACACCAAATCACGACATAAATCCAGTTACATGCCTTGAAAAATTCCAAGTAAACACTCAATTTAACTCTTCCCTTAGTCTTGTTCTCTTTTTCTTCTTCCTGTTTCTTATGCTTGTCATCTTCGTCAAATTCGTACACATGGTCATATGAGACAATCGATGCCTGTCCGACAGTCAAGTGGGTTTCAACTCTAGCCAATTGCAAGTCTCCCAAATCTTCCACTTCTTGGATAAGCAATGGTTCAGGTTCGTAAGCTTTTGGTTTGTCGTCATCGGAACTCGAACTAGATTTAGCCAGCTGCAGATCTTCGTCGATGTCTTCATTCTCCTCGTCCTCTTTGGCAAACTCGGTAATCAACTTGGAAACTTCGCCCTTGGAAGCCATAAGCTCCTCAAACGTTCCACGCTCAATGATCAGCTGGTCCTTTAAGAATACGGTCTGCTGTGCAATCTTCAAAATCTTCACGGAGTTGGTTGCAAGAATCAAGGTCTTGGAGGCCAAAAGACCGCCTGGAGCCAAAACAGAGTTGGTGATCTTCTTTCCAACATGAGCATCCACAGCAGACAACACGTCGTCCAACAAGTACACATCTGCTCTCGAATAAATGGCACGGGCCAACGAAACTCTAGCCTTTTGTCCTCCAGAAAGGGAGATACCCTTCTCTCCAACCAAAGTAGCGTCTCCATTTGGCAACACTTCAAAGTCACTAAGAAGCTGACAAGCTTCAATTGTCTCATTGTAAAACTGCTTGTTATATCTTTTACCGAACAAAATATTCTCTCTGATAGAAGAGTTCAAAATCCATGGACTTTGAGCACAGTAAGCGACAGTTCCATTAACAGAAACCGACTGCTTTCCATCTTTGACAATAGGGATCTCTCCAATGATAGACTTCAAGAGGGTGGTTTTACCAGCACCAACTCTGCCCACAATACAGGTCAATTCTCCCTTGCGAGCAGTAAAGTTGATGTTCTTCAAAGCATATCTGGTCTCCTCTGGCTCCTCGGAAACAGGAGCATGCACACTCTTAGTTGTCCAAACGAACGATGCATCAGTCACCTTTACTGAGACATCGCCACGCTTCAAAGGCGTATTCGTACGTTTAACAATATCCAGTTCCATCTCATCCAAAACGAAAAACTTGCCCAATCTGTTGAGTGCAACCTTGGCTTCAGCAATACTGGAGAAGATGTTAGGAAGCATTAAAATTGGTTGGGCCAAAAGGTCAAACAACGACAATGCTGGGAAAATCACTGATGGAACCAAAGCTTTCTTGTTCACGATGGCATAAACAGTATAGACGGCACACGAAATGAAAAATGGAATGCATCCCCACAAGAAACTCGACGCAGCATTGTATAAACCCATCTTACGAGCATTGACCAATTCCTTCTTATTTCTGACTTCATCAAGCTTCTTCAACATTGGCTTCTCCCAAGAGTACAATTTGACACTTTTGATTGCATTGAGAATCTCGCTTGTCAATCTCGTTCTCTCATCCTTGTACTCCATCTGGACATTGTAGAGCGAGTAGATGGAGGTGCTGACGACGGAACTGATAGGCACCAAAACCAAAGCGGTGGCCAAACCGGCCCACATAGCATTACCAAGAAGTTTATACAATGCACCCAAGCACAAGAAAAGTCTCAATGGGATGGTGATCGCATCGGAAGAGTTCTCAATACTGGTCGAAACGTCCTTGACATCGACAGAAACGTGGTTGACGATGTCACCAGATGATTTCTCTTTTCTAGCCTCTGGGGACAACTTCATGGCTTTCTCGTAGACTAAAGCTGTCAATGAGGAGTTGATGCTGAAAGAGCACAAGAAAAACGTGATGAAGTACTGGTTGAAGGAGAAGTATCTAATGACAGAAGTCAAGTAGATACCAAATGCAAAGGCAAAACCCTTGATGAGTGGTGGTGAGCTAGAGCTGCTGTCAGACGAAGAAATCTCCGTAAAGTAGAGAATAAACTTTTGGAGTAAGAAAGGTGCAATGGTAAGACAAGCCATATCCATAAGCTCAAAGAAAATACCCTGAAGAATCGTTTTGTAGTATGCTCCGACCAAAACAAAGAAGATAGATGGTCTAAGCTCGTAGTCAGCCTCGGTTGGGTTCTTAGCACGTCTAACTCTTCTATCTCTCCACCACTTTGCTCTCTCCAACTCCTTTTTCCATCCCTTAGAAAATTTCTCAATAACAACCTCGCTCTTCAATTCGATGATGGTGTTTGGAACCTCGGATACTTCAATGTTGTCTGTTTCGTAAACCTGATCCAAAGTGGGCTGCAACCAATTGAAAGTCAATGTCGACACCAAGTTTCTAACGGTGGTGATATCCCAACCATTCAATTCAAAGTACTCCAGAAGCTCGACCGAGGGACGATAGAAGTATGCTTCCAATATGTAGGCAAAGAAGGAATTGATGACAACGGCGATCTCGATGGAGAACGCAGTCGCAGCAATGCTCTTGTCATGGTCTGGAACATATACTTTGTGTTCAGACAACGAGTCCAGCACCAACACAACCACAAAGAGAACCAAAGTAGCGAGCCAGTATATGATAACGGAGGCGTGGCCAACCGGAGAACGCGTAGTCTCGAGATATTGCAATGGAATGATGCCAAACACGGTTGTTGCGAACAGAGCCATGGCACTGGTAAGAATCACGCCGGAAGTTCCTCTGGACGTGAAGAATACCAAAGCGGCAAAAAGCACCGCCTGTAAGACGGCGGCATTGAGTCTGAGAAAGTGAAAAATGGAGACACTACGTGTGTTCCATGGTGAACCAAACGAATACTTAATTCTGTATGGACCATACGAATTACTCAACAAAAGCGAGCCAATCTGGTAAAGAGCAAAAAGTCCTGGTAAAACGTGGGCAATGAGAATTACAGACGCCACAAAACAAGTGTTTAAGGCGTTCCCATTAGGATCATATAGGGGAAATTTCAAAGCAGTGGGGAACTGGCACATCTCCAGATGAGGAGACGGACCTGGTTCCACAAAGTTCGTGAAATTCACCGCCATGGGGAACTGTACGTTCACGATATTCTCCATGATCTTGAAAAAGTAGGGAGGCGACAGATTCGAGGCTTGCTCCTGGTATAAATAGAAAGTTCACCAAACTTCGTTATCTGAATGCCGTATGTAGGTGCGGCGCACGGAGAAAGTGTCACACGGAGTTACTTCCCAATGGGGAAGGTGTCTAACCAGATTCCTGAGTCATCCTTACCAACTTGGCCAGATGACGAATGTGGCTTTGTATTTTTTGACATCGCAAAGCCTAAGGAGTGGATACGTGGGAGGTGTATGAGCTGGTGGAAGCGTGAATCAGAATGAAAAAACACCTATGTCTGGCGTGGTTGTAATGAAAGTTAGGTGAACAGTAATAAACACGATAAAGTTTAGACCCCCGAAGGATGTGGATCAATCGCGGTATCCCAATTGGGGGTGCTACTGTACTTTTCTTACTTTTCTATGCCTAAATTTATTTTATTTTTTATCATTCCTGTAATTTCCTCTGTTTGCCTTGAGCATGGCCATTCATCGTGTCATCAAACGATCGCCAAATTATTTCTGTTGGTGACTGCCCAATAAGATATGAAGTTTGCTGAATGCTAAAAGACCTTCTTGAGAATTGGATATTCTTTGATGAGTCCAAATAAAAAAATAAAACACTTGGTCATCATCTCGTGTGATTTCATTGTCGATTCCAGCACTTCATTTGAATATTGCCACCAAGATTCCGTTTTCTCCTAATAATATTCTCCCCTCCATCTTATCAGAGCCGTACACGTCAACCTGCACGCTTCCCATCTCTTTATCTCCACAATTTCACTTGTCCTCCTGCACTTCTCAACCATGAACAGAAGTTCGGTGGATTTTACCAAGGTAGTGGAAACTTGCAACAGTTTGCATGGGCTAATATCCATTGGAACATTAAACTTCCATTCTCTACCTACAGAAATTTGTGCCCTTCAGGGTATTGCGGTGGATGACCAGAGGTGGAAATGGCTCGATCATGAATTCCTAAACCAATGCTACAGAGGTAATATTCACCCTGTTTTTAAGGCATTGACGTTCTTGATACGTCACAGGTACTTTACTGCAACCTTTAAAGTCTTCCAGGTTTCTGTTTGTGACCGCCTTCTGCCAATTGCTATTGCCAAGGTCAGAATCTATGCTGTTCCTCTAGATATAGAGGGTGCACGTTACATTCGACAATGGAGACAGAAATGGCTGGCTCAGTATTTGTCAAGGGAATTTAGGAGCAACTGGCTGGTACTAATGAAGGTGTTAGACTATTCTCCTCGGGGATGGCACGGATGTTCTCATCATTGCACCATTGATGACTTTGTCAATGATTCGGTACTAATACTTCCGTTGAACGGTTCAGACAAATACATAGATCCCTTTCTGTGTCCTTCATCATTCCATTTCACTCGCTGGCTGGACCAGCTTCAGTACTTTGTCCCCCAAAATCGTTCTGAAGAATCTCTAGACACTGTGGTACTGCGAATCTACAACAATGTGGCTGTTCCTGATATGTCTGGGTATAAGAATAGAGATTTCAAGAAGAAGCTGGGACTCGCAAGTTCTGGAGATCTTATAACTTCACTTATCAATGAATATCCTTACAATTCTGCTGTTTTACCTGGGGTCTTGTCCACTCTTTATCCTTTTCAGGTCAAATCGCTATGCAGAATGCTTGAAAAGGAGACATTGGTGCAAAACTTGCCGGTCCCCTACTTCAAGATGATTGTCTCCCCTTCGGGAAAAGTCTATTACTTCGACATGTTCGATCCGGGCTTCCATCTGAACCCTGAGCTCTATACCTCTCCTAGAGGCGGTATTCTTGCCGAAAATATGGGGTTGGGAAAGACACTAATATGTCTCAGTCTTATTTGCGCTACGAAGTTTGATATTTCGACTGTTCCTGACAATTTAATGCTCTACCACGACCAAAGTGTTCGAGGAAAAGAAAACACTCGCCGTCCAGGAATGAAATCGCTTGCAGATATTTGTCAGGACACAATTGGCCAGAACTCTCTCCCATGGAAATTTTTTCAAGACGATTTACCTCAATCGGTCATTGATAAGCTATCCAGGACTAACGGATTTTTCCGAATTGGACTCACTTACTCCGCCAATCAATACGGATTGCGAACAAAAGAGAAACGAATGGAAGAGGACGAGTATCAAACACTCTTCATGAGCAATTCGACATTGTTGGTTGTTCCTGAAAACTTGTTTCACCAATGGAACCACGAATTGAATAAGCATATTGAACCTTCATATTTGAGCAAATTATTTGTCTCTGATCGATTCAAACAGCCCATCCACAATTCTAATTCCACGTATACTGACAACATTCCAGAAAATGTCGATCAGCTTATAACTTATGATCTCGTGCTAATTACTGCTCCACTGTTTGCAAGGTTGAGTAAAAAGAAAAGCTGTACCCTCCGAGACCTATATTGGAAACGCTTGATCATTGATGAAGGGCACGCTATGAGTTCCAAGTCTTCTAACCTCAGCACCTTGTGCAATTCTATTTACGCTGAACGTCGCTGGGCTGTCACAGGTACTCCAACCTCTGGTTTGACTAATTTGTACATGGATGAGGAAGAACAAATCAAGGAACAAAGTGTTGAACAGAGTCCTTCAAAGAAAAAGAGAAAGTATGTTGTGAAAAGCAAGTTCAACGTTCGGGATGATTTGGTGAAGTTGGGCAACTTAGTTAGCTCATATTTCAAGGTTGAGCCATTCCATTCTCAACCAAAGCTCTGGAATTCTGCTATTGTCAAAAATCTTTCCGATAGTACATTCAGCACTGAGTCTAATCTCAAGAGCTTGCTTGATTCTCTTATGGTAAGACATAATTTGGCTGATGTGGAAAGCGACCTAAAGCTTCCACAACTACACCACGAAGCAGTCTTCATATCTCCGTCCTACCATAATAAGCTATCCATAAACCTTTTCACTGCAGTTCTAGCTGTTAATGCTGTCTCCTCGGAAAGGGAGGGGTCAGATTACATGTTTGACCCATCCAATAGACAGCAATTGCGGAGATTGGTCAATAATCTTCAGTTGTCGACTTTTTACTGGACTGGTTTCCAACTCGACGATGTTAAGACGCTTATAGGCATAGCAAAGCATTGTTTAAAGAAGACAAACCCTGCTGGAGATCCCTTCTTTGGGAATAGTGATCGTGAGCTACTCCAACGGTCATTATCAGCTGCATATGAGGCCATTCATAATCCCGGGTGGAGAACGGCAAGTATGCTTCACGAAATGCAATATTTCGTACGAGGACTTCCCTATCCGTTCATCAGGACATATGGATTGGGAGTGTTGGAAAGCTTGGGGTTGGGAGTGTTTGGAGCACCACATTTAGCTGCTATCCAGGAAGTTTACTACAAGAACAGGTTTATGGACATGGATGACGAGGCGGCTTTGACAGCTAAGCTAGAAAGCGGATCGCAGAAATTCTGGGAGAATTACTGGAACGACTCCGCCCGGAAGGACAATTCCAAATTCAAGAAACAGGAGTCCACCCATGACTTTGATGTCCACGGACTCAAGGAAGCACTCGAGGATGATTTACGTCAAACAAGAGGTGATTTTAAAATTTCTCCGTCCAAGTCGTCTTCTGGATCTCAAGATTGGAATTCAACAAGAGATTCTCTTACCAATGAAGTTGGGGGAGGACTCAAAATTGCTGGAGAAAAGAAGTTGGTTCACAATGTAGTCTCTGGGTCAGATGTCAAGAAGGCGACTATACTCGGAAGTGCATCAGCAAAACTCTCTTATTTGGCCAGTCGACTTGTAGACCACCAGCGTCAGGGAGTGAAGTCTATTGTATTTTTCGAGTTTGAAGACAGTGCCTACTACTTGACTGAACTATTGGACATTCTTGGTGTAAATTACATTCTATATGCAACATTCATCGGGGCTGGGCAGCGGTCCAACAATTTGGCGGATTTTGACAGCCACAACTCCGAGGCTCTCGGCGGGATCACACTCATCATGGACTTGAGGTTGGCATCACACGGTTTGACCATCATCTCTGCTACTCGAGTGTATTTTTTGAGTCCCGTATGGCAACGTTCGGTGGAAGCACAGGCGATCAAAAGAGCACATAGAATTGGGCAGACACACGAAGTATATGTGGAAACGTTGGTGTTGCGGGACACCTTAGAAGAAGAGATTTATAAGCGTCGAGAACGAAACGAGCCTCAACAAGAGAAGTCCGACACCGCACGTCAATATGTCATTGACGATACGGGAATGCAGCAGTTCATTTTGAAGCACAACTTTTTGCCCACAGAAGGTGGAGAGTCTGAATATGCATCGTTCACAGCGCTCGATTTGAACAGTGGGGAGAATGAGCAACCGGATGAAAACGTCGATTCTTTACTCAGCCATAAAAGTGTTCAACAGTTGCAAAACCACACATGGTATAAGAACTGGAGAATGTATTTATTCAATCCAGATAACCTCCAGAAGTTGAATGCAGCTAAGAAGCAAAAGGCTAGTCTTGAGCAGCTCAACTCCGAGTTGGTGGAGGGAAAACCGGAGATGGCGTCCAGAAAGATACCGCATAAGCAACGAAAGAGGGTTAGGTTCTGATTGGTGTACATATTCTATTTGCATCAATGCATTTCCCTTTCTAGTAGTCTCTCACAATGACCTCACCTTTAGAGCCACTTGATAAAAGAATCTTCTCGGACGGATGGAAATCCACGTCGATCACCGTTCCCTCATTTCCTGAAAACTTGTTCACCATTCTTCCTGAGGCTGTACCCCACATGATGGCCGTGGCATCGTCAGACCCCAGCCCAATATAGACATCGTCGTTTGTAAAGCTGATTCTAGCCAACACTTGCTGCAGACTTCCAGTAGCCCCAGCATATACCTGCTTGCTCATTCGAGGAATTCCTGGAGGCACAGCTGCTTTGGCACTTAATGTGCGGATGCTGCCGTCCATGGCCCTAGCAGATAGCATAGACCCATCTGAATTTAGACCGAGTGAGGTTACTGAATCTTGCATTCCTGAGCACTTCCATGCCGCCTCGTTCGTTCGAAGGTCAAATGCTTGGACTGTAGGGTCTATTCCACTCACGAAAACTGTATGGCCATCCTTGCTGGCGTTGCACGTAAGCAAAGGATACTTAGTATCGATTTTACTGACCTCATGCTTTTCTCTCTCATCCCACACTCGAATCGTGCCATCATCCCCTACGCTGACACAAACCCCATTATTGATACCGCTACATTCGTTCACCACACCCTCATGGCCAACTCCTTTGCGGAATCTTTCGCCTGTTTCTGCGTCCCAAAAGGCTATAGTACTATCAGCAGATGTGGAGAATATAGACGACTCCAGAAGCCACGTGAGGGATGTCACAGCGCTTTTGTGGCCAGTGAGTATGCCATAGTTCGGTTTTTCTTCATTGGCCACCGTCGGGAGATGCCATAGAAGAATTGACTTATCATGTCCTCCAGATGCTATCGTTTGACCCTGAGGGCTGAATTGTGCAGTGTAAACGGGACCTTCGTGGCCCGCAAGAACTACAGCTGAATCATAAAGAAGAGACTTGTTTGCTTTTGATAGCAGCGCTGAAGCTTGGCCCCTGCTGTGTGTAAGGGACATTATTCTCTTTGAACAGAAGATAAAGATGTGAAGAGGTCTTACGTATGGGTGCACGGGTGTGGCATCGCATAGTCTACATGGTAATTTTGCAGTACTTAGTAGATTTGGATAGAATCAAGCTAAATACTCATATGATTCACCCTCGCAACGCGCAATATACTCCTTGTCTAGCAAGTACTCAATTGCACGCTTGAGGTCTATTAGTTTGGCTCGGAACCTAGATTGAGCCTGGAGCAACACTTCGTTAACCAAGTCATTGTGCTTCATAGTCTTTCTGGCCTTCATGATTCTCACAATACTGGCTGTAAGGTAGTTCTTACGAGACTCATCAATTTCTCTGTTAGTGTCGTCCTCTTCTTGCTTCTGTTCACTCTTGATGGTGCTAACGAAATTCACCTTCAACTTCTTGGACTTGTACTCGTTAACAATCGTAAATGTAGTGGTAGGGTTGGAGAAACTTGCTGGAGTAGGCGGCTGTTGCTCAAGCAACTTAAACTTCACGAATGGTGTCAAGTGTGCATCAAACACATTCTTGCTCACGCCAACAATCTCATGGAGCTGTTCGTATGTATAAGTGCCAGACTTGTTGAATGCCAACAAAATCATCAATTGCACGTTTGTGACAGTGAAAATGAATGGCGGTTTACCCTTTCTGGCGAGATTGGCCTTGACTTCACTCTTTCCATGGTTCCACAACCATTTCAATTCTCTTCCGTTATGTTTCTTAGTGTACTCAACCTCCACAATTTCAATGGTCCTCTGCAACTCAGGAGCAATCTTGAGGTTGTAGTCTTCGATGTGGACGAATGGCCACATACTTTGTGCCAAGATCAACGGAGTGAAGTCACTTACCACAACATTAGAACCCATGATCTCACGAACTCTGATTTTCAAGTCCTCGGAAGACTTCATGTCCTGAAACATCTTGGTGATCTTGGAGGTAAACTCGAGCGAGTTATTCTCCTGCAATTTCTGCAAGATACCCTCCTCCATCTCGTCAGACTTAGTGTTACCATTGATCAATCTCTTAGCGAGCAACCGGCGGTAATTGTTCTCAAAAACATCCTTGTTTTCAATGTACTTAAGCACAAGGATCAAGTTGTCAGCATTCATCTCGGAAATGTCGGCTTCCTTGCTAGTTGCCTTCAAGAATCCGTCTGCATATCTTGCCAACAATTCCGGGGTCTTGCTTGCTGATTTAGGAGTTGGCGTAGCAATCACATTAACATTGACAAAATGACGGCACGCAGTATCCAATGCCTTGATAAAAATAGGATCCTTCTTGAACGCTTTAAACACCACGTCGTTGAACTTAGAGTGAATCAGTACCAATGTATGAACGTAAGCTTTAGGGCTGATAGCACCTTGTGCGGATCTTCTAGTTGGCTTTTCTTCGACATTCTGAGCGTCTATAGACTCAGAAGTTGTCTTCAACTCCTCGATTGCCTTTGCGGCCTCGATCTTAATGTAGTTCTCTAGACTGTCGGCCAAAGCTTGTAATGTGGAAGGAACCTTGAACATTAATTTGAACATTCTAGTGATGTGCTCAATCTCGTTCTGCTCCAACAATTTCAAGAAACGGTCGTACATCTCCTGGGCGTGATTCTTGATCAACACGTTGTGCAACGAGTCTAGCAAGGGTCTCTTGCTTCGTTCTTCCAAGTAATTATTGGAACGAGAGATTTCTTCAGCCAATCTGTTCTCGCACTTGATCATGTAGTCCACTACCGAGTGCTGGGACAAGAACGCTTCACTCTCCCTGCGGTAGTACTCAGCAGTTTTCTCGATGTACTCCGACTCAAAACACTTGGCATAAACAAACATGTTCGGTTTCTTCAAGTCATTCGTGTCAATTCCCAAGTATACCATGGACTTGACAGCTACGGAGATCACATTTGTGTCGACGATCTCGTTGTTTCTTTGCCTTTCGATGAGATCCAAAATCTCAGCCATGATGAGCTTCAGGTTGTTGTCGAACATGTGGTACTTCCACTGGAGCAATGCTAAGGTATTGACGTCAAAGATGTCTTTTCGTCCGTCGGACCGCTCCTTCTGCACCCAGTACCGGTTCATGTAATCAAAGACATTATTTAAGTAGCCGGCACCGATGGTGAAACGTTTCCATTTTCTTACGTAAAACTCCAAGAACAGCTCATTGGGGGCAGCGTGCATAGACTTGATGAAATTGACCAAATACTCCTCAAGTTTGGTGTAGATCTCTGAGCCTGTGAGGGAGTAGGTGGTTTTCTCTAACCCGGGGTGGCTAGAGTTCTGGGCGTTGGTGTTTCTCGACTTATTCGTACAGTAATTATACACGGCAGTATAGACGTTCATGTACATTTTGGAGGTGACCACCAGTTCCTTTTCATCGCCCAAGATGTAGCCCAAGCCGGGCTCGATGAAGTTCCAGGTGTGGTCCAAATCACCAGCTATGGGGAGTTGTTGAGCTTGCATAGGGGATGAATGGGAGAGGTTTAATGTCGTGTGATTTGGATTCAATTCGGAAATAGATGAAAATTTAGAGGCTTTGCGATGGGCAGAGCCGGAGGCGAATGGACTTGTGGCTAGTTGTGAGTAATGGTAGGAGAATCCAGATGGGAATTGAGTGCCGTGTGCACACCAAGACTGTGAGTCAAGAACAAAAAAGGTTGGATACATAAGAGATATGACATAAAATTGAAAAAAGAAAGATGAGACTTATGCAATAGAAGGGGATTTGAATTGAAATTATCGTTTACTTTAGAATAAAAAAATTTCGAATTGAATAGGTGAAGTCATCTGAAAGTGGTAGCGAGGGAATGGTGGTTGGGACTTCATAGAGATCGCAACTTTTGTTCATAGTAGGAAACACGATTCAAACAGATCAGAATCATGTAGATCAAGTTCTCCTGGAACAGATTGACAGATTTTTCTTAAACCAGAATGACCACACTCGAAAACCATTAGCTTAGCTTTACATAGAATATCGTTTAGTTTCGTTCCGTCCCATCTTCAAAACCAAAATGTATATTAACCTTAAATTCTACGTGGACTAATGCTCACTCGGTCTACTACTCGGATGATCGAAACCGTAAACACCACCACCCAGAGACAAAGAACCAAAAAGAGGAACGAGGCCAACGCCCTCTGCCGCCGGCACAAGAAGTTCACTGTCGGGTAGTAAATGCCCAAAGCCTGAAGCGGTTCGGTGTTGTTGCTAGTGCATACCCATTCGTCGTCATACAAAGAATAGAAAGTTAGCGATAAGTTGGCAGACATGCAAATGATAAAAAGAAGGTCCAACATGATTAGTTTCATCTTGCCGAGTGGGTTACGTAAACCGAGCGGTTTTCCAGTATACTCGTCGTAAGCAATGTAAATCACATACACAATGGCACAGCATTGCACTACTATGGCAAAGATGGTGGACGGCTGTTGTGCCAAATCAGAGTCGTCGTATTTCCGCTTGGAATAGACATAGATGGACGCTGCCAATGCCAAAGCACATGAAGAAAACATCAAGATGAGGATTCTCATGAGCAATGGGAAGAGTGGACTATGCACCAAGATACGTCTAAGAGTTGGAGCCAAATCCTTCCGTTTTTCATCCAGCATCCAGTAGCCCGCCTTACTACGCACACGAGGCAGATCGTCTGGATGACGGGACCGCTTCGAAAACATTCGGGCCCAGAATCCGACGTTTCGGTCCGAGTCGGTGGAGTGATCGTATGCTGTTTGACCTACCAACGCCAGCCGTAGTCTCTCGTCACCACCCCACGGCGTATCGTAGCGGCCAGGCAATTCGATCTTCTCTAACTGATCTGGCGTGTACAGACATGGCTCCTTGACGGTCACCATCAAGTCTCGCCAGTTGTTGTTGATTGCTTTGATGAAGGTATCGTTGGAAAACGACGAGTACTGTTGCTCGTCAACTCGTTTAGTTGTGTGGGTGCGCAACGAGGCTCCAGTTTCGCTCTGGTTGACGTTGACATTGGAATTTTGTTGCAGTTCCTTGTAATGGGCTTCCAGAAGCCTGTCCAAGACGTACACGGGCACTAACGATGGAGTCTGTGCGTAGTAGCGAACGTTGACGTTTGCAAATGGGTTTTGAGGGTTCAAGTCGTCTTCCGTAGACCCATTGGCCAAGTCTTTGCGGGCCACAGGTTTGTCCGGTGGAGCCAGCATCGGAGTGTTGAATGAACGATGAGTTAGTGTTGGTTGCTACAATCAAGTGTGCATATGCCCATAGTGGAGGTGAGTTGCATTGATGGAGAAATGGCGAGAGGTTTGAAGGACTTGGATGAATCTGTAGAAAATCCGAGGAGTTTCGCTATTAACGAACTTCATTCTACGTTCAATTTATATTCTCTCCATTTTTCTTTTTTTATCTATTCGCTTCTTTCTTTTTTGCCTTGTCTAACTTGGATTCTTTTATCGCTTCTTCTCTACGCTGTCTACAGGTTAATTGTCTACAGGGCCCCAAGAAATGGACACCTTCTATCAGTCAAAGAAGTGACAAGTTTTCAAAATCTCAACTCATTGACCGATTATAAAATCCAAAAAGCCGCTATCCCTTTCCTTTTCCAATCGGTAGTCTACCATTTCATCTCTCTCCCATGGTCATCAGCCAATAGGTGGGAGACGATTATCTTGCCTGCACCTGCCTCCGATTGCTCCATATTCCATTGCCTTTGAATTATATCCGATTTCAAACCACGGTTGGAAAAGCATCTACAAATTTAAACGTCGCAAAAGTGAAAATTCAACTGTCTTCATTACCCATGTCGTTTGCCATACGAAGAAACACCGCATCCGTGCGGTCCATCTGGAAGCCAATGTATGGCCATTCTCAATACCAATTTCACCAGGGCCATATTCACCATGGCCAAATGGAACTTCTCCAGCGCTACTCCACTGCTCCAGTGAGAAAATCTCTCAATCTGAACTCGTTGTACGTGATTTCAATCCCCATTACCACTCACAAATCATACATTTATTGCAATCATAAGGTCAGTTTGCTTGATGCCAGCCAGAGGGAAACGGTGCCACAGATCGTTCGCGCAGAAAACAAGGTGGTCGGATTGGCCACCAAGGCTTGGAACAAGCTTCTGGCCTCGGAATTATCCATCAACAAGCTGGTGGTGAAGCTCGTGCGCAAGTTGCTCAACACCATTCCATACGATGAGAGCTTTCTCCGCAGTTTCCCTAGCAAGAAAACCATGATCCGTGAAATCAACCAAGAACACTACTCAGAGCTTCCTCGCACCATTCTCACCTCGGAGATCGAATCGGGAAATTACTCGTTGGACCAATTGAAGCCCATTCCTGTTATTCATCCGAGGTTCCAGGACCCCCAGGCCATTTTGGACCAATTGCATGGCGTCAGAGACAATTTGGGCGCTTTCCACCGTAAGTGGGCCCTCCTCTGTGGTATTGGCATTCCGCTTACCTTGCCATTGGCGTTGGTCCCTGTGGTGCCTAATGTTCCATGTTTTTACCTCACCTATAGGTTCTATTGCCATTTGAAGGCACTAATGGGCGTGCACAACTTGGGCTACTTACTTGAGAGCACCAAGGACGACTCTTCCGTGGAAAGCACTCCTCACCTCTCCTTCAAGGCCCTTGCTGAACTTGATGTTCCATACTTAGAAGATGCTACCTTTGCTAAAGTGAGAGCACAAGACAGTGACGAAAACGAGCATATCCTCGTGACGCCGGAAATTATCGACCGTATGGTGGAAACATTGGACTTACAGCACCTAAAGGATGATTTGCACAAGGCATTGACCCAGGAAACTGCCAGACTTGAACAAGGATTGGCTAGTGATCCAGTAGAGTAATTCACGTGCCGTGTCACGTGTGAGCCTGGAGCCCTGTATTCCTGTGTTTAGAAGGGGAAGTTGGGTAACGAAATTGGAGGAATCTGGCATTGAGGGCTAAAATATGTCACCTAACGTGACGGTTTGTCACGTGAAAACAGCAGTCACACCGCATTTTTTCGGCATGGCACGCCGTCATGCCTGCCATATATAGTGCGACCTCTCGCACATTTTTTCAACTTTCTTCTTCATCCTACACTAGTCACTATGAGAGATAAGTGGAGAAAAAAGAGAGTTAGAAGACTTAAGAGAAAGAGACGGAAGGTGAGAGCCAGATCCAAGTAATCGGACTCCGTTTGATTGTTGGACTTATTCCCTGAATTGGTCCGACTTCCTGACTGTTCGTACATAATACATACCTTTGGTATCAACTGAAATGTAGCGTAGTCGCCGTAAATTTGAATTGTATTGCTGGGATGGCATTGAGAGTTGAATGCCTCTGAGTTCGCTCTGATTATTCTATTACATTTTCTATAGCTTTTCCTTCAAATGCCCAAATCACTTCGATCGTCTGAAGCAATGATCATTGGACCTTGGAGGTACGGGTGTATATTTACACTACTTGTACACTGGTTGCAAAAAGCTAACTTTAACTAATTCTCCTCATTCTACATGGATACTTCTATTTCTCCACTCAAGAGAACGTTCTTATCCGTTCAATATCCACTGTTTCTTCGCATTGAAGAGAAACCACAACTGGCCCCTCCTCTAGAGTCTGAACTTATCATACGAAGTATTGATCAACCTTCACATGAACCCAGCCCACCGTATTCGTATCTGCCTTCACCTCCACTCCGTGTATCGACTATACCACGAAACCAAAACAATTCTTCTGGGGTACTGGACAGGGCTTCTTCTGTACCTGTGATGCGAGAAAGAAATGTGGACTCTGGACGTCTTATTCATAGTTGGAGTGATCTATCTCACCATCATGCACTAGCTGCTCGAACGGAACCCTCTGCTGGTGGCACGGGATACCAGCATCTGCAACAGATCAATGAGCTTTTTGCCCGTACTTGTCATTCAACGGAAACTTTCGATGACGACACCGTAAGCCCGGACCCATTAATGGGAATAGCTTTAGGACCTCACCATCCACCTTTTCCTATAGAACCTGTGTCAGTTCACCCTATTGAGCCGTCGTTCTTTCCTGATCCGCTTACGGAGTTTATGGAGGACCGAATTATTCTGTTTCGTCCCACCTGTTCTCAGAATAATGTCGAGAGTCTGTTGAACAATACCCATCCGTATCAAGCTCAGCCGGATGTAAAGATGGTAGTAGAGGCAGAAGAGAGAAATGCGTGGTCTAGATGGCTCAATTCTCGGGCTGTAGTCAATTCTCCAGGTGTAGCTGCTTCCTTAGATGCTGCTGCTTCTAATGCTGCTGCTCCTATTGGTGTTGAAGCCCGTGGTGTTGGTGATCTTGCTGCTTCTTATCCTGGGGGTGTCCTCTCCACAAAGTTCATCTCCCAATCCTATGATCCAATCAATTCCGCCAACGCCCTTTCGGGTACTCCAGGGTCAGATGCACAAAGTTCTGTTTCTTTTCTTCCACGCAATCACTCGCTGGAACCCCCCGTATTAAACATGGATTATACACCTAGAGCTGCCCCTTTAGCAGATCTTTCAAAAGACAGCCCCACTACAAAAGTTGGGTGTGTCTGGTGCTTGTAGTAAGTACTTTAATCTACGCTAGATACACATCATTAACTCTGTGGTTTTCAAGGTCTAAAAACAATAGTGGCTGGTGCCAGATTTTCAAGAATAAAAGAATTGGCAAGCTTACTCGGCAGCCTCGGCAAAACGTTCAGCAATCTTGGTCAACAACTCGTTGAATTGCTTACGGCCAGCTTCTTCACCTTCCAGTGGCTCAACAAACTTGGCACTCGACACAGCATGTTTCACATCACCAGTGGCCTCACCCAACTTGGACCAGGAGGCGCCATTGGCAATGGCCTTCTGGGCCTCGTCGTGGTAGGCAATGAAAGCACGCATCATGTCAAAGGTCTTCCAGATAGGACAGAACTGATCGTATGTGGAGTAACCGTTCTGCTGCAAGAAATCTTCCTTGAGCAAGGTAGCGACATCCAAGATAATCTTGTCCGAATCAGACAATGCAGACTTACCGACCAATTGGACAACCTGTTCCAACTCCTCAGCGTTGGACAAGATCTCCTTGATCTTGTTTCTCAAAGTCGAAAACTCTGGGAAATTCTTCTCGTAGTAGCCATCCAACACGTTGGTGTACTTAGAGTAGGAAATGGAAGTGTTCACCGATGGGAAATGCTTACGTTGAGCCAACTTCTTGTCCAAACCCCAGAAAACCTGAGTAATACCCAAGGTGGAAGTAGTGACTGGATCGGAGAAATCACCACCAGCTGGAGACACAGCAGCAACAATGGAAACGGAACCCACTCTGTCTGGAGAACCCAAAGCAACTGCCTTACCGGCACGCTCGTAAAAGGAAGCCAACTTTGCACCCAAGTATGCTGGGAAACCCTGATCGGCAGGCATTTCTCCCAAACGACCAGAAATTTCTCTCAAAGCCTCGGCCCAACGAGAGGAAGAGTCGGCAATCATGGAAACGTTCTTACCCTGGTCACGGAAGTACTCAGCAATAGTGATACCAGTGTAAATGGAAGCCTCTCTGGCAGCGACAGGCATGTTAGAGGTGTTGGCAACCAAAGTAGTACGCTTCATAATTGGCTCCTTACGTCCCTTGATCTCGGTGAAAAGTTCTGGGAATTCCATCAACACCTCAGCCATCTCATTACCTCTCTCACCACAGTTGTGCACAAGTGCGGTGTTGGCCAACATAAACTGGTGGTCGGAGCCATCCTCGAGAGTAACTCCGTAATAGTCTGCCACTTCAGTCTTGTTTAGGTCAAAGTAATATGGTTCAGCCTCGCGTGCAACGGCTGACTCAGAAGCTCTGTTACGAGACAAGACACACTTGGAAAGAGCACCTGGCAAGGCGTTACCAATCATAGAAACAACGTAAGTGTTGGCCTCTTTGATGTTGACAGAAGCACGGATACCAAGAGAACGGGCAACCTTGACAAGACCGTCACGAACGCTTGGGTAAATTGTCTTAATGGTGGCACTGTAAGCACCAGTTTGCTTGTTGTGGGAAACTTCACCATCAGAATCAACGAGACCGGCAATGAAATGCTCACGAACAGACAAGGCGTCAGCAGCCAACTGGCTAGGAACACTCTTGATTGCATCGGCAACCTGGTACTCCTGGACCATCTTCCAGAAGAGGTTCTCGTCGTTGACGTTCTTGCGACCCTTACCAAGGGTGACGCTACGAATGACAACCAGCATCTCAGTATTCTTGGACTTCTCAGAAGGAGCGACTGGCTGAGAGAAGTAATCGGTGCCCTCAGTCAAGATGTTCTCACGACCTGGTGGAGTCATTGGAAGCTCTACACGAGCTCTCTTGTTTTGCTGAGTAGACTCAACCGTCATACCGAGCTTGTCGGCGTTCTCCTTCAATTGCTCAAGAGCCTCGGAGTCGACGGTAAGAACGGAACGGTCGGTAGATCCAGTACCAACCCACAGACCAAGCAAGTAAGCCATCTCGTCAACAGCCTCTGTGTTACCACCGTGCTTCTCAACAAGAGAAGCGAGAACAGGCTTCTCGACAAGAACTGGGTTGATGAGTTGCTGAGTGACCTTACGGACCTCCTTGTCCATCAAAACGACATCTCTGGCCTCGATGGTCCAGTTGATGGCGTCCTCGGACAATTCAGCAGCAAACTTCTCGGCAGACTCCAATGCAGAGTTCTGGAAGTATTTGGTGCATTCCTTGACCATCTCAACAGCACGTCCATCTGGAGTCAAGCAGTTAGCAAGTTGCAAGTAAGAAACGGAAATTTGAAGTCTGTCGCAAACCATGTCTTGAGAGGTTTTGATCAGCTGAGGAGTGACAACGACAAGTTGATGGTCAGAGTTACAAGTGTACTTAATGTTGCCGTGAGAAGATTCAGACTTCTGTACAACTTCGTACATCTGATCGGTACCTCTTGGCAAGTTGACAACCAATCTAGGCTTACCGTCTTTACCCAAGACTTGCTCGCCGATCTCAATCGACTCAATTGGCTTCTCAGAACCATCAGCCATGTAGACTTCGGTACCCTTGGCGAAGCATCCAACATAAGTAATGATGTCGGAGTTGGAGAATTTGGACAAGGCCTGGGAAATAACAGTCTTACCACATCCGAAAGCACCTGGAATACAGGTGGTACCACCCTGGACACATGGGAACAAAGAGTCCAACACACGCTGACCAGTCAACAATGGGTAGTCGGCGGTCAATCTCTCAGCCACAGGTCTTGGGACTCTGACAGGCCACGAGTGCATCATGGAGTAAGAGTGCTTCTTACCGTCAAACTCAACTTCCAAAACAGTGTCTGCAACCGTGTAGGAACCAGCCTCGGCGATGGAGGTGATGGTACCTCTAGCACGTGGAGGCAACAAGATTTTATGGTCATCCAACAACGAGTTCTCGAAGATGGAACCAAAGATATCACCACCAGTAATATGGTCGCCAACCTTCAAAGATGCAGGAGTGAAGTCGTACTTGGCTTCTCTGTTCAAGCAAGGAACGTCGATACCTCTTGGAATATAGATAGATTCCGAGGTTTCCTTAATGGCCTTCAATGGTCTCTGGATACCATCGTAAATGTTCTCCATCAAACCTGGACCCAATTCGACCGACAATGGCTTACCGGTTCTCAACACTGGGTCACCCACGGTGACACCAGCCGTCTCCTCGTAAACCTGGATGGTGGCCTTGTCTCCGTTAATACGAATGACTTCTCCAACCAAGTTGTCATGGCCAACCTTGACCAACTCGTACATGGCACAACCAATCATGTTCTCGGCCACAACGACAGGACCAGAGACAGAAAAGATTTGTCCATACTGGGACTCCGAAGTGTCCTCAAGAGAGAGACGCTTGATTTCTTTGCGGGCGTTATCTAAAGCACCAGCCTGTGGTGTTAGTTTGTGAAATTTAAACGATCAATGTCGATGCATTGACTGCTGTACGTACCATGTTCGATAGTGTTAGATAGTGATAAGTGGACAACCTCGAGTGCACTTTATCATTTGGACAGAGTCGTGCTGAGGCAAATTATCCCTGACGGCGTTACCCGATACAGTGCTGACTAACTTTCAACTGGAAGTTGCTGGGGAAATAGAAAAAAAAATTAGTGTTGGTGATGGTTGGAGAGGTTCTTGATAGTTCAATTGGTCTGGTAGCTTTTTTGGGGTTGTCAATTAGATGTGCAATTACCTATCCACGGTGGTGAGCACTATTGAATGGAGGAGTGCACCACAATTCCATCGACGAGTGATAATTCCATCGATAAGTATTTAATAACTAGGACAGGATTGAATAAAGTAAATTAGGCATGTGTCTATGCATCGAAGTAATTTATGGGTCAATTGGCCAATTTCGGCGTACTTTTGATAGTTGAGATTTGCAGCAATTATGCACCCAAGCAGAATAGTCTAGAGTATTCATGCTTGAACATATACTCGGTTAAAATGTGCTGATAATTTTCATTTCCGCAAGTTCTTTTTGATTTATGATTTGTATACCATGGTTTTTCTAAGGATTTGTGAGTTTAGTCCTTTCATTCACTCTGGATTGGTTCTGAACCTTCCCAGAGCTCTATATGAGCGTGGAACTCTGCCATCAAATATAGTTTGAGTAGACTAGAAACATTTCTCCTATTGTGAATGCAGTGTTTATGTACCAATTGGTTCGAATTATAGAGTATGGTAAGTTTTCGAATTTTACGGTCGTGGTGAAGTTTTTCAGTCCTGTGACAAGGTTCCAAAAAACATGAAAACTTGTAAATTAACTATGCATGTTGCGAATTACCAGATCATGGCAAAATGAAAAATACATAGACTTACTTATAAATTAAAAATGTAAAATCGGAAATTCAAGATCCAGAAATTTGGAAACCAATATGTATTAGCCTAGCAGAAAGCCGTGAAGTAAAGTAACCTACTATCAGCAAATGATCAGAGAGACCCTTTACCGACTAACAAACTTGATAATTAAATTGATACTCTACCGTTTCACAACCTTGCTCCAAGTTTGGAAGCTCTGTCAAGTGCAATATCACACATGGCATTGAAAGCTTCAGCCTTTTCCTTCTGAACGTCGTTCCGTTCGATTCTTGCTTTCATATTAGCCATGATCACTTCTCGGGATCTACCATTGACAAACACAACATATCGAAGACCTGGAAAAGTTTCTTCGTATAGATCATTCAACTCAGTCAATTTGCGTGCTTCCTCCTCCGATCCAGCTAGAGACTTCTGCTCCGATGTTGAATGTGACGAAAGCTTATCTTTAGAGGGTCCAAGTCTTGGATGCGCAGACACGATTTTGTCGATTTTGGCAGAGTTACCAGGAATATCTTCTTCTGTGAGAAATTGTAGTAAAACGCTTCGACAAGCTTCAATGAAATCTCTATAAGTGGAGTAGGTGCCATTGACTCTGGCTAAGATGACTTCGGCAAGTGTCAGACATGGCTCGAACAAGTGGTCCAAAACCTCGACTTTCTTCGGGGTGGATAGTGACGAAAACAAGCTTGGAGGCGGTAATTGGAACATAATAAGGAAAAATCGGGGAATCTATGGTTTATATGGCAACCTTGGTTCTTATCAGATCGGAATATTCCGATGGGGTACGGATGTATGGATGTTCAAACATCATACTTAAGATCCTGAGCTTTCAAGGTCTTTCCATCTTTGAGCGATAGTAATGTTGATCTAAATCTAAGTCCAAAACCAAAAAATATCAAGAACATTTCAGATTTCGTTTTGGTTCTCATTCAAAATATACAAACGTATCTACATCTCATTCCAATAACAATGCAATTAATCTACCTATGCAGAAAAGATAATTTATGTGAAGTGTTGCTGCTCACGCAATCTGTTCAACTCCTTCTTGGAAGGAGCACCCTGCTGAGCAATCAATGGATGTCTCCAGTGCTTCACATAGGTGAACAACACATCGGCCAAACGGTCCAAGTCTGTGATGCCCAAGTCAGCGAAAGTCTTGGCAGAAGGATCAATGGTTTGGTTAATCAAGTGTCTCTGCACCTGGTCCGGGTTGGTTTGCTTCCAGTACAAGTACTGCTTGATCTGAGCGACAAGTTTGGCCAACTGCAATGGGATCTCGTAGTCTGCAAAGTTGTATGAGAAGGGACCCACCTGCGAGAAGTCCTGGGTGATACCGTGAACCATCTTTCTGATCTCATGGAAGCTCAACTTCTCTGGACCGTACAACTCAAATGTCTGGCCCACAGTGGAGTCGTCAAAGCCGATTCTCTCCAATGCATGGGCCACATCGAGCACGTGCACAGGATAGATCTCCTTAGCATTTCTGTTAGGCGTCCACATCTTCAACTTAGGACCCAAGTAGTTCAACAAGTTGTCCTCACGACCATACATAGGAGATGGTCTCACAATGGTGGAATCTGGCAAAATATCCTTGACAACCTGCTCAGAAATACCCTTAGTGGCGTAGAAGATGGAGTCCGACGATGGGTTGGCGTTGTAAGACGACACGTAGACGTATCTTGGGTTTCCTGCGTCTTTAACGGCGTTGGTGATTCTTTCGGTGATACCAATGTTCACATCAGCCATAGAGAAGTTCTTGGTCCAGTAATCGGCACCAATACAGTTGAACACAACGTCGGAGTGGGCCACCGATTCAGCGATGGACTCCAAGTTTCTAGGGTCAAATTCCACAAAGTTGACCACACCCAAATCTCCAGTGACTTTCAAAAATCTTTTCTTCAAGTCGTCTCTGAAAGGCACGACCACGTTGGTACCGTGTCTGGCCAATTTAGAGGTCAAATAACGACCCAAGAAACCTGCGGCACCGAAAACAGTCACGGTGTATCCAGTTCTCGAAGAACGACCACCAGGACCAACAGCCAAGTTAACTTTTCCGTTTCTGGTGATATTGATATCATTGTCCAACACGGAGGTGTAGACGGATCTCGTCTGGAGGCCGGATGAGGCTCTCACCGAAGCTCTGACGGAGGCTCTCAACATGGTATTTGGTTTGTAATGAAGAGATTGACTTCTTTATCCTTCACATTGAGGTGACAAAAAGTCGGCTCTGGTTGGTTGACTTAACGGGGTTCGCACGACCTTAGAAAAGATTAATGGAGGGTGGGAATTGTATGGGAATTTTTTGAAATTTGCATGTAAGGGAGACTTAATAAGAGATGAAAGGTAAAATCAACCATAATTGAGAGATTTGGTGGTGGTTTAGTGGAGCTGACCCAGGTATTCGGAGGTGGAAACTAGCTAACTGCAGGATGTAAATTGTTTTGTATGAAGAGTTAGAATAAGCCTAGTAAGTTATTGAGAAGAACACTCCCCTTCCATCTTCTGAATACCAAATTGGCACATTCTCTTTGTCCGAGTAGGACTCTCATAGTTTTCTTCAATCTATTCTTGATTTCTTCTTCTTGTGCATCTTTCAATACTATGTTTCCCTCTACAAATACCATATCGTCTTTACATTCATTGGATGCCTTACACTTCCTGATCTCTTTCAATGTCGTTGTGCCTTGGTTCTACCAGTCTTAATATTACAATCACATCGGAAATGTAAACCTTCTCTCCTTCACCTCCTCTCGATAGAAATTGAACGTAAAATCGTGTCAACTCAATGATGTTTATTGAAACCAGTACAGTCATCTATGCATCATCTTCTTCATCTATCAGCCCTACAAGAAGTAGTCTGGGGTCTTACGTGTCACCGTGGGTTCACCTGGTCTCACCGAAGGATCGTACTGTAAAAACTGTCTTTGATGGCTTTCGTCCACCTCCATGATAGCTGCTTGGTTACCACAACGGTAACAGTAGTTTGGCGCACTGAAAATGGTCACCACGCTTTCTTGATGTGACCACAGGTAACCCTCCATGACAAGCTGATGTGCACGGGCAATGAGACTCAAGTCGTTGGTGTGATTGAACTGTTCGGAGATATCTTGTCCAAAAGTGAAACCCGCACCTCGTGGAGAGATTCCCCATCCTCCTCTGTCGTCAGGGTCCGACCACAACAAGTCGCACATGGGACCCTCGTGAGGCACCTCCTGAATACGGTTCAACTCACGTACCTGATCTATGGTCTCGATCATTGGCAGCAATCCTCCGTGCAAACAGAATATCTTGTTGTCCACCAATGCGGTGATGGGGAAGTAGTCAAAGAGATCGGTGAACAACTTCCACACAGCTGCAGAGCCGTATTTTCTCAAACACTCGTCATAGAATCCATACACCTGGGTAATCTGCCTAGACTCGTGGTTGCCTCTTAAGATGGTGATACGGTTAGGGTACCGCACCTTCATGCAAACTAGATACGACACAGTTTCCACCGAGTAGTAGCCTCTGTCGACGTAGTCACCCATGAACAAATAGTTTGTGTCGGGACAAGGGCCTCCGATCTCAAAGAGCTCCATCAAGTCGTGGAACTGCCCGTGCACATCACCACAGATGGTCACGGGCACCTGGACAGGCTGGACGTTTTCTTCGAATTGCAAAACATCAATAGCCATGTCACACAATTTCTTCACGTCGGCCTCAGAGAGTGGCTCGCACTGAGCCAACTTGGCGATCCACTGGTCCAATTGGTTTATGGACGAGGTGGCAATGTCGGTCTTTTTACTTAGCTCCTGTTGGGGTGCCTTGGTTTGCACGTCTTCGACGTCCTCCATGGGAACATCGGTGTCCAAGTCCATGATTGATACGGGAAGGTTGGTTTCTGGCAATGTGGTCTTGTCGGCGACGAACAGACGGAAATTTGACGAGTCGGCGCGCTAACTGGCAATAGCTCACGGGTCGGTGCTCAATGCTTGGCGTATTTCCCTAGTCCCACAGTAGTTGGGTGTTCTCCAGGGATGGTAAGTGGTTATTAGCCGTCAGTACGGGGTGCCAGGTTGGACGATTCAGGGATCGGACGTAAGTGGCAGCACAGCAGGCGGTTCCAAATAAAAAAGCGGCGAAAACAAATAAAGCGAGTCGGAACTGCGGATGTAGCGTTCAATGGCAGGCTGCAGACTAGATGGCTTTGTTGTTTGGACGCTAGCGTATGGAATTTTATTCTCCAGGAGGCTTTTTTTTGTTTGCCTGTTGGTCGCTGGTTCGTGGTGTATGGATGTAGTGGGGTGAGATAAGTTGCCAGATTCTCCGACTCTCGTGACCGAGAAAAGGGTATTAGTAATAATACTTATAAACTGGTTAAGTTCAGGAGTTGAGGGAGTTGATGTATATGATTCTAGGTATTTTTTATCATTAATCCGCTTGGTTGTTTAGTTGAATGGTTGTTTGCTGGAGTAATCTTTTTTTTTTTGTCCTGCCTGGAAGTCTGGTTCTTCTGTTGGTCTATGGTAATTGTGCGCTCTTGCCTATTTTTGGCATGTACAGTTCGGGCACTGTGACACCCTCCCCAAAAGGTCATTTTTCGCTACAACCCACCAATGAATTCTTGTTGCTGGGGATCGTTGAGCTGAGAAAACCAGTTGTGGAGAATGGGGTCGTTGAATTCGGATTTCTGGCCCAGAAAGTAAGAAATGCAGTGGGAAAGCTGTAGAAGCGACTCATAAGTATGGGTGTTCCACTGCTCACGAACCGTCACTTGAAGATATGCTTTCAATGCCTCAAGCATCTGAGGAACCACCCCTAAAACTACGATGAAGTTGTGTAGATAATGCCGTTGCAGGTTTACTATCACATTCACCTGACAGATTGCCTCAAATAACTCCAGCGCAACGTACTCTTGCGATAACTCTTTCAGGTAAACTTGTATGACCTTTAGCGAAAGCATGAAGTATAGAAACTGGGACAAAGTGCTGTAAGTGTGACCGCCTGTGCCGTAATTTTGCAAAAGTTCGTTCAATTTTGCTTTTGTTGATGCGTATGACAGACCCATTGGTGTGGCTGAGCCTAGGAATCTCCAGGAAAAAGGCTCAGCAACTACCTGCTGAAACAATAGCTGCTCGTCTAAAACATTGAGCATTAGGTAATAGGCATAGACGACACTCTGAGGTAGTGGACCTCGCTCCATCTCGGAGAGATTGACGAGAAGTGCAGAATGTCTGAAGGCTGGTTCTGGGGAGAAAAGAAGAGAATGCCTCTCCCAAACATACAATAACCGGCGCAAATCTATCGTGTAAATATCGGGCTTGCCGTAGTGAGCCTCAAGAATCTGTAGATGGCTGATAGCAGAGCGAATGTACACTAGTTCGAGTGAGTGGGAAGTGCCTCCCACTTTTATTAGCGCATACATGTGAAGATTGGCAAGAGAAAGATTGTAGTTCGCTTCGAAATCAGCCGTGTTCCCGTTTGGCAAAAACAGGAATCGTGCACAGTCAGAATAGAGCAACGAAATGTAGTTCTGAAGTTGTGGTTTCAAGTGTTGTTCATAGGACGGTTGCATGTCCGCACTGTCTAGACTTGATTCTGCTTTCAATGCTGCAAAAATTAAAGAAACATAACTGAGGGTAGCGAGTCGTTTGCTGAGTGCCGAAAGGTTGGCCGTAGGCGTTGGTGCTCGGCCTAGCTCAGTCACGTTTTCGATGATTGTCGACGACACCGAGCTTGCAGTAAATGCTGAAACTATCTCCATGATCTCCGGGGGAATCGTTCGGAGATACTCAGCAACCTCAACAAAATCAATTGACTGTAAAATACTCGATTCCGAGCTTCTCATCGCCTCATCATGTTCAGGACTGTGACTGTTTGAGTCTTTTGAGATGGACTGGATGGAATCGATGGTTTTCTTGCGAAGATTCTTTGGGCCCGACTTCTTGCGTTCTCGGCGTTCCGTACAATTCAAATTGTTGTTGACACAATGTCGACATGGCCTTGAGTCATCACACTTAGTCTTTCTTACAGCACAGCCATCACAGGCCCTCGTCTTTCTCTTTTTCTTTTCGTTGATGGGCGGGAGCACGGTGGACAGCAGCGATGCCGCATCACCATTGGAATACTTTAAGGAGTAGGTAAAGTAAGATGATCTTTGGGACATAGCCGAAAAAAAATCTGTCAATAATGGATGGCGGGGCACTAGTGTATTATAATATGGGGGAGGGATGGATGCGCGCCAGGATAGTGTGGAGCAAAAAGGACGTTAACAAAGCACCGGGAAAATGACCGGGAAGAATGGGGTACTAATCTTAATAATAAGGTATCCAGCACAGGAAAGAAGAACGGCGATGTTGACGAAAATCGAGCGGGGCAAAGTGCTCAAGTTACGCAACACTCGCCGTAATTTCCCCATCTCAAATGATGCGAAATGACGGGTACACCAACTTATAGGTGCAAAATGCAACGATTGCAAATGCCAGGCAGGAACCTAAACGAAAAAGGGAAGCCGTCAATTTCGTAAAGGAACATTTTACCAGGTTTACAGATAAGAAGGTAAGAACACAGAGTGAAAAAGAAACATTTCGAAGGTAGCTATAGTTCCATAATGCATCTTCATGCGGACTTTCGCCTTCTAGAATTTGGCAACAGATTTCGAAATGCAGATCCATGGTTCAATAAGCCTTCTGCCTTTCCTTCGCCTATTTCTCTTTGTCACAAGTTCATGACAGTTAGAGCTGGCTACATTGCCAGTGGCTCGTTTCCTTCCTTTAGGCCAGCGTCTGCTGTGGGTATACCTCACTCAATTTCTTTTTTCCTCTGTGTTCGGAATTCAACCTTGTTACCTCCCTAAATTAGACTCCCCTCTCTCGTCTGATTTCAGTAACCTTTGGGTTGCATTGGCGGCAGAATTTCTCAGCCTCAATTTCCATGCAGCGCTCAAGCTTCCGCCATGGCTGTACGAAATTCTGCCTGCCATTGAGCTAGCCTCTGCCAATATGCGTATTTAACTTTCAAAATACCAATGTCTCGAGGGTCGAGCGGTGTCGCTTCAACATGCTCAGTGTGAAGGGCGGGAGCCCGTAGAAGCTGGAGGTTATGGGAGTTTTTCAATGCACTAGCCCCGGCAAATGCAACACCTTGCGCCCCTGCGTATTTGGCACTGGAACCAACCATCACCAGAGCATGCGTAAAGGCAAACTCGGAAAGCATTCGAATAAATCGCAGGTTGTGGGCCTGCGAGCCACAGACAATCACTGTGTCGAGGAGCGAGGTAGCATTTTGTAACTTGTTGGCTAACTGGAAAGTTTGGAAAACCAAGTGCTCGAGGATTAAGTAGTATTTCACTACTAGACTGTCGAACGAATTGTCAGACAAGTCGCACGCCAATAAATCTTGAGAGGATGCTGTTGCAGCATTGACTCCGTCAACGAGAACGTCGCTCATCGCGAAATCGCCGTAAGGGCTGCGATTTCCATGCTTATCGCCATAGTACAAGTATTGGCGAGTGAGAACTGTGAGCAGGACGCCGAAGGATGCTTCCATAGTCTTTGCGCGGGCTTCCACAAGTCGAAATGGGTTTTGTTCACCGATAAGTGAAGGATGCGCAGCGAACAATTCTTCGAACAAGAGGCCCGTGGCTGGTTGCCCAAACGAGTAGACGGTTCGAGGCGCAAGCTGACGGAAGGGGCCCCATAGACCAGAAACGGACAATGGGTGCGGGGAGAGAACATCAGCAATGAAACATGTCAGGGTTCCTGCCACCATGTAGAGTGCTGCCTTGATCGTAAGAGGATCTCTTTTGAGCATGGCGGGAACGGACATGGGGACCCGTGCGGGAACTGGTGCGGGAACTGGTGCGGGAACTGGTGCGGGTGAGGCAGAGGATTGCGCCTTGTGGATAGGAGCGAAGGTAGCGCAATTTGTAATTTTCGCACCCACTCCATACTGACAAGCATGGTCAAGTTGGTCAGATGAGGCAAACAAGGAATACTGATTGAACTGAATGGACCTTATGTTGTCTGAATCCGTGGTTTGAGCAGACACGACCCTAGTGAGCTCAAATGGGTTAGATTTTGCTTCCGATCTGGATAATACCTTGTTGGCGGCCCCGTCTTCATTGTTTGGACCGCCCTGATTGATTTCTTTGTTCTTGAAATGATGCGAGCACAGACATTGGCCGTGGAAACCTTTCCCGTGGCAATTGTTGCTCAGTTGGAGAGCGAGTCCGAGACCCTGAGCGAGATCTTGACTGAAAGTCAAAGACGGATCCAAAGTTAAAGCCAGACTTACGGTCAGTCCTTTTACTTGATTGCCCGCCCAACCTCCATAACAATCTATACATCCGTGGCAAACTATGTATCCGGCAACATTGGAGCCTGGGGGACAACGTGCCAATGGCGTGCCCACGTACTGGAAGCCCGAACCACATGTTGAAGGGCTTGTTGCCAGGTCCAACCCAGTGTTGACATCATCGCTTGCACCAGAGTGATCTCCTAAAAAGTTTGCAACCGTTTCCGAACGATAGTTGGTTTCCATCTCTAGGTGATGGTCCGTCCTTTTTGACAGTGTTTCACTTTCCAGTGGATCGTTTGCTCCTAGATTTTCTCCTCCTTCGTCACCCCTTCTGTTCTCTCCATGCCTTTTCTCTCCAATCGTGCTTTCTCCTTTGCTTCTTTGTCCTATTCTCTTAGGTACATACCCCACCTTCACCTCTATACCCAAGTCTTTCATCAACTCGTCGCCCCACCCCTTCACTGACCCATCCATAGCCGTCAGCCCCGGAGGAAATGTTGCCAAATCTCCCTCCAAACACCGCACCAACCCGTCATGAATCCCGCCAGCAACGAAAAGGTATGAAATCCAGTCATATAACTCAAAAACAACAACGTCATGATGGCGGTTATTGACCCACATCATCTTGGCAACCCCCATCTCTGGCGTGACACTACCGCCTACCTGGGCCAAGGCTGATGGTGGTAGTAGGCGCGAAAGCTCGCGCGCCTCGCTGGAGGCACGACTGTCCATCCACACAAACACTTCTTGGCCCGGGACAAGCGCGCGGTAGTAGGAGGTGTTTTTGATTGTAGTCCTCTGCATGGCGACCATTGAGCAGGTTGCCGCCACGCAGATTGTATTTGACGAGGAAGAAGTTGAGGAGGTTGCTGTATTTGGTGAATTAGATGAACGTGAAAATGAATCTGAATTCAACTCTGCTGATTGCGAAATATTTGATGATCTGGGTGAGGTTCTCGCTCTATCCTGCAAACTTGAAGGATTTTCATATTCTGTTGTTGTTGTAGTATCTGTGCTCAGATAGGTGTTGATATTCCCATCTGGTTGGCGCGGTACGAAGCTATATACTTCTTCTCCGTCAATCCAGTCCCTTTCTTCAATCCGTCCCGCTGGGTAAATTTCACTATCCATTCGGCTCATCTGATTTTCAGTTTCATTTTTCTCCTCTTTCTCTCCCTCATTGTCCCTCGCTACTGCCATTTGACAAGCTTGCTCGACCATTGTGCAGATTGTGGTCCATAACTTCTCTCCACTCATTGTATGACACGGACCATCCACATTTCTGCTTAGTGGCTCCTCTAGAGTGATAGGTTCGAATTTGCTAACTCCACAAACTCGTACAGATTCTGTTCCTATATCAATACCTATGTGAACCATGAAATAAATGTGTTGCGATAATGAATTATCTACAGTGCAGAAACCACCCTGCCGTCTAGATGTCCGATCGACTGTTCATCTAAATCTACCCGTAAATGTTGCGAAGATCGGATTCATTCGTAATTGTGATTTTGTGCTCACGTTTCCTATCTATTACTGTGACTAGACATCCAATTAGGAAATGCTGATAAGAATTGCTAGGTACCTACTTCGTATTGAACGCACTTATTTATTTCCTATCTGCACGCTAAGTCAATCTAAATAAAACAAATTATAGAAGTATACAATCATCCCAAGGTAACAGTGGTACCGGAAGTGTTAATCCAGTCCTGAACGGTGTCAGAAGACAACACAGAATCGAAGGACTCGTCAACAGTCATGATATGGATTTCAGAGTCAGTGAAGATGACAGCAGCCTTCATGGTACCGCTGGTTGGTCTAGTGAAGTAGTCGGAAGAACCGGAACCGCTGCCACCCTGCTTGTCGTGCAAGTGAGTGATACATTTTTCGGAGCCAGTAGAAAGAATTTCAAACAAATCCAACTCACCACATCCGGTGTTCCAACACGAGCATGAAGCATCACCGTACTGCAAGGTTCTTGGGATCTTGGCATTCAACATCCAAATAGCTGGCATATCACCGTTGAAACCGGTGGCAGAAGAAGATGGCATCAGGAACTCGAAGACAAAGAGCTTGCTGGTACCGTCCCAGCCGTGGTAAGCTGGAGTACCGTCTCTGTAGTAGCCGCAGTCACCAGTCTCAGAGTCAGCACCACATTTAAGACCAGACATGACAACAAACTCAGTGTTGGATGAAATGGTAGTCTCGCTCAAAATTTGAGGCGACGAAGAGCCACCAGTGTTGTCGGAGTTGGCATAGGAAAGAGAGTTACCAAAGGCAGAAGACCACACACCAGAGCCAGAACCACCGTAGTAGTTCAAGAATGTGACGTTCTCAGCAGTGCCTGGAGTGTAGTAGGATGCTCTGACCCAGTCACCGGCAGCTGCACTCGAGGAGGAGCCTCCAGAAGTTGAAGACAGCGAGGAGGAAGAGGGAGAGCCCGAAGCAACGGCGGAGTAAACACCAGAAGAAACGCCCGATGGGGCACTGCCAGCAGAAGGAGCGCTGTTAGCAAGAATTGGAGCGGTGGTTGGAGTGGTGGTGGCTGTGGAGGTGACAGTGTTACCAAACTGGTCAACGAATACCGTTTGCGTGACCAAAGCTGTAGCACGCTTGACGTGTTTGTGGTGAAGGTGTCTAGTAGTGCAATCTTCCTCCGCGTCTCTCTTGGCGTTGGAGCCGGACGAAGGGTAGTAAACACCAAACTGAACCAACTGCAATGGACCACGGAAATGGAGAGACAACTCTTCGTCAAAAGGAGCCAAAGGACCCAGGAAAGACTTAACGTTGGAAGAACAGGTGCCGGAGGACTCGTCCATGTTGGTCACATCCAGGTAGGAGCCGGAAAAGCCAACATTCTCATAGATAATTTTGGATACTTCGTTACAGTAGTAGTTACCACCAACGTAATCACAGCCGGAGGCAGAAGCAGAAGCAATGGCGGTCGCCAAAGCTAACAAGGAGGAGTATCTCATTGGAAAGGAGTGACTGGAGTTAAAAAAAATGTAAAGGAATGTAAAGGTTAACGAAAGCGAAGAAGCAAAAAAAACAGCCGAAATGAAACAGCGACACCAGAATTATAATATACGGGAAAAAACACTGGGCAGTGCAGGAGTAGGTAGACGGGCCAGCGTGGAATGAGCCAAGCGGGACGGCAGATAGTTCAAGCATGAGCCGCATGCGCGAAAACAAAAACACTCGTAACGCCTCCAACGACAGGAAATAGTTGCTAGACACCGGGAAGGAGTCTGGCGGTAAAAATATCGCGAATAGATCGGAGGAACGAAGGAGAGCTAAAAAAAGGAGACAACTGGAGGAGGGGGAGGTTGTAAATACTGCAAAACAGGTACGGACATGATAGTAAAGGAGAAGAGCAAGTTAATTAAACAGGAGAGAAGGGGTTGGACAAAGAAGAGGAAAGTATAAGAAAAAAAGTGAGGGCTTGGGTGTAAAAAAGTGCGACCTATTTAATGACAAAGTAATGGAAATAATCTAAGATCATCTAAGATCAATGAAGGTTGCCGATGTCGATGATCGTGACGAGATCCAAATAATCAGATGAAATGCAACTTGTGGTACGATTAATTGAAACTTTTGCAAATGGATCCATCAAGATGCTTAGCAATTTCAATCATATAGCAATCGTGTCTGCGTGTTTGGGTTTTGGTGCCAGAGCCAGCACTGCGAGATTGCCATGACCAACGCAACCGGACTAATAGGGAAAAGACATTTGAATTACAAGAGGAAATTTACATTAAAAGAAAGAAATCGAATTGCACGAATTTGAATTGAAAAAAATTACAAGAAATGAATCCAAGAAACTTTGATACTGGATGACAGTATTGAAAAAAACGCTCAATCATAAATCTTAGATTCACAATAGGCGTATCCTTAATTTACAATCATTGACAAATCATTGATGACTACCCTTCTCGCCATTCATTGACATCCCCATAATATGCTGGTACTTCTAGTCATGGAGTTGTCTTCTACTAAGCCGAAATCTATATGGCTTTCCCGATCGGGCCAAGACAACAAGGTCCTACACGGAATCCAAGAGTGAGGAAATCAGCCAGATTGGGATACAGAGTCATCACATCAACAAATCACATCATCAAATCAAATTATCAACCTGAACATAAAAGGAGAAGAAGGCGGCAATCCGCATGTCGAACATTTGGCTGCCAAATAATGAAGCAAAGATCCAGATCCACCCATGAATTCCATCCTGAGACCGTCGCTACGGCAAACGAGAACTCGTGTAAGTACATGCCAGCATCCTGCGTGTCGGCATTTGGTGCTCTAGCCAGCCACTAGATGGCCCAATAGGGGACAAGCCTTGCGACTGTTTACGCACAGGTTAGGCGACTGCTGTACGGTCGTCCATATCGGGTTTAATGACAGGACTAGATACTGGTCCTGAACTACCAGGATGGGATACAACCCAGATCTTCTCGGTTGAAGATTTAGGACTGTCTAAATAGAGATCCAGCTCTGTTTCGCGATCTTGGAACTGTTGTCAAACTATTGTCAAAAATTTGCCACACCGTTGTCAAACTGAGTCAAACCTTACTCAAACTGTCGTCAGACTGTCAAATTGTCGTCTACCTGTGATTCTATCCTTTTGTGATCTACCTTGACTTCCGGATAGGCACAGCGATGGCTGTAATTGAAGGACTTGAAACCCCTGCACTTTGAAACCGGTATATCCGGGAGGTAAGGGATTAGGAAGTAGTTGCAAGGCAACAATTTCTGCATCTCCGGATTTTGCATGATCGCTAGTGGTTGATGACTACGCAATGAAGCCGAACCTTTCGATGCCCACCACGTTTCTTGAATGTTTCACTTCTTTCCACTATTGGGCTCTGTTTGCTATTTTCTGTCTACAAATCTTGACCTTTCTATCTCATTTCACTTCACAGTGGGTGTTTCGTTGACTGTTCTTTCCTTCTTTCTCTTTCTCACTGATTTCATGCAGTCTCAACGGTTTTCTCATCACACACTCCGATGACTTCAACTCGGCCTGCATTTCTCTTCCAAGAAGTCTATTTCTCTGGTTTGGCATGGTCTAGCCTCGTCTAGCCTCCTACATCGTATATGTGCGCTGCTTGACCAATACTGTTTCCGGGTGCAACTGCGTTGAGATCAAGTCTCTGCATCTGCAGCAACGAGATGAACCTTCGATGTCGTAACTCGTAATCATCGCATCCGTCCTGTCAGCTTCTGTTGCCTTCTCGGACTTCATAAATTTCTAGCTATTGGCTATAGAGCTGGTCCTACTCAAGTTTTTTTTTTTTCTTTTTTCTTCACCTACATACACCATCGTGGCCAACTATACTTTGCCGAGTTCCTCATCCACCACGCGTCAAGTTTTGGTTACCTCGAGTACCTTTTGCGCTGCTTGACTTGCTCATGACTAACTTGTACCCTTTTCTTCCCCATGCCTTACCTTATCAGCACGTCATGTTTATTCATTTCCTGACGTGGACCTCTTGAAGCCGCACTTGGTTCTATTTTAGTGCCTTGTAGGGTCGTGTGCTAGACAGATCGAGGCACCTGATCATTTCAAACAACGAAATCGAACACCACCTTTACGAGAAAGCAAAAGGATGTCGATTTACAATCCTTGTGGTTCTTGGAAAAAAGAAATTCATTGTTGATGAATTTCTCCCCTTTTTCTCCAAGTCTATGTCCTCCTTCTACGTCATGTTCCTGACCACCCTGCAGGACCTCATATAATTAGTGTCTCACCAACACTATCTATAATTATCGAGGAAAACATTCTTTTATCTCCTGATCTGCTTGACATAATTCCCCTCCGTCCAGAACATTCGTTCTAATTGTTTTATAACTTTTGTCAGCTCATTGGAACCAATCAAGTCGCTCTTCAGCATGTCCAAACGAACCTCATATTCTGCTCGTCTGCCTGAGATCAATCATGGATATTTCAACCCATACGAGGCTAGACTGTCACCCACACAGCCCCAGGTAAAAACCATCATCAATGACAATCCAACGGTACCAGACTATCCGATGCTCCCCAATGTGACCAAGCGCTCATCCTACAACATGAAACTTGTTGTTGTTGGTGATGGAGGCTGTGGTAAAACATGCATGTTAGTGAGTTATGCCCAGGGCAAATTCCCCGAGATATACGTACCTACCATCTTTGAAAACTATGTGGCGTGCTTCCAGACACCAAATGGTAAGACCATCGAATTGGCGCTCTGGGATACTGCGGGCCAGGAAGAATACGATCGTTTGCGTCCTTTATCGTACCCGGACGCCGATCTTATTGCCATTTGCTTTGCTGTCGACAACTTGGTCTCGTTGCAGAATATCAAAGACATGTGGTACCCCGAAGTGAACCACTTTTGTCCTGGTGTCCCTGTGCTTTTGGTAGGAACCAAGGCTGATCTTCAACTGGAAATTGATCCAGACTTGCCCATCCAGTTAGCCACAGAGATCAATGCCATTGGCTATATTCAGTGCCTGGCGAAGACAATGTTCAACGTGAAAACTGTTTTCAACTTTGCCTTGAATCATTTCCAGAAGGGAAAGGAATTCGAAGAGCAAGTGGAGAAGCTGCGCAACCGGATGTCACGAGTGATGGGGCTGGGACACAAGCGAAACAGCAGCTCCAAGAGCTTCAAGAAGGGTCATTTTCCCAACAAGAGCTCCGTAGGTTCGAGTGTGCTTCTTGACACTCCTTTGGTGGAGGATGACTATCTGCCCAACCCATACCAGAACGGTTATCGTCCACAGGGACGTTACAACGATGAAGAGTTCGCATTTACTCGGAAGACGAAAAGCTCGAGAAGGTGTACCATATTATAAGAGAGCAAGTGGTGAAGAACACGAAGAGGTGAAAGGTGATGACAATAAGGGAGCAATTAGGGTGTGGAGAAGAATGAGAATAGGAGACAGTAGAGAAGGGCCGAGTCATCGGAAAAGCAACGAATGATACAAGTGATAACTGAGCATTGTTTGTGAATATTGAGAATCATAATTGACATTGAGAAATGAAAATAGTGGGTTGCGGAAATTCCGGAGGTGGCTCACATACGTAGGATGTTTACCAACCACACTCCAAATTCGAGACACCACAAACTATAGGCAAAGGAACCAAAACCAGATACAAACCCGATATTTCAACACCAAACATGAACCTAATTATTTTCTTAGAGCAAGAGAAGAAAAAATCTTCCAAGCATACTCCCCTATATTCCATGTCTCATAACAAATTCCATCCATATCCAGGCGCACTAATAAACCTAATCTCTACTACTCTTCCTCGTGACTTCATTGATCCCCCATATCGGCAGCCAGCACAATGTCTGGCCCATCTATTCCGCTAGATTCGCCAATCGCCTCCCTGTTGCAAGATGCCCAGCCTCTCTCCCCACAGACCAGTGAAGGTGTGTTGAAAGAAAACAAAAATGACGCCGGAAACTTACCCAGCAACCATTACAAAGAACGACTTTCTCTGTTCCGGTTCAAACTCAGGCAGATGTGCCTCCCCATTGTCCGAAAGGAAACAGACCTTTTGGCCCGCTTGCAAGCACGCGTCAGAACTCCCGGGCGTGACCTTTACTTTGCATGGACCGCCAACTTGGCGTCCCACACATTTTATGTGTTGATGTTACCATTACCGCTCTGGTTTGGCGCATCCACATTGGCTCGTGATCTCATCTTTGTGTTGGGAATGGGAATTTACGTGACCGGATTCTTCAAAGACTTTCTCTGTTTGCCTAGACCGCGGTCTCCACCTTTGCACAGAATAACCATGCTGTCATATACGGCCCACGAGTATGGTTGGCCATCATCACATTCCGCCAATGCCACTGCAGTGACATTGGTGTTGCTAGCCACCTTTTACGACCAGCGTAGCTCATTTTCGTACTTGCAATTTGTGACTCTCATTGGACTATTGGCACTCTATTACTTGTCATTAATTTTGGGGCGCTTGTACTGTGGAATGCACGGATTCTTTGACATTCTAACCGGGATGTCCATTGGCACGGGAGTGTTTCTCTTCCGCTACTTCTACGGGGTGGCCTATGACCAGTTCCTCTTTTACTCATCGAGAAACAGTTCGTGGTTGGGTATTTTTGCCACCTTTTTTGTGATCATAGCCGGCCATATGTACTTGATCCACATTTATCCCGAGCCCGTGGATGACTGCCCTTGTTTTGACGATTCTGTGGCTTTTGTGGGTGTTCTCATCGGAATCGATATTGCTCACTACGTGTGTGTGCTCTCCAACAAATTCACCTTCACCAACACGTTACATGATGCACTCAGAATTCCGTTCCTGGCCGATCTCAGTATTCTAGTGATGCTTGCTAGAGTGGTGATTGGCATCGTTCTCGTGGTGATCTGGAAATCCATCCTGAAGCCTGTGCTCTTCAGTATTTTGCCTCCGCTCTACAAATTGATCGGCGTCAACTTGCCACGTGTGAACTACATCTCTACGGCACACTCAAAGACCGCCTCTCATCAGATCAGACGTCAGTCGCTCTCTAACATGAAGAACGAGCCCATGATTCCGATTGAGGATATCTTGAAGTCTGCAAGACAAGAAGTTGACGTAGTGGGCCCAGAGGATGATATTGACGCATACGAACTACTTGATTATCAGCTGAAACATCCTGAAGATAAGTCCGTCTCGGTGAAAATCAGTGGAGTATTCCGCCCTCGATACGATGTGGAGATTGTGGGAAGGACAATTGTCTACGCAGGGATCTCCATCACGTCAGTGTGGGGCTTTGCTTTTGCCACGCAAGCGATGGGGTTGACATAATATTTGAATAATTGATATATCATAAGGACACAAAGAGGAAAAAAGTGCAATGTCCGCCTCGTTATCGTTTTCGAGCCAATAGATAAAGCCCAAGAACACCTTACGTAACTACGCAGGCCTATCGCGATGAGGTCTCAATGTAAAAAAACTACGAGGTACATCACATCTAAATAGCATGACGCCTGCAGCAGACACGTGCAAGAGACAGCTAGTTGACACCACTGGCGATGAAGTTCCCAAGGTGGAAAATGTGAAGAAAGTGAAGCAGCCTAAAAAGTACAAAAGAAAGTATAAAGCTAAAGATGTGGACCCCACAGCTCCCATGGGCGTCTTACAATATGAAATCAAGCAGATTCTTGAAGAAAACAGCCTTTCCGAGGAACTGATTGCAAACGACATGAAGGAGTTGCTCAACGACAAAGAGGTGGAGCAAATCTATCACCGTACAGTGGAGAACGTCAAGGTGTTGAAACTCTCTTCAAATGGTGATGGACTTGGTTTGATTCCACATCCAGTGAATCCAGACGGTAAGCAGGTTGTTATCATTCCATTTGGTTTGCCAGGAGATGTAGTGGATATTCGTGTTTTCAAATCTCATCCTCTCTATGTTGAGTCAGACTTGCTCACAGTGAAGGAAGCTTCCAAGGACAGAGACGACTCACTCATCAACTGTCGATACTTTGGAAAGTGTTCGGGATGCCAATACCAGAACGTCGACTACGATACACAGCTCGAATTCAAGCGTCAGACCATCATCAACGCATACAAGCATTTTGCACCCAAATTGACTTCTGGAAGCTTGCCAGAGGTTGACAAGACACAATCGTCGCCATTGCATTATAGCTACCGAACGAAACTCACGCCCCATTTCAATGTGCCTAATAGGATTCCTCAGGATTACACGCGGCCTTCGCTAGGTTTTGGATCTAAAGGCAGACCCACCTGGAGACAGACAGATGGAGGTGACTACCTGATTTTGGATATCGAGGAGTGTGCTATCGGAACTCCCATTGTGATCCAAGGAATGAAGAATGAGCGTTCGAGATTCGAAAAGGAATTCACCAAGTATAAGAGAGGTGCTACCATTCTTTTACGTGAAAACACCATATTGCCAGAGGAGGATGGAGAGTTTGAGGTTACTGGCGGGTCCACGGATCCTGAGGGACAAATATCAAGGATCGAAGTGGAGGCAAACGACACCAAGCTCTTGAAGACTTGTGTTACAGAGTCACGTACAGTTGTGACGGAATTCGTAAACGGCTACACATTCGAGTTCAGTGCTGGTGAATTTTTCCAGAATAACAACCTGATCTTGCCTATTGTCACAGAGTACGTCAAGAACAACTTACAAATTCCTGGATCCGGAGAGAATGACGAGAACTTCCTCGTGGACGCATACTGCGGTTCTGGACTCTTCTCCATCACCTGTCTGAGTGGAGTCTCTCGAGTTATCGGTGTGGAGGTTAGCGCAGATAGTGTGAAGTTTGCAGAGAGAAATGCTAAAACCAACAAGATCCAGAATGCAAAGTTCATTGTGGGAAAAGCTGAGGAAATCTTTAAGAACATCGACACACCAGCTAGCCGCACGTCCGTCATTTTGGATCCTCCAAGAAAGGGCTGTGACGATGTATTCTTGAACCAACTTAGTGAGTATCACCCTGCAAAGATCGTTTACATCAGTTGTAATGTGCATTCACAGGCCAGAGATGTTGAATGGTTTATTCACAACACCAAGTTTGGTGGGGATTACAAGGTGGAGAGCGTACGTGGGTTTGATTTCTTTCCACAGACACATCATGTGGAATCGGTTGCGGTGTTGAGTTTGAAGTGAGGTGGTTTGAACGGTTAGATTAGCTTCATCATCCCAAGCATCTGTTAAGGACAGTAATACACGGAATGCATTATCATTTAATTAAATTCAAGTTGCACAGAATACTTGTTAGAACGAGCCAATAAAAACTGAGGTTAATGTGTCTGAGATGTGGATCTGTGATACTGTCAGTGCAATTAAGGTATTGTACACTAAAAGATTGTTATTTCGAAGAAGGGTTGGTGATTGATGATGCTTCTAATACACAGAAAAGCGAGAAGAGCAGTTAGACACGATGATATCGCTGCAGTGGTCATTAATTTAGAAAATGCTTTTTTATTTAAAGTTTCAGTAACCTAGAAAGTACTAGCTGCGCTACAAAGTTCGGTGTGTGGCGAGTACTGTTATTGTGAGAAAAGGAACCACCGTTGACAGCAACGGAGATGGCAAATCTACTGTCCAGAGTGTCGAAAACAATTTCCCATTGAAAAAACTCATCAATCTTATTATTTTTTTTAAGGAATAGATGAACTTTTAGAAACACAACAACCCTTTAACCTCCCATATATTACAATCTGTACCTGTTCGCAGCCACTCACATCTAGGGCTTGTGCCCTAACTCTCAATCTTGTCCTACATACACTCCGCGACCCTCGTCGCACTAGTGGAAAAAAATTTAATTCAAAGAAATCTTTTCTTAACATCTCAGACAACATACAAAATGGAGAACGATAAGGGTCAATTAGTATGTACAGCCGACCTTTCACGAATATCAGCCTACTTCCAGACATGAAGAAATCGATAAATACCTACGTGGATCCACTTTTCCGTCACGTTTCATGAAAACTTCCATTTACCAATATTCCCATCATTTCATCACCTTCAGAGTCCCCCCAAATATCCTAAGATTTCCATCCATATTCATGTGGCAGAGCCTTAAAACATTTGAATCATTACTAACAATCAGGTCGAATTGTACGTGCCAAGAAAGTGTTCTGCTTCTAACAGAATCATCAAGGCCAAGGACCACGCTTCTGTCCAGATCAACATCGCTAACGTCGATGAGGAGGGTAGAGCTATTGCTGGTAGCAACACCACTTACGCTTTGTCCGGTTACATCAGAGCTAGAGGTGAGGCTGACGACTCCTTGAACAGATTGGCTCAGCAGGATGGTTTGTTGAAGAACGTCTGGTCTTACTCCCGTTAAGGATATGTATATCTATAATGTCATATAATCGCTGTGGAGGAAGTAGGTGTAGATTTGAGTAAAGTATTGGAGTTTCGGAAAGTTGAATGACTATCTGAATGTCAAATACGGAGTGCAAGATGCTGGATGGAATCACAAAGACGGTAAACTTATCTCTCGGACTACTGCGAAAGGAACTGTTCGATGATGTTTGGACGAACGGCTTGGTCGAAATTTTGGTTAACGGAGAATAATGACGAAAGTCGTCTCGTGCTTGATTCTGGAACACTTTGTTTACAAGTTGTGGAGTGTTAGTACCCCGTACAACCTAGGAGGATGTAAGAAGTAAATACACACGTGAGAAAGGACTGAGTGAGTTGTAGATTGCTCTTTTATCGAGGGTTCGCAATTTAGTTCTTTAGTTCCGTGATACATGGTGTTGTCAACCAGAAACTGCCTTATTGCCTCTGTAGAGTCAGCAAAACTTATTGGAGACTTTCAGAAAGAAAAATTCAAGTCTAAGGTAGATTCCCACCCTCAAAAAGGCAAAAAAGAAGGTCCTACTGGGGTTCGAACCCAGGTTACCAGAATCAGAATCTGAGGTGATACCACTACACTATAAGACCTTTTACGAGGGCTTAATATCCTCTAAAAGTATCAGTCGCAACATGGAGAATAGTACTTGGACAAAACCATGGACGTTTTGCTGAATAACAATACAATTTTGGCTAAAAGAGTCTTAGTAGCTCACTCAATAGTTATTCACTCAATTCTATGGCATTTCTTGGGCCAAGTTCCAATAGTTTAGAAATCATATTCTCTCCACAGACGACGATAAACCTGATGGCAAGCTTTAGATTGTAAAGAAGACAGCATTGATGTATAGCGATTGAACAGAAAGATCCTCGAGACTTTCGAGAATTCTAAGAATTCAGTGTAGTTGCTATTATCCTGCTTTCAAAAATGTATGTGTTCTGCCAAACTTTTATGCTGCTACAAGAACAAGACGTGTGTTATCACCAGGTTAGTCAATTCTAAAAAATTCACAATTCATCCAATTCCCTCACCACGAAACATTGATATGAGTTATGGCTTTCAATTTGGTCAAAGGCCAGTTAGTAGCACTGGCACTCATCCACTTATTCTTCTCACCACAAACTGTTCTAATAACTTTTAAATCCCACCTCAATTTCAAAAATATTATTGAGACAATATTTGATGGAAAAGAGAAGCAAAAAATTGTGGATGATGCGAGATGGATAAATGCAACGACTCCTGATTGTCTCAACCTGGAGCCCCATCGAAGCTCCCTTTGACGTCTCGTAAATTTCGCAACATTTGATGATCCGTGGACAAAAGAACTTCAATTTTTTCACTAAAAAAATATGTACGATTATGCTCCAAATTTCTAGAAAGCTCTAAAATAATCATGATTTCATTATTTTGGCTCTCAGTGTAAATAATGTATAAATCTTCTCAAAATACATTGGTTGGAGCTTCCTAGTTAACAATAAACCAAATCCTATAACGAAGATCCATTTCAGATTATGTGCAGGATATGAATATAAAGAACATGTCATTGCCTCTTGTCGATTTCACTCGTCACTATTCTCACAATGATTTTCGCTGATCAAATTAAATTTGTTCTAATGATGTTTCTTTTGACTTCCACACCCTACTTGTTAATTTTGCGTTTATCATCTCCTTATAAGTGGATTGTTGCTTCTATTTATGGAGTATTGCATGCCTTCTTTATGCTGGCTGGACTCGTTAGACTCAGTGAAGGTTTTGCGTGAGAAACCATTGTTACTTAAGGCTTGATCAAGTTGACGGCTTGCTTAGTGTTGTCTTTTGAACTTTGATTTATTGCATTACGCCATATTATGCTATTTCATATCACACTATGTTATGCCATATTATGGCTTGGCTACTACATGCCCAGTAATGCTCATCAAAGACTAGCGAATAATCGATTTTATGGCCACTTGATAATTTCACTTGACCCAATTATTAAATTCGAGACCTCAAATCGAGGAAAGTACGACCTGGGGAACCAAATCTTAACAGAGCAAATCTTCATAAACAGTATCTATATGAACACCTCTCAGAAAACTGGTTCATTGTTTTCCATGTTTCAATTCGTAGCTTCAGTAACCATCCTCAGTGACTACAACTCTTTAGTTGTGTTGTTTTTCAGTAATGAAGTACTCAAGATTTCCTCCTTTCTAAAGTCACCATCTCCTCAGATCCATGTCATGTCTAACCTGGGCTTTGTTGTACATGAGCACTGAGAATGTGGTTATTCAGCGAAGTTTAGATATAAACAGGATTTCTCAAGTAAAATTATTACCGACAATCAACATTACTCTATTTCATCAACAAGAGAAATAACCGAGCTTTCTTTGTGGGTTTTTGTTGGAGTTGTTCAGAATAACAAAAACCACCAAACCCCACCATTCTCCAGAATAAATGTAAAATAAATCAAAATTCGGAAAATCACATAATCAACATTAAAAATCATACACTTCTCAATCATATGAATCATTTAATCCGAAGCACTACAGCTAATTCGTCATCATACATTTGCATCCGTCCGAATCATTACCTTCTCAGGTTCCAAACAGTGCACTGTACATGAAGAAAGCCCAACATTGGAGAAAAAATATGATATCAATCATCACTCAGCACAGGGTAGTAACATAGGAATAACCTAAAAACCTGAATATTCAATTTTTAATAAGTTTTTTTGACCTACGCATCAATATTACATTCTTAATCAATTCATCCATAGACTCTTTTTCCTTTTTCCTCATCCCCACCACTCATGTCCCCACCATTCATCCATCTGCACAATCACTTCTGCATCGTCTCCAGGGCCACATTCTTCTCTGCGCATACTTAATCCATCATCACCAGACCCTCCCAAATCCCAGATGGATCCAATCCCACTGCTAATCCCAAATCCACTCAAAAATTTGCCTATATTTCCAACAGCCCAAACGTCACCATCTTCATCATCTCGGCTCGGTCTCTCCCGGTGCCAGTGGCTCCTGCCTGCTCTCGTCCCGGTCAGCCCAGCTTGCCCTCGACTATATTTCGGTGCGGCGCCTGATTGTGCCGGCCAGGGCCACATTGGGTCTACTTCACACTTGAGAGTCGGAAATTATTACCCCTGTTATCGGAAAATCGACCCGGCGCCAACTTATAATCGAAAGTGTCATAAGTTTTGCCGGAAACTAAAGTTAATTTCTTATTGTCTCATTTCTCAATTCATTGCTGTGGGCAACATGGTTTCCATCCAATTCCCCCAAATTAGTTCGATGCGCAATACTCGCAATTAACGCCCCGAAGGCTCAAACCAGTCCCAATTGGGCACCCATAAATATTGTTCCAATATGCTGCCCTGCGCACACCACCATATTTTTAGGGCCTCCCACCCACAATCGTTTCCAATTTTGACATTAATCGACCCGGACCGACCACTTACCAAAACCTCGAATTAGGTATCGAAAAGTTCTCCTTCTGCTGTTTGCGTTTGTCATCGTGGTGCCTTATCCCTTTATCATTCCCAACCCTTTCTGCATTTCTGCCCCTCCACTTTCCCCACACTACTGTGCCAATTGCTCGCTACCAATTCGTACCGAGTTATCTACAACTACCTACTCCCCCAACCATCTCCCATCGAACTCCCTTCCCACAGCCATGAACGCTGTTGCAACTTTGCTCTACAACCCAGCTTACTTGCCTGGTGCCATTGTGTTGGGTTATTCGTTGCGGAAAATCGTCGACTCAAACACACGTTTGGTGGTGTTGGTAGACCTGTCATGTTTCACTCACCTCCAGCTCACACTCTTACGCCAGTTATGGGACGAATTGGTCGACGTCAACATGTTGGAGTCGCTGTTAACTTCCAAGTTGGTGCGGGACTTGAAGCGCCCTGAGTTGGCCAAAACCTTCCTGAAGGTCCATTTATGGTCTTTACCATACGAAAAGGTGTTGTATTTGGATGCTGATACACTTCCCCTCGTTGGAGATGGTGCAGTCACCGACTTGCTCAAGTTAGACTTCCCTAGAGGTAAAATAGTTGCTGCTCCCGACTCGGGATTCCCCGATATCTTCAACTCCGGAGTGTTTGCCTTGCGCCCCGACCAGAACGACTACCAAAACTTGGTTTCGCTCATTGGCAGCAAGAATGATATCTCTTTTGATGGTGCAGACCAAGGCTTGCTCAACCAGTACTTTAACAGCGATCCGGACTGGGTTTCGCAGCTTCTTTCGTCCAAGTGGTCTAATGTGGACCTGGTGTCTGCTGTGCGGACATCCAATTGGATCCCCGTTCCCTTCTTGTACAACACCACTCCTACGGCGCAATACCAGTATTTGCCTGCGTTCAATTATTTTAGACCTGGAGGTCCGAGCCCCAGTAGTGCTCAAGACAACGGAGTGACTGGTTCCTCAAGAGACACAGGCGAATCTGGTCCAGAATCTGGTCCAGAATCTGACACCGTAGACGAGTCAATTCCGGCATTGCAAACATTGGACAACTACTTCGGCGCCGCCTCCGCTTACTTCTCCAGTGGAAACACTCGTTCGCTGGTTAAACTCTTACATTTCATTGGTCCACTTAAGCCTTGGAAGGGTACTAATGCAGGGCTTTTCAAGAAGTGGTGGGACGTCTGGTTTGAGTATTCCCAGGGTAAACTGATTGCCGACGTCTTATACCAGAACTTCTACAGGATTTCTGTCACTCAATTGCGTGCGCCAGGTGATGCTGCTTCTGAGGCGGAGGAGTCATTGGTAACGACAATCCTGGACTTGGAACCTGCTCCAGTTACTCCAAAAGACTTTACTCCTGCTGACTTGTGTGACCCCTTCAACTACCAGCTGTTCTCATCTCAGCCACAGGAGTCTGCTGTGGCCTGGGATGCTACAGTTGAGGAACCTCCAGCCACTCAACCTCAAGACTCCGGCTTCAATGATGATTTAAAAGCATTCAGTAGCCTGTGGGATACAAATGATGAAGTTTACAATTGTCCAGGAGAGATAGAATATGAAGTAAAGGAAGAAGTTGCTGAGGAAGTATTCGTTGATGAAGTTGAGCAAGAAGACGACGAGGAGTACTTGGAATTGATTGATGACATTCCAGATAGCACTAACGAAACTGATGATGCCGAGCTTGAGTATGGAGTTCACCCTGATCAGAAACCAGAGAGAGTCTTCTCAGAATCCTCAGACTATATGCCTCAGCATTATCTCTTAATGAGACTGGAGGTCGCCCAACTGGCAGATTCCGAAGAAGCAGAATCGGAGGAAACTAATGTGGCGGAACAGTTTGAAGAGCTCAGTGTTGCCGACGTCAATGACGACATCATTTTGGAGGAGACTGGCTACGAGGAAGAGGATGAGGCCGACGAGCCCTACGCCGATACTGGAGTGCCGAAGTTGTTTCCATGGGAATTCCGCGACGACAACTATCAGCCAGAGCGGGAGTTTTAATGAGCCGTGGACTCGACTTCTACCTTCTTGTTTTATTGACAATAATCTGCATAGATTGCATTTACAACTCGTAGAGATTATCAAATGGGAGGTAGATTGGGGCGATGAATCATCTGGCTTTGGTGATAACTATTTGGAATCGAGAGTATAACACTAGACGTTAACCATTATGATCATTTCAAGGAATAATCGTCGAAGCATTGATAAATACTGAAGGGATCACTCAAATTGTCTTGCTTAACTCTAATAAGGTAACGATACAGAGAAGAAACAGTATTACTGATCACGTAGTCAATTATCTCAAACACACTAAAAAAAAAGGAAAAATAAAACGAGTAGCGAAGAGATTTAATTCTTAGATAAAAAAAAATCAATCTCCTCCAGATTTTTACAACAATTGTCTTCCACCGTAGCAACATTCAAGATAGTCTTACTGTTTCGCAGTCGCGTTTGATATAGTAGGGACGGGGGATCTACTAATGAATGTCACGTGATACAGCCACACCAACACCTCCAAAAGCATGACCTACTGTCACATTTTCGCCTCTCCAGGACCCCAGCTACATCTACGGCACTTAACAGCTAAATCATGTAGCATTCCCCAACGCCACCCTCCATTCCCTGACCTTATTTAAGGGGTTACCCGACCATGAAAAATTTTAATAGATTCCACGCAGGAGCTTCGCAGTACCTAAGGAAGAGCCAAAAAAAAAATTGTCTTCCACCATTTTTCCCAGTAAAACCAATCCATTATGTCCAACGGGATCCAGGAAGTCGACGCCAACTTGATTGAATCGAACTACGACAATGTCGTCTACTCGTTCGATGACTTGAACTTGAAGCCAGAAATCGTTAGAGGTATCTTCGGTTACGGTTACGAATCCCCTTCTGCTATTCAGCAGAGAGCCATCTTGCCAATTACTGAGGGTAGAGATGTGTTGGCTCAGGCCCAGTCCGGTACCGGTAAGACCGCTACCTTCACCATCTCTGCTTTGCAGAACATCAACGTCAACGAGAAGGCCACCCAGGCTTTGATCTTGGCTCCAACCAGAGAGTTGGCTTTGCAGATCCAGAACGTCATCTCCCACATCGGTTTGTACTTGAACGTCACCGTCCACGCCTCTATTGGTGGTACCTCTTTGTCTGACGATATCGAGGCCTTCAGATCTGGTGTCCAGATTGTTGTTGGTACCCCAGGTAGAGTTTTCGACATGATCGACAGAAGATACTTCAAGACCCACAAGATCAAGATGTTCATCTTGGATGAGGCCGATGAGATGTTGTCTTCCGGTTTCAAGGAGCAGATCTACAACATCTTCAAGTTGTTGCCAGAGACCACCCAGGTCGTCCTTTTGTCTGCCACTATGCCTCAGGATGTCTTGGAGGTCACCACCAAGTTCATGAACAACCCAGTCCGTATCTTGGTTAAGAAGGATGAGTTGACCTTGGAGGGTATTAAGCAGTACTACATCAACGTCGAGGAGGAGGCCTTCAAGTTCGACTGTTTGTGCGACTTGTACGATTCCATCTCTGTCACCCAGGCTGTTATCTTCTGTAACACCAGATCCAAGGTCGAGACCTTGACCGCCAAGTTGAAGGCTAACAACTTCACTGTGTCTGCTATCCACGCCGACTTGCCACAGTCCGAGAGAGACACCATCATGAACGAGTTCAGATCTGGTTCTTCTAGAATCTTGATCTCCACTGACTTGTTGGCCAGAGGTATCGATGTCCAGCAGGTTTCCTTGGTCATCAACTACGACTTGCCAGCCAACAAGGAGAACTACATCCACAGAATCGGTAGAGGTGGTCGTTTCGGTAGAAAGGGTGTTGCTATCAACTTTGTCACCAGCCAGGATGTTGGTATGATGAGAGAGATTGAGAAGTTCTACTCCACCCAGATCGATGAGATGCCAGCTGACATCGGTTCTTTGTTCAGTTAAGCATATCCCTGCACTTCGTTTCTTTGTTTATTAGCTGAAGTAAACTTTCCAGATACTTCATTTTTACCTAATGTACAAACCGTTTGATAGAGAGTAGACGATGTCTATAGTAAGTTTAGGATCTACCGTAGAAAGAGATTCTCAACCCTTCCGTAGTAATCCACTGGCAAATGAAATCTAGAAACTGGGAGAAAACGACGAGCGAACAGAAGATGGTGCCAGCAAGGCATTCTATTGTTCTAATAATCAGGGTTTAATATCTAATGTAAATTATTAACTACAATAGCTCATGCAATCACATAATATTAATGATTCTTATTAATGAATTAAATAATGTACAGTGTTATCACTGGTAGTCTGGAATGTCCAAATGGAAGAATGGAGTGTTGGTGGAAATGGCGGCGAAGTAGGCATCATTGTTCTCTAAAGAGCCATCTTCGGCAGTGGCAATGTTCACATATGTTCTATCGCTCACCAAGTCCTTCTCACCATAAGTACCAAAGCCTGCTCTGATCAATGCTCTTCTAATCCATCCGGAGTGAATACCACTGAAGTGGAACTCCACCTCACGGTCGGCAAAAAGGTTTAAAGCTCTACGAACATCCACCAAAGCCTGGATAGCAGTGGCATCAACAGATGGCGCACAAGAGAAGTCAATGTGAACGATCTTCAACAAAGGTCTGTTGTCAACTTGGTGGGTTTCTTCGTTGCTTCCAAACTTGTTCTTCAAGAATGGCAATCTCCACTTCAAAGGTCCTGGATCATTCCATGGTCTGCTACCCGAAGTGGAAGTGTCATATGGCTTTCCACGTCTGGTGAGTCTCTTGGCCTCATCACTAATACGGTCAACTTGGTCAGAGGCGTTAGGGTATACAAATGCTTCCAATGGTCTGAAGACAATGACACCTGGAGGAGGAGGAGTAACCGGAACATCTTCATTGAAGTTAGAGCTGTCAAGAGGAACCCATCTGGTGTGGAACTTAATGTTAGGGTTCTCATCGGCGAGCTGAGTAGCGGTAGGAACACTCTTCTCGAAAGCCTTGGCCTTCAACTTGCTAGAGTCGGCGCCATTGTAGGTGTCACGAGTCAAGACCTGCTGGATCTCCACATCGTTGTCGGAGGAGTCAAAGGAAGATTCGTCGACAAACTTGATAGATGGGTTGACAACCTCACCAACGCGCACTCTACCCAAGAATTGGCCAGTAGGCTTAGCAACTCTGAACAAGAGAACAGCGGCGGAAGAAGCAATGGCGAAGTAGATACCGTTTTCAATGGAAGAGAAAACAGTAATAATAACAGCAATAATGAAGATTCCAAAGTCCAATGGGTTGACCTGGTACATGTTCCAAGAGACTCTCCATGGAGTAATCAAGTCGGACACAGCGTGGATGATGATAGCACTCAAAGTAGCCTTTGGAATGTAGAAGAAAGTATCAGTCAAGGCGTACAAGGCCAACAACACAACACCACCAGTGAAAATACCAGCCAACGGGGTTCTGACACCACACTTGGCCTTCAAGGCAGATCTAGAGAAAGAACCAGTAGCAGGGTAGGCGTTGAAAAAGGTACCAATCAAGTTGTTAACACCAATAGCAATCAACTCCTGGTCTGGAACAATTTTGTAATCGTTAATTCTTCCAAAAGACTTGGAGATGGCAATGTGCTCCAACAACAAAATGATGGTGGAGACAGGGATTTCCGAAGCCATCGAGGAGAGAATGCCATCAGGAATATTCATGACACCAACGTGCTTCAATCCAGAAGGAACGACACCAATAGTCTGAATCTTATACTTAAACTTCTTCTTTGGAACCTTCGAGTTCTTCACGTGAGGATACACAACACCCCAAGAGATTGCCGTGGCGACAATGATGACGATGGCGTTTCTCAAGGTCTGTAAGTAGAAGAACCACATCTTCTTCTTTGGGTATCTCTTACCCAAGAAGTCGCAAGAGAACTTCCAGGTGTAGAGAATAAACAAAGGCACAATACCAAAGGCTGCGTTGATATTGCCGTGCTTCAAGTTCTTCAAAGTATGAACAACGGTGTAAAAAGAGGATTTCTTGGTGTTGACCAACGAGTTGTAACCCAACAAACCTGGAACTTGACCGGTAATAATGTTGAAGGCAGAACCCGACATGAAACCCATAACAGCAGGCATGGAAATGAACTCCAAGATGAAACCGATTCTCAACAAACCAATAGCAGCAGAAATACCACCACAAATCAAAGACAAAAATGTGGCGATCTCGGGGCCACTATACTTATCTCCATACTTATCCTGGACTCTAGCCACAACCTTACCAACTTGCAAGGACATGACAGCAACAGGACCAATAGAGACATCTTTAGAAGTAGCAAAGAAAGAGTAGATGAACACACCGACGAAAGACGAGTACAAACCAAATTCGGGAGATAAACCGGCCAACTGGGCGTATGACATGGACTGGGGGACTAAAACGACACCGACAGTGATACCTGCAACCAAGTCACCGTACAACCATCTTCCATTGTAATGTAAAATCCACTTGGCAATAGGAAACAAGGAAACAAAGTAGTGACCTAATTTGTCGAGAGGATGAGACACCAAGTCCTTACCCCAGTCGAGCACGTTGGGCTCTTCCTGCAAGTATTCAGGCACAACAACATGTCTATGGACTGGATCATCAGTAGGTTGATGCTCTCTCTGGAACTCGTGAGAGTACACTCTTTCAGCACGATGAGGGTCATATTCCTGGGGTTCAGGAACGAAAGAAACAGCCGAATGGGCAGAGTTTCTTCTCAGTTGAGCCATTATCTAGACTTAATTAATTAAAAAGTTGATGTTGATGGTGGAATGAGAAAACCTTTTATACTTTTAACTGTCGCAAATTTTGCCGATCCTTAAAGTAGAGAAGTCCTGCTGATACGGCTGATAGCTGCCTTAACCTGCTCACAGACGATTCAATAGAAGTTACCCGTGGTAAAGTGCAGAAAAAAAGTGGTTGTGGCTCCCAAAAGTCGTCCTTATTAGACTGAATTGCAAATTACAAAGCACATCCACAGTTTTTTTAACAGACTGTCACGTGCACAACAAAGCCTGTCAACTCTCAAGGACGCCACCACCTGTCAAAAGTGGCATATTGTGGCTCTCTATGACGGCCATGCATAGAAAACATGAAGGAAGAAGTATCTTTCTTTTTGCTGTGCTTGTTAACGTGTAGCTGGCACCTACTGTTTAATTTCAATGATTAGGTCCTGAATGAGACAAGACAAGATCGAATTGCTGCGAAAAATGGGCTAAAGTCACGTGGTGTGTTGCAATCTTGCCTCTAACCAATGATTCCATGCAGACCTTGACATTTTCATTATTCCTTTTTATCTGCACGTCCTGGATGATGTCCAGTCTTAGAAGCTTCGCACCCTTCAAAGAGTTCGATAATCAATAGAATGTGTCCATTAAACGGCCAATGAAGATCACTAACTGACATAACATTGTTTGGTCTTTAGGCATAGTTTAGCCTATCGAATCTACTCGGGCTACCATATTTTCCATCGATTTACCTCCCCTTCATTCTGCGGGGCATATGCATCATCTTTCTTTTTTTACTCCATATTTCAAAGGCCTGCACTTTTAGATCAACTTATTTCCCCAGGCTCTAACACTTCTACCGCCCCAAACGCTTTTGGGTCACCTAACCCTAATTTACGACGCCCTACCCGCACGAGCGGAATCTTAATTTCAGGTAAGATTACGTATTTCGCCCTGTAATTTGTGTATTGTTTCTGTATCTGGTCGCTTGGACCACTGTAAACCTCGCCTGAAGTGGGCTTCTATGCGCCCTACTGCTTCTCGAGCTCGTCCACCAATTCTCTGTATTCTTGTTGCTTATAGCATTGCTCAAGGAAAATCTTGTACTTCACTGCCAATAATTTCCGGTCAGGATCATCGTCTCCACGAGGCAAAATGGCCTTACCTGGTCCTGTGAACTTCTCCATGGTCTGCCATAACTTATCTCCGGCGTGCTTGCTCTTGTTCTTCTTCTTGATACTGCCAGAGATACTGGTCAATGGCTTGAGATTCAACTTGTGCATCTTGTGCGACAAGTCCTTCTGGACATTCTGCGAAGTGTTCAGCTTGGAGCCGAACGACAACGTCTGATCGTCCTCGCTGTCACTGTCTGTCTCGGACTTAATGGACTTCTTTCTGCTGAGAGGTTGCTGGTTGAAGTAGTCTTGTCCCTCTTCTCCCACTGGTGTCATAGCTGAGGGGTGGTGAGGTCCAGCGTATCCAAATGCAATGTTGGAGCTAGAGGCTGTAGCAGAAGGCGCAGTGTAAGGAGAATGAGGAGGAGAAACACTCTTGGCGTGGGACATGGAGTTCAAGTCTGTCTGGGACTTCAAAATCGATGCTCTTCTAGAACGTCCCTTGGTGTTGATGTGCTCGTCCACAAGGTCCAGCGCAGCAACTGCTCCTAACAAGGCACTTCCAAACACAACAGCTGCGTCAATGTAACGTGGAATGATCACTGGTAATCCAGTACAGTCAGCAAGCAAACGCATCAACAATCCATTACGGCACTGGCCACCACTCATGTACACACATTTAATTTTGTGACCACCTTTCTCCATGTGTTCGATGATTTGTCTGGTTTGCTGAGCAATAAACTCACAAGCACCGAAATACTGCAAGGCCAAGTCCTTCACAGATGAATCCATAGATTGTCCGATGATAGAGGCCCTCATTCTAGGGTCAGCGATTGGCGATCTGTTACCGTGGAAGTCTCCATAGAAGAAAATGTGTTTGGCTAAAGCAACCACCGATCTGCTTTCTGTCTCGGTGACCATGTTTTCCAACACCAAGTTCAAGTAGTCAAACTTAGACAAGTTGGAAGCCTCTGACAACTGCACCAACTCTCCATGTGCTGGATGAATGGACAAGACGTGCGCCAAAAGTGCACCCGTACAAGACTGGCCACCTTCAGCCAACCAATAGCCTGGTCCCAAAACATCCTTGTATGGACCCCAAACTCCTTTGACAAAGCATGGATCCTCGGTCATCGCAATGTGACAGGTAGAGGTTCCTGCTACGGCTGCTAAACGTCCACAAGCAGCTTGCACGGAGCCCTTGGATTCTTCAGACAACTCTGGATATGAAGGAAGGTCCACTTTACCGGCGACAGT
>Ga0160505_100078_pt1 | contig 76659 bp, 51 predicted proteins | sample DIDeMG_FD_108225 | JGI IMG/M metagenome (GOLD analysis project Ga0160505, IMG submission 108225) | Enriched chicken feces microbial communities from UW Madison campus, WI, USA - DID2874_E49_Stillage MG | ecosystem: Host-associated > Birds > Digestive system > Large intestine > Fecal ... | reverse complement strand
CTCCATTTGGGTCTACCAAGCCTGCTGACTCTCCATTTGGGTCTACAGAGCCTGCTCCTTCTCCGTTCGGAACAATGAAGCCTGTTCCTTCTCCATTTGGGTCTACAAAGCCTTCGAGCTCACCTTTTGGGGCTCTCCAACAACAAAAGACCAACAAAGAATCGACTCCAGAGTCTTCGGGAGATCTTTTCGGGCCCTCCTCCTTTGGGAAGTTGGATTTATCTGAAAAGTCAGACGATGCTCCAAAGACATCTCTATTCGGTTCTGGCGTGGCTGTGAAGGACGAAAATTCGGAGCATTCAACCATCAATGCTGAAGATACAAAAGCAACAAAAGAGACTGAAGACAAAGAATCGTTCAGTCTTCCAGCTCTCGGATCAAACCAAGTCAAATCAGAACCATCTGCGTTTGAGAAGTTGAAGTCTCAAGAGCCAGGAGAGAGCGTGAATTCTAGAAACTCTAGTGATGAATTAGGAACGGAAGAAGATTCCGGTGTAAATCGGTCTGAGTCGGAAGCATCTCTTTCTGAGGCTGAAAGAACTAAAAATGAGCGTTCACAACAGGAGAAAACCGAGACAACGAAGTCGCAACCACTATCAGTTTCAAAATCTGATGTTGAAGTTCCTGGGGCCGATGTTAAGGAATCTAAAACGGAACAAATATCCTTGAAGACTAAACAAGCACCAGTTGAGAAAAGCTCAGAGGGCTGGAAAGAAAGCATCTTGAAGATTCCAGAGAAGGTACAAAATATGTCGCAGAACACCACTGCAGATCAAAAACTCAACGTTTTGAACCCTGACTCTTCAGGATTAACTGACGAAGTCGCCGATTCTGAAAGTGACGACCAATTCAGAAACGACGAAAATAAGCCTGATAACGAAGTGCAGTCTGTAATTGATTTCCAGCCTCTTTCTTTATTCGCAGGATGGACCAGTTCTCCGAAGAGAACGAACAACAAAATCACCAATGAGATCTTGGAATTGTTGGAAAGCAGTCATGCAAATATGACAGTGCTGGAGCTTAACGCACTCTCCATTCAGGAGTTGATAGAAAACTGCGACTTTAACGACTACGTGTATGGTATGGAAGAACTTGAGTACCCAGAGATATGGACTTTGGGTGCGGTAGAGGACGTCACAGACATTGCCTACGAAGTGAACTCCAAAGTTGAGGAGAGCTTGGTGAATGCCAGAGCCCAATACAAGTCACTTTCGAGGCTCATGGGAGTAGTGGAGAAATGTGACTCGTTGAAAGAACAATTGTCACGAATAATCTCGCAAATTGCCATGTTCAAGCAAGAACTTGACTCTCCTAAAACATACAACCGTCCACTCGATATTAAGTCGCAGACATTGTGCTATAAATTAAGAAAGAATTTTGACAATGTGCAAAAGAACCACGAGTTAGCGCTCGAGAAGATTGTGCAATTGAAAATGAAGCAGCAAGTTGATCGTGACTTTGTCAAAAAAGTTGAACAGGTTGTGTTTGAGATTCATGCCAAATCGAAACTCTATCGCGAACAATTCCAAGAACTAGAGGTTTTGCTCGATAATGCCTCAGAGCCCTCAAAAACTCTTTCGAGTCCGCAAAGCAGTGGCGTGATAACCAACTTTAAATCTCAAAAATGGCGCTTTGCTTCTAAGTTTGCAAACCCAACCGTCAAGAAAGTGAACATTGATCAGATCTAGCTTCGTCCGGCACCAGATCGGAATGTTGTGTCCTGCAGGCGGAATGTATAGTGTAAACAATATAATGATTCTCATTACCTACCCACGGACATTCATCCCGGAGTATGTCTGAATTAATAGGTTCACGGCTCGTGGTTCCGGGCCAGGCTCGAGGGTTTGGAATTTTAAAATATGTTGGCTCCATAGAGGGCAAGACCGGCACTTTTGGTGGGGTAGAGCTTCAAGGACCGACTGCTTCTTCCCGTGGTAAGAACAGTGGGGCTGTTGATGGAATTCAATATTTCGAGGTATCTCAACCCATGACAGGACTATTCCTCCCGTGGGATCGTCTCCGAGCGGTCAACCCCAAGCTTCCCCTTTTGGAACTGTCGAGAGCAAGTTCAGTTGTCAGTCGAAGCAGTGATGTGCCTCATTCGCCAACGCCACCCAACAGACGTGGCCTGAGACTCAACAGTATAGGACGCACGGACAGTTTGTCTAGGACTACCACCAATGGCCGTGACAGCCCACATTTAGGCAGTCTGTCTATTAATATATCAAAGAGAAGTGTGGCATCCAGAGACTTTGCTAGACCCCCAAGCACCGCTCTGTCTATTGTTGGTTCGAGAAATTCTCTGGGAGACTTATTCGAAAGGACTCGTCAAGCCCAGCTGCATGATCTTGCCGCTTTACAGAGCGAACTAACCACCTCCAAGTTTGCGTTGGATGCGAGCACAAGGGAACTTCAGGAGAAAAACGCCATTCTCTTGGAGTTGCAGCGTACGGTGGACGAATTAAGTCCCCTTTTGGGAGACTACGAGAATAGCTTGAATGAAAAAGATAAGAAACTCAAGAAACAACGACAAGAATATGACAGAGCTAGAGAGGAGTGGAGACAGAGTCTTGATTTAATGCTCAGCGCACAGCAGCAGGCAGAGAGTCTTTATGAACAGCAAATAGAAGACCTAAAGGAGGAGCTTACAAAACTCAGTGTCAACGGTTTTCAATCAGAAGCTGATCCTGGTGTTGCAAAAATGCAATCCCGGTTGGACGAGACGTTAACAGAAAACGCTCGTTTAAAGCTGCAGCTACAACTTCAACTGTCTCAAACTACACCTAATGAGGTTGACGAACTGGAACACATCGAGCTGCTCGAAAAGAAAATTTACATGTTGACTCAAGATGTTAGTTCCATCGAGATCGTACTAGAAGAGAGCCAGAAAAAAATCAAGGCAAAGGATGCTCGCATTGCGGAGTTGGAAATCGCATTAGACGACCTCAAAGATGAGAACATTCTGGCACTTCTGAAGGGCGTAGATGCGTTGTCTGTGGACGGATGGGGTGCCCAGGAGGCTCAATTAAAGAAGCAGATCGAGGATCTCGAACGGCAGGTTGCCGAACATAAAGGAAAGGAAAATGAGATACCAAAGCTGACTGATTCAGGTGAAGTTGCCAAACTTGAGGCTGAACTTCTCTCTAGCAAGAGTCAGGTAGAAGCGCAGTTAAAAAAGATCGGGGAACTAGAAGAGTCGCTTCAGGCTGCAGCCTCCAGGGAGCAGGAACTCAAAGACTCTATCAAAACTGCTACATCGAAGGAGCAAGAGTTGGAAAAGACTATCCAAGATGCGTTTGCCAGAGAAGAGAAGCTCCTCGCAATTTCTTCTAACGAGGACGCACCCCTTCTCAAGACTATCGAAGACCTCAAACATGAGCTCAAGATGAGACCCTCGTTTGATGAGCTTACAGAGCTTCAAATGGCTCTAGATGATGTAGAACGTTTGCACACGAACGAAGTCTACTTGAAAGAGAAAGAGTTGACTGCTCTTAAAGAGGAGAATGTTAAGTTACGACACGAAGTGGATATTTTAAAGATTCGAATTGCTGAATGTGACAATGAAATCCCTTTGAAAACACCTGTGAACAACAGTCCAATCAAGAATGGCGCGTCTTCGGGATCTACAAGTCTTCCCGACCCCGAAGTGTGGGCTAAAAACGATAGTCTCCCTATCTATTCTCCTCAGACTCGCTTTGATCCCAGTAGTGGCCGAAATGATTGGTGCGGCTTGTGTGAGAGAGACGGCCACAACAGTCTCAACTGTCCATACGAGAACGATATCTTTTGAAAACGTATATATAATTTAATGAAGCTATGGAGGAAAAATAGGGACGGAAAAAAAAACTCTCAAAGAGAGAAAAAATTGTCCACAACGAACTAAACATCCATGGTATTGGATTTGGAGAACGAAGCGTACTTCTGGAATGGGTCGCTCCTCTCCAACTCGTATTCGGGGTTCTTAACTTCCGCCTTTCTAAGGTAGATTCTCTTTACCCATTTCCAGGCTTCACATCCAGCAAAGAAAACTATTGTGAATGCCACAGCAAGACCCCACTCGTAACCAATAGGACCATGTAAGAACACCTTGTCGTTAATGACAGGAATGTAGATAACTGGGAAAACAGAAACAAATGCACCCAAAATGGACCAGAGCAAAAACTTGTTGTCCCAGAGATCTTTAGCCAATGATTGGTACCAAGGATACTCGGACTCGGGTCTCATTCTGAAAAAAGAAAGCCTCATGTGAAGACATTCCCATGCCAACAAAAGAGCACACCAAGTGAACGCAGCAAAGGCACCTGAACGACCTTGAAAGACCAATTTACATCCAGTGCCAGAGCCTTCGTTACAGTTAATACCCAAGTAGCCATCACCTTTACCAAACACGATGATAACGAACACCATCAAACAGCAAACAGCCATCCAGAAACCATATACAAACATGTCGACGATCATTTCCCTCGTAAAGATTCTGCTGTTTGGGGGTAAGTCCAAAATATCATCACTAGCCTTTTCTTGACCCAAGCCCATAGCTGGGAAACAAGAAGTCACCACGATAATCCACAAAACTTCCACTGGTGCCAAAGGAAAGACAGAGAAACCGTTTTCATCAATGAAAGCCAAACCAATAAGCAAATACAATGCCTGAGCGACATTTTCAGCAAGCAATTGCAACACAAACTTCTGGATATTTGACGACATTCTTCTTCCCTCCTCAATGGCATTCAAGATGGAAGCAAAGTTGTCATCGGTCAACACAATATCAGATGCATCCTTAGCAACGTCAGATCCGTTAAGGCCCATAGCAATACCAACGTCAGCCTTCTTCAATGATGGAGAATCATTGACACCATCACCGGTCATAGCACAGAATTTTCCACGACGATGCAAGGCATCAATCATTCTAACCTTTGTCTGAGGCGCGCAACGAGCAATCACTAATGGCAAGACAGGCAAGGCATCAATCTCGTCATCGCTCAAAGAATCGAATTCATTTGCAGTCATACACATGGCTTTTACGACATCCTCGCTGTAGTGGAACAAATTGTGAGGTAAAATACCCACTTCTTGAGCAATAGCTCTAGCAGTACCCAACATGTCACCTGTCAACATATGAACATTGATGCCTGCTTTGTGACACAACTTCACAGAACCACGGGTCTCTGGTCTTGGAGGGTCATAAATACCAATAAGACCCAAAAAGGACAAGCCAGTCTCGACCTTTTCACGGTTTTCGTAGTCCTCCTTTCCGCAATTGATGTCTTTACGAGCAAAAGCCAACACACGCAAGCCTTCACTTGACAAGTTGTTCATGTTGAGCTCGATTCTATGTCTGTCCTTATCAGTCAAGGAGACTTTGTTTCCCTTCTCATCGAAATAAGTGGTACAAATATCCAAGATTCTCTCCACTGCACCTTTGGTATAGACAGTCGCACTTGCCTTATCCCGTCCATAAATGCTTGACATTCTCTTGACACTAGAGTCAAATGGAAACTCGCCAAAATGTTCCAACGAGTTCTTAGAGATATAATCGTCACGAACAAATCCCATACGGGTACAAAACACATTGATAGCGATTTCGGTTGCGTCACCTTGAGCTTCCCACACCTCATCCAACTCCTTCTTCTTGGTATAAATCTTTGAAATGTTGGCCAAAACACCACATTCAATCCATTTAGAGAACAACGTGGAAGGAGGCTGAGGGAGGTTGGAAGAGTATTTTGGCTCCTCGTCACTGTCAGCCATTTCTTGAGGGGATTCCGTAGAGAACAGAACATCTCCCACAGTAGGATTGTAAACATCAGGGGAGTTGGTAACTGAATAAGTACCCACATTTGGAATCCAAAGTTTCCGGGCAATCATTTTACCCATAGTCAAGGTTCCTGTTTTGTCCGAACAGATATCGTCGATGCCACCCAAAGCCTCAAGAGAGTCCAACTTACGAACAATGACGTTCTTGGTGACCATCACCTGGGCTCCAATTGCCATGGTGATTGTTAACACGACAACCAAAGACGAAGGAATCATAGATAACGCCACGCAGATGGCATAGATGGCGACCGATTTAGTAACGTTCATCTTCTGAGTAGCCATGACCACAATTGCAAACAACACTGCAACCCAAAACAAGATGATGGCCAACCAGGACAATTTCCTCTGTAAAGGAGTTCCGACATTAACACCCAAAACGTTCATGATAATGTTAATAGTAGTACGCCATGAAGCCTGGAAGAAACTCACGCCTTCACCCATTTTGATGAAGACCTTATCATCAGCATTCTTCAACGAGTCGGCGATTTTACCAATCTCGGTGTGAAGACCAGTAGCCACAACTACTCCGGTTCCTCTGCCTTTGGTAACCACCGATGATGAGTAAGCCATGTTCAAACGGTCACCTACAGGGATAGGCTCGTCGTCATCATAGACTTCAGAAGGATCTTTACTAACGGGCAAGGATTCACCAGTAAGAAGAGCTTCGTCTGTTTCCAAGTTCATTCCATCAAACAATCTTAAGTCAGCAGGTATAGTATCACCAACCTTGATGAACACGATGTCACCAGGAACCAAATCTTCAGCGTTGATCTCGTGAGTAGACCCATCTCTAATTACCACGGCTGTTGGCGAACTCAACGATCTCAACGAGCCCATGGTCTTTTCGGCTTTGACTTCTTGAATGAAACCAACAAACACATTGATGAACACAACAAAAGCAATGACTCCACCCGAGATCCAATCCTTGATGGCTAAGGCAATGATCATAGAGATGATCAAAACAAGAACCATAGCATTGAACACCTGGTGGGCCAAAATGGTGGTATAGGAGATAGACTGCTCATCGCCTAAATTGTTCAAGCCATGAACCAGAGCCAAGTGTTTTGCCGTAGCCTCTGTTAGTCCATTCTCCGAATCAGTCTCAAAAGCAGCCACCACCTTCTCCACCGCAACCTTATACGGTTCCGATTGAGGTGAGTAGCTTAGAGTTCTCGGTTTTTCACCGCCTTGAACTTGATCTTCTTTGCCAATTGCCGGTCCATCTTTACTATTGTGAATAACTTGAAATTCGGTAGTAGACTTAATTTCGAAGACGAAGCGATCCAAAAGAAAACTGTATGTGGTGAACTACACTATCTCTCAGAAGCGTTTCACTCGGGGTAATACAGCAGAGCGCCTGAAGAAAGAAGAAATTTTAACTGGCAGAGAAGCTCTTTAAGTACTAGATATCTCGACTTATGCACACCAAGTCAAATTTCGCCAAGAGATGGAAGCCACGTGTATTAGGCGAAGTCGATCAAAGGGAAGTAAAGAAAGTTTGGAGGAGACATTCAAGTGGGAATCTCACAGAGTATTTTGGAGCATTTTTGTTGTATTGATGGTTACTTTAGAGCTTATCTTGCTGGACGATGGGGGCATAAATCTGCACAGAGTGGGAATGATGTAAAAGGAATGACTGTTGTGAGCACTGAACGGACGGAAAAGTTGCCTATGACAGCCTAATTGAAGATAAGCAGCGACAGCCCAATTGGGAAGGCATACATCGGATATATTGAACAAAGAAATTGGACGTGGATGAGCGGAAATTAGGGAGGGAACAGGGAGATCGTTAGATAGAAATTAATTAGAAATTAATTAGGAATTAATTAGGAGTTAGAAATCAGAAATTAAAAATGAAAAATGAGCAGATTATGAATGAGAAATTTCGGAATATAGGAATCACACCTAATTATTCATTATTGAGCGGGAATCAGTGACAGAAATCCAAGATAGGAAAAAGAAATCAACAGATGAAGTTGGATTTCGACGAATCAAGGCATACGAACCAATGGCAGGATCGAATTGAAGATGACAAACACAATCTACTATCATATCCTGCTTAACATTCTTTCAATTGGAGGTAAATATTGTAAATGTGGCCCAGTCTTCTGGATCGACGGCCAAAGTAATTAATTAACAGGCATAGCACATGGCAGAATTAGTTAATCCAATGAAATATCAAATTCAGGAATTCCATATCCCTAGCAATTCCATAGCCCTACCGATTCCGTGCAAGTTCAATTCCTTTCCACTTTCAAGCTGGCAGAAAACTAGAAGTTAATAGAGCCCGGACTCAGACCTGTGGAGTGATGCTCACTGGTTAGTGGAGTTATGTGATCAAGATAGTGAATGCTATCACCTTTATCACGAATCCCAGCGTTTCCTTGACAATTTCTAACGCCTTTATGTTCAAGGCTGTAATGACAATTAGCACATCCATCACTTTCATGGTTTAATAAGTATCATGACTATGGCTCTCAATATTTTCTTGGCTTTTGCAAATTTATCACTTCATGTCTTATTAGAGCTTCATTATTTCCTAACTATGACGACTTTTCGTGAGTTTTCAAGTGTCATTTCAGTCCAGTGAGCCGCCACGAAATTCATTTCCTTCCAGCAAACTCTCACGGTCCATTCTCAGTCTTTCTCATTGGTTGAACCATCTTCTTAATAGTTTGCTGCCTCAACAACTCACGATGAGTATTGGTAGCCACAGCATTATACGTGAGCAAACTGTCGTGCATGGCCACTGACGCTAGCGTATCTCTCTGTACATTAGTGATAAACTGCTCCCGAGTCGTATCTGCATCGCCAAGCCCAATATATTTGGCCTTCTGGTAGAGGAACTGATGGGTGTCTCTTACTTTGTCAGCCATGAAGAAAGAGTACAAGATACAAGATAAAAGATGCGCACCTGTATGGAGGGCATCATCGACTGGCCTCACTTATCCTGCATCAAAGTACATGACTTATGTAGAGCAGTCTATTTAAACTGTCATAATTTCTTTATTTTTTTTTGTATCTTAACAGTTCTTTTTTTATCTTTCTCTCACTTTCTTTCCTATCCACTACCTCTCCTTTCATTTTCGTTTTCTCTCATCATCTGGTACGCCTTTCTTCCCCACCTCCCAATTCCCCCTCTTGTTCCCCCACTTTCTGCAGGACTCTTTAAAGTTTTCCAAATGCCTTTCATCAAACAGTCACTCCAACCTGCACTGACATCTGGCCCTATACTTAACATCGAGAATGTCTAACTATATGTCACTTCAATTCGAGATTGATATCTACCTCGACAGTTTATAACAATCGATGTCAAATTTCCAGAAATCATTACTAATTGTCAACTTACATAAAAAAAATTCTCTAGTCTTACGATCCTTATACCCTTTCAAACAAAGTCAACCTTTTACCCACTTTTCCCCATTTTTTCTCTTTTCGCACTAACCTGCTACTTACTGTGTTCTCCTCTCCTCCCATTGGAGCCCCAACGGTAACCACCAGGGCTGCGAACCTGCCATAAAATAAATCCATGGCGGCACTGCACTCAGTAAAGTGAGTAAGCTTTTGTTCAACACTCGCTAAACTATCTCAAGAGTCATCCGCTTCATTTCTTCTGTCCCTGTGCTGCCCTTTTTTCTCGCCGCAAGCCGTCGGAATCTACTCATCCACACCAGCCGCTCTCATCGCCCGACCAGCGTCTTTTCTGAGCATCCCCTCCCCGATCATATCCCTGCCCCTTGCCAGAGGACGATCCCGCCCTATCTTACAATTTCCATTTACTTTGCCTTCGCCAGCGGCTACCGCCATAATAAAAGCAGAGCACTTCACCTTCACGTTTAACGATGGTTCCCAAATCCGATAAGCCAGAAGTGGCCGATCTTGTGCGTGACCTTGACGATGCCTCGTTCAAGATATTCTCCATGTACCAGAATAAGAAGTACTTACCCCACAACCAGCGAGTTTCCAACATCGCGTGGCGTATTCAGAATCAGAAGATGATTGGTGCTAACCGAGCGAAGGTCTCGAAACCGCAGAGCGCTCGCCAACTGGCTACAAAGTCTCATCCTGATCCGAATGTTGATGAGTTTGACTACGTTGCCCATATCAGGCGGATCTCTCAGGAGGAATACGGTCAGGACCCTGTTCTGGGCCCCCAGAATGCTTCTGGTTCTGACAAGTCGTATACGGGAAACCCTCAAGACTTCCGCTCGTCGCATTATGACTATAAGTCGTCTGCCAAGTCCGTGTCGTCAGTGTCGCTGGGAATGACGCCCTCTCACACTCCCACGGCTGTCCATCCGTCCAGTATGACCATGGGCCATAGCATTTCCATGGGCGATCCGCTTGTGGAGCGCCATTCGCTGATGATGGAGGTGGACAAGCCCGGCGCCTCTACTGCAAATGGGAACCCTCCTAGTAACTCGTTCTTGTCCTCCTACATCAATCTGCTTGAGTCTACCCTTAAGCATGATTACAAGTTGGCCCAGACATCACCTCCGGGTCCTCTGGGCTCAACTTCCACTCCAGCACAGCTGGTACATCTGAAGCTGGACTCTTCGTCTTCGAGATCCTACTTGCAGTGCACTAACTGTCACACCAGAACAACTCCACTATGGCGCAAAACCAACCAAGGTGATGTGCTTTGTAATGCTTGTGGTCTTTTCTACAAGCTTCATGGCATCTTGCGGCCACTCAACAATGCAGCAGGCCAAAACCCAAATTCACTGGCCATGTCCCGCTCAAATACAGGCCTGACACAACACTCGCCTCCAAGCACCACTGCAAGTGTCAATATTGCCCCATACTCGTCTTCGAAACGGTCGATTGACAGCGTAATTTCCAATAACAACACCAAGTTGTTTTCGAGGATTGGTATGAACGACCACCCTTCCTCCATCACCAGTCCCACAGACTCCCGTACATCACGACTTTCGTCGAGTGTGCCAGTCTCCACTGCCCATGGCAAGGCTGGTGACAATATAAGAACGTTCTTGGACTTCCAACAGACTTCTCCGATCCAGATGACAGGTCCATCTGGGGAGTCATCTCTTGAGCATAACACCAATTCTGCGTCCAACGGAACGGATGAGATCGACAAATTGCTCAATATGAACTTGTTCCAACAGGAGTCATTCGTAATTGCTGATGAGGAGTCTCATCATGGAGACTTTAAGGAGCATCAATTCAACTATGGTGGCTTGGAAGCCACCGATGAGATTTTGATCGATGATCCCGGTTACAGCAATGGCAACAACTGGAACTGGCTCGACTTTGGTCCAGCCACGGCAGGTGGCCATTAAAGCCGAACTATCCTGTGGAAGAATTTATTTCAGCGTACATCATATTATTTAATTGTTTGGGAGAATAGTGTTGAATCGACTTATAGTCACAATGAAGGTATATCAAGGACTTTATTTGTACACGACAACAATCTTACCATTCTTCGAGTTCTCAATCCCTCTCACGAAGATGTCTCTGAGGTTGTCGCCCTCTTTGTAATCATAATGAGTGAATTTCACTGGCTTGAACACCTTTTGGCGAAACAAATCCAATACCTCGTGCACTGTATCGACTTTAGACTGAGGATTTGCGCGAGTGTTTCTGGTCAACCAGTAGCTTTTCAACTCGAAGTTCTTGTGCAATTGAGCACCAGGGCTGAACAGCACCAAGCCTCCAGCCAATGCTCCATAATTGACAAAAGTTCCCTCTTGTGAAAGAGCATTAGTCAAGTTTAACGTTGTTGGACCTCCTAAAGAGTCAAGCGCCAAGCGAACTTTTCCATCGCCAATGATTTTAGGTAACTCTTCAGTAATGAAGGTCTCCTTAACAAAATCTTCTTCCTTTACCACGACTGTAGCACCGAGATCCGTCAATTCCTTCTCGATATCGTTCCAATTAGGCTTGTCTCTCACCGTTGCTAAAGTTTTAACGTTGAAATGGCGAGCAATCTGAAACAAGTATTTGTTCACAAAGGAATTCCCTGCATTTGTCACAATCCAGTCATTTCCTTTGTTATTCCAGTCCTTGATGTAATAGGTGAAGAGCTGGTAAGCAGTTGATGGGTTAGTCGAGATCGTGGATGCCTCGTCAAGAGTCAAGAGTGGGGATTCCTTTTTCAGCACAACAATAAGTGGATCCTTATTGTCCTCGGTGACTGCCACAATGGCATAGGTGCGCCATGTTCCAAATCCTGTCAACTTCAAGATTACCCAGTCGCCAATGTTATAGGTGGATACATCGTCACCCTTAGCAACAATGGAAAACACTCCCTCGTTACCACCCACAGCAACCTTGGGAGCATCTGGATCTTGTCCAATTTGTTTGAATGCGATTGGTGCTTTGTAGCTGCCTTCGAAGAGCTTCCAATCAGAGGGATTGATGGGAGTGCCCAATGCTTTGATCAAGATCTCATTTGGAGCAAGCTTGGATGGATTGATCTCCGAAGTCGAGTTTTTCAACACTGAAGGAATGTCCTTGCTTGTTTCAGTATATGTAACTGCAGAAACACTCACCATCGTTGGAAGAAATGTGAGTGCAAAGGGAAATGGAGGTTGATTTATAATCTGGGGTCCACCCTGTATGGAAGCCACACTCCACAGTAATGTGGGTTTCGGGGAGGTGTAATATGGATCTGTAAGCTGAAGGTGAAACCAATTGCATTGGATGTTATCTGACAATAAATAGAATTTCCGATAATTGAAGTCTGTGTGTCATTGATGCTCGCATAGTGTTCGTAGTCTACATCACAAGTGCGAGTACTTCATGGATCTACTGAAAGAGGTGACATTGAAGTGAGTGTTTGTAGTTACTGTTAGTCGTGTAGTTATTCTGGGGACCCTTACTGGCAACATGAGCATTCAATGGACATATTTATCTACATCATAAAGTAATTGACAAAAATTGTGTTGTAATTGACATAAATTGTGTTGTACATCAGGTTATCGAGATACGAACACACTATTGATCAGTATCAGTTGGTATCACCGCAACTAATACACCACTACCAAGATTTAGCCAAATAGACTTGAATTATTTGCGGATGGAATTACCTTAGTGAGAGCTTGTCGAAATCCACTTACTTCAGCATATCTGCTGATTTCTCTGTAAAGCCGCATTATAGTACTTAAGCCTATCCGCATGTTGCCTGGCATAGGCGGCTCGATTATTCTTGTCACTCATATCGTACTTCCATGGACTATCATAAACGTCTCTTGTCAAATATGCCAGTTCGTATTCATCTAAGTCCAACCAATTATTCACTTCTGAGTCAGTTGACAAACTCGACTTGGAAAGATACTGTGGTAGGCCTAAAAATAAGTCCACTGCTGCTCCAAAAACAAAAATGAAGCCAAGAACAAGTACCAAGAATGCTCCAATGAAAACAGTCGATACAGAATAACCGTTTGATGGCATCTGTAACCTCGAGTACATGGAAGCAACCCTGCCTGTGATGAATACCGATTCTCTGTCGTTCCATTTAAAAGTTTTCCCTTCGTTGTTCCGGCTAGCAGTTGTCATAACAATATTGATCACAGGACCTATATCTCTTAGTTTGGGTGGGTTGCTGCCATTTTCAATAAATACGTGATATTCCTTCCACCAATTTGTTTGAATCTTTTCGTACGGTAAATTGTTGAAACTATGATCAGGGAGACACTTGATGCCACAGCCATTGAGCAAAGTGAACATATTCAGCCGTGCTACTCCAGAGAAGCAGTTCATTAGCTTCGTTACTGAACTTTGCTCCACTTCTATGATCAAGTTAGTGTTCACTAATGACATGTGCTCGTAAAACTCTCTGAATGTGAAAGTTGAAATGGTATAATCCATGTGCTCACACATCTTCTTCAACAACATAAAGTAAAGCTCCCTTAGTAAAATTATTCTTTGGAATTTCTCCACAAGAACCTTATCGAATTGATCGGTAGAGTGTGCGTCAGTTACTAACTTCATTCTTCTTTCAAATTCTACCTTGACCTGTGGCAAGTTAAATATCTGCCAATCACATTTCATATACATAAGCACATATAATACTTCAAGTGTTGTGCGAGTGTTGATAACGTTGAGTAGGTCAGCAATGGTCGGAGAATCCAAAGGGTTCATTAGGTTGTCGATATAGTCGAGCCATTCCTGTTGAGGAATATCAGCAAATATGTCAATTCCTGACTTTATCATAAAGTCGAAGTCAACTAACTGTACAACTGGCATGGTAGCGATAAAAATTTGAGATCACCAAATGTTAAGAAAATTAATAAAACAGGATCCAGAGAAGGAGAAGAAAAGGGTCACATATTTAGTGATGAAGGGTTATGTTAAAATTCGTAAATTGCATTGCTATGAAATATTTGAATTCGTAAATTACCCTGAGGATTTCGTGTAGTGAAAAAAATATCCCCTTGAAAGAATTTAGTACGTACTGCAGTCATAATTTGATCATATGAGGTAAGAATCGGCCAGCGTCACTCAGAAACTTCTCATAACAGTGCACAAAACACCTTAGAACGCCTTGAGTTCAAAATATAGAACAGTATGGATTTTGATAACTTATATTGAATTTTACGATACCAATCTTCAAGCCTGAGTATTTTGACTGGAGGGTTGCCTTGATCTTTTCGATAATGTGGTTATGTGCCCCCGCGAAACTGAAATGTGGGGCAGCGTTTATTCTTGGTACTTGATTAATTAAAAGAAAAAAAGAGTTTCGAATTTACGAAAGAGCTGCTGTTTTCGCAGCTTGAAAAGAGTTTTGTTAATAGAGTGAAATAATAAACCTGAATACAGTTTGATCAGACTGAGCACTCCTAGTGCGAACAAAGAAGATGTTGCAGATGTTCTCACAATAGAACGTGGGCCGCAAACTACGATCCCAGCTGATACTAACGAAGTATTGACACCAGTAACTTCCCTTTGAACCGATCATGCTTACTATGCGGTGTAATTCCTGTCGATGGGAAAGACATATGTAGCATCTTGAGCATGTGGAGGATTCAAGAGCATAACCTGGTAGTCTCAGAAATTTACCGCCTCTTTATAACTTTACTGATAGCACTGCTTCTAGGACGTTTTTGTCACTTCGAAGATAGTTGAGTCATGAGAAAGGATTTACTTGGAAAGAAGAAAACGATGGGAGTTAATAATTATTACTTCGGAGGACTAAGTATTGTCGTGCCAGAGAAGTCGACAGGAGTAATGTCAATGGGAAAAGGTACGGAAAAAGTGGCTACACAATACTTATTTAGAAGTTGTTACATCTAGCTTTAAACTAACGAAGCATGTAACCACAATGGGTAATATCCATCAAGATCACTAATTAAGAGTGGCACAATTTCAAGTCTGCAATGATGACAAATGTAGGTGTGCTCCGACCAGACAACGATTTCAACGAATAGTATCCAACCTAACGAAAGATCTGCAATGAGTTGAAAAGGAGCACTAATTCAAGAATCTTCTTCAAGAATTTTTTTTTTCCTGAATGAAGATTATCCCGTCAGTGAAAGAATTTTCATCTTGATGACTTTTGGACAAATTTTTACAAAAATAATTTCAAAAAATTGACGAAATTGGCCACTGGGGCGTTCAATTTAGAATGCTCAATGCAATGTTGTCCACATAAAAAATATTTTAAGGTTAATTTTACAGATGAGCCCCAATTGAAAAATTCAACAATGTTCTCCGGGTTCTCAAAAATTTTGCGAAACCCAGATTAAATAACAAAAACTTCGACAAACAAACAAAAATAAAAATACTCGGACATCATGACAAATGTTCAGAAATAGAACACTGTAAATACTTAACCTCCTTCTTCGTTATTTGTTACCTGGAGAAGAACCTCCACACCCCTTTGGTCTCGGCCCATCGGTGTAGCCATAAATAGCCATTAATTATACCGAGTAGTTTCCACCGCCGAAGGTTCTCACCCGTCTCTCTTGGCTCCGGCCAACACGGCCAGGTTTCCTTAGTAAAAATAAAAATCACTGAGCCAACTAGCCTCCAAATGTCAATTAAATAATTGAAAAAAGAACATTATTACCTTCGATTTGTCATATTAATGTTTCGATCGCATGCTTTGACTTTCTCAGCCACTATGCGATCTAATTATGGTGCACTGAGCCTGAACACACACCATTTATTTTGGTTGTGCCCGCAATAGGCAACATGACGGCCCATCACTCAAATTGGGCTTCTGGATAACCTGCACTAACCAACTAATAACCTCCTCCATCTGTACGTCTTCTTCATTTGCAAAAAGCCAATGGGTCTCTTCACCAAATTGAGGCCTGACGACCGTCGCAAGCTGCTTCCGATGGTGCCCCAGCCATACATGGGCCACTCCAAAACCAACATCTCAGTATCTTCGGCTGCTGACGGCTCTGAGTTTCTGCTGGTGGCCTCGGCCTCTTCCCATTCGCTGGCTGATACTCACAAACGCCACTCAGAAATTCCTAAGGGTATGGCCCAAACTCGTATGACTCAAAACCATGACACGAAGGAAGCTAACAGAAGACTGGTGCATGGCTATGCTTCAGCTAACGTGGCAGCATCTAGCCACAATCTATACCAGCAGCAGCAGCACTACCAGCAGCACTACCAGCAGCAGTATCTACAAAACTATGAGAAGCAATACCAGCATCTGAACAAGCAACTGTTCTTTAATGGCCACAGCCGGAGTCTGAGTGAATTGCAAACTCAATACAACCAGAACCATCAGGGCCGTGCTCCGGTTCTTCCACAGGTTCCACTACAGAGCCAGATGCAAGGTCAAAATGGATATCAATATCGAAGTCAAAACCAGGTTCAAAACCAAAATTATCAAGGCTATGACCAGTCCTACATGTCTCAACAACCATACCTGTTTCCCACGCAAGGGACTCAAGCGTCCTTACGTAGCCAGAGCATCCAAAGACAGAGCCAGCTCTATCAGCCGGGCCCAATTGGCCCTGCCTCGGCAGACACAAGTGCAGAGTTTTCTGAAGAAGAATACACCTCCGAGTCGGGATCAGAGGAAGAGTCAGAATCGGAGTCCGAGCCTGAACCATCGCGGAAACATCCATATTACGAACAGTGGAAACAGTACTACGCAGCCATGGCATCTTATCAGGCAATAAACCAGCAAAGAGCCAATCCAAATTACCGTCACTCAATGTATACGGGAAATCTAGCGTCAAACACCCACTCCATTGGCAGCAACCATCAGAGTTCAGATTATCTTGCCTACTGCAACCAAATTAGCCAAAGTGCTGCCGAAAATAAGTTTGTCCAGCATTCAAGACGCAACACATTAAAGCTGAATAGATCCTCGTCAGTTCCGCTGTTGGTAATCCCAAAGCAGTCCCAAGTTTCGGGTGGAAGAGCTGTCTCCGTCAATGTCACTATTCCTGATGCCGATCAAATTCCACACAGTTCTAGTATGACCAGCATGAGAAATGTCATTGGGTCCAGACGAGCATCTGCTATTGCAGTTAATACTTACACGAGACTGGCTTCTGAAGTCAGAATTCCCAGAACATCTTCAGGACTTATACTGTCTGGCGAAGCAAATGCTGTTTCTGATCGCTATGACTACCAAGATGTGCATCTCACAGAGACACCCTCGGAACCACGCTCTCGTACTTCATCTCAGACAATCACAATGCCTAAAACCAGAAAACCTCTCTCAAGACAAGCGTCGATCGCACGGAAGTTTTCGCAAGTTAGGAAAGCATCATCCCACCTGATGACGGAGAGAATGCTGAGGATCAGGTTGAACGAAGAGGGTGAAGAGGAGATCTCCGACTATGAAGCGTTCCTCTTTGAAGACTCTGAAGCAGACGGCACCAATGGTGACATTCTGGAATCTGATGGTTCCCCAGGGGTGACGAGCTCTCAAGACAATACTGAAGCACAAATTGTTCCGGGATCAAATGTTCCTGAGCCACCAGTTCTCGATTCACTATTGATCACAGAAAATTCAACGGCTGTTTCTTTAGAGAAGAAAAATCCAACACCTGTTGTCGAGCCCGCAAGAGCTACATCGAGCCCCAAGCAAGATATTCGTGATATGATTATTCAAGAGGGTCCACCACCCCAGGGGTACAGCACCGAGGCTTCTAATGGATTGAACAGACAAGACTCCAGCGCTTCCACATCATCGTACAATTCACTCCAAAGCGAGAACAATTTTACAGTTGGAAGAATTCCTAACCGTTTGGTAACACCTTCGACTTCGACTAGCTCCAAACGAAGACGTCCAAAGGATACTCAATCATTTGTTCCTCCAATGCAGGGTCCACCTCCTCCAATCTTCTCGAGTGCTCCTACTCTGCCTGGTCATGAGGGACGTCATTCTCCAATGCCGACTGGAAGAGACAGCAGAAGAAACACTCTCGGCAACCTAGGCATAAACGAATCTTTCCATATTCAACAAATGCAACAGCAGATCCAGCAACTTCAGCAGATGCAGCAAATGATGCCGATGTATGGAAACAATACATCTGGTGTATTCAGGAGTCTGCCACCACCTCCAGCTAAATCATCCGATAGTACTATTAACGACAAAATAAATGAGTTCGTTGAGCTCAGAAAAATCATTGCATCGGGAAATAAGTCTGTCGAGTATAGACTTAAGTGGATGAAGATGTTGGTTGTTGCAATTCAGTATAAGGTTTATGCATACATCAACATCAAGGGAGACTCCATTGCACAGGACCAAATTGCTGAAAACAAACGCTTCTTTATGAAGTCTGCAGTTACTCATCTTCAGAAGTTGGTGAAGGAGCTTGAGGGTCCTAAACTGCCAAGTACGTACACAGTTTTGGCCGAAGCATGCTACATCTATGGATGTCTTCTCAAGCATGAGTATGTTGAGAGATTTGAGCAGGACTTTGGAATCCCTAGAGATGATGAACAAGCCACTGTCTACTTGAAAAAATGTTTGGAGCTAAACCCTGCATTTTTCAAGGCACATTATCTGTTGGCAGAAATTTACGAGCAGCAAGAAACTGAGGAAGCATTTGATAGAGCCTTGGATCACTATAAGGAGTCTGCTAGATTGGGATACTACCGTGGCATCTATCGTGTAGCGTTGATTTTGTTGATGGTTCCTAAAGTTAGGAATTTGAATTACCTTAAGTACTTCCGGAGCTTGTCGGATATTGATATGCAATCCAAGGATATCCAGCTCAGCGGATCGGACCGTGATGAATTAGAAGAGGTGGTTGGTTTGGCACTGTACCAACTAGGTCGCATATATGAAGGCATCTACCCTGGTGACTTGAAGGCAGATGACGAATTTGTTCGTGAGTCATTGGAACTTGCGCCTGTGAATTATGCGAAGAGTTTGTCGTATTACAACCGGGCAGCCAAGCATCATTGTCTTCTCGCACAAGTGAAGTTGGGCCATATCTACGAGAGTGGAGATTTGAACAGACAAAAGAATGCTGCAAAGTCCATCCAGTGGTACATCAAGGCTGCGACATCTCCACTCAAGTTTAAACGTCACCCAGAGGCCATGTTAGGTATCAGCCGCTGGTTTTTTAAAGGATCCAACGGAGAGAGCAAGCATATTCCGGTCGCTGATCCACAGAGGGCCGTTGAGTGGTGTGAGCGAGCATTCAAGGAATTCCAGTCTCCGGAAGCATGTCATATGTTAGGAATTTACGGGCAACAAGGATTTGGGTTAGGAAATGCCGAGGAGTGGTTTGCTGAGGCTGAAAGGTTGGGGTACCAACCCAGCCTCCAAGGAGATGAGACCATTGGTAATGGAAATGAAGATTCAACGGCAGAAACAAATGTTGTCCAGAGTTGAAAGGAGATAATGAAATGACGTTCTGCCAATAGCTAATTTCACAGTTCATTAGGACTTAGCAGCACATAATGAAAAAAACAACATCAACGATAAACGAGCAAAACAAATAAGAAAATGATAACAGCCTATTGTAGAAATAAAAAAAACCACATCAAGTTACAATTTATTATTAAAAGTTCACTTATTCATAACCATTTCCTGAGACATCATGGCCGTTGGCTAGCCGCACAAACCTCCACCATCCAGTGTGCTCGCGCTCAAAAATTTTCGATGTGCCAACACCTTCAAATCTTTTCCTCCACCTTTGCACAACCACGGTACATTTACTTTCGTGATGTCGGAAAATACACAATTTTATTGTATGTACTTATCGTTTGGTAGCCTTTGATGGAGAATTTTCTCCAAATGTCATTGGTTGTGTCTCTGGCAGTATCTCCAGGTTTGAGTGCAACCACACACTTTAGGTGGGTCAATGGGGAAGGAGTCCTAGCCTGCTGGCACGCCGGCATGGCCAGAGTGAGAATCAATTATTTGTTCGTCATTAGAATGCTCCGCATAAGCTACTTTGCCACACAATGATTACAGGAATTCCATACTAACATCTACCAGGTCGTCAACCGAGATCGGTCGACTTGATACAAAACTATGAGGAGGTGACCACGTTCCCCAAGCCCACGGCGGAGGTCCGCTGCACATCCTACAGCTCCAACGGCCACTATCTTGCGTACACACAGCCAACACACGTTTTGGTGGTGTCAACGAAAGATGGAGAGTCCAATGACAAGGCCGCAGCTAAATTCGACATCAAAGATACCTTTGATTTGCATTTCTCCCCCAACGGAAGATATTTGGCCCTCTGGACAAAGCCAATCTTGATTGATAAGGAGAGTGGAGTGTGGTCGGAGAACGTTGTCGTGTATGACGTTGAGCTTCAGAAAGAAGTCACAAAGTGGTCCAATAAGCACCAGGGTGGCTGGCAACCACAATTCACCCAGGATGGCAAGTTTATGGCTAAGAACTTTAACAACAAAGAAATCCACTTCTATGAGATGTCGGAGTCCTTGGACATTAAGAAGCCATCTCACAAGTTCAAAGTACAAGATGCTGGTGCTTCCTTCCAGAACTTCCAGTTGAGTCCAGGTTTGAACCCATCTGTGGCAGTATTTATTCCCGAAAAGGGCGGAAAGCCCGCTCAGGTTCTCATTTACAACGTTCCTTCTTTCAACCAACCAGTGTGTTCCAAGACATTCTTCAAGGCTGAAAAGTGTCTGTTGAAGTGGAACGCCTTGGGAACGGCATTGTTGGCATTAGCATCCACCGATCATGACACAAGCAACAAATCTTACTACGGTGAGACCAACTTGTATTTGTTGGGCATTGCTGGTTCCTACGAGAGAATCGATTTGAAGAGAGAGGGTCCTATCCACGACATTACCTGGTCGCCATCGGCCAGAGAATTTGCTGTGAGTTATGGTTTCATGCCTTCTGAGACGACTTTCTTTGATGCTAGAGGTAACCTGATCCACTCGTTGCCCACTGCTCCACGTAACACCATCTTGTACTCTCCTCATGGAAGATTTGTTTTAGTGGCTGGTTTCGGTAACTTGCAGGGAACTGTAGATGTTTACGACCGTCAGAACAAGTTCAGCAAGGTGTGTACGTTTGAGGCATCCAACACTTCTGTGTGCGAGTGGTCGCCATGTGGACGCTACATCTTAACCGCCACCACATCGCCAAGGTTGCGTGTGGATAACGGTTTAAAGGTGTGGCATGCCAGTGGTAAGTTGGTTTACTACAGAGAGTATCCTGAGTTGTTTTCCATTTCATGGAAGCCACAGAGTATTGAGAAATACCCACCATTGAGACAGTTGGAGGCATGTCCTGAACCTCAACAATCAGCCAAGGAATACTTGGCCAAAAGAGCTGCTTTGAGCGGAGGAAATACCGTTAAGAAGACTGGAGCCTACAGACCTCCACATGCACGTAACAGTGGGGCTTCTGCAACTTCAACATCGTTGTACCAGAAAGAGATGCAAAGCAACATCGGATCGACTACGCCAGCGTTCGTTCCTGGTGTGAGAAGGGTTGTTCCTGGTGCCGCTATTCCAGGTGCTCCAGTTGCAGCCACGAAGGAGTCCAAGACTGCTGCTAAGAACAGAAAGAAGAGGGAGGCCAAGAAGGCTGCCCTGAGCGAAAGTAGCCCAGCACCCGAGACTCCATCGTCCACTCCTACGCCAGTAGCCACCGTGAGCGGAGGAGCAGCAGGAGGAAGTGTTGTTGGAGGCGTCGTGTCGTTGGAAGAGAAGAAGATCCGTTCTTTGTTGAAGAAGCTCCGTGCCATCGAGACATTGAAGATGAAGCAGGCAGGAGGAGAACCATTGGAAGACACCCAAGTGAGCAAGATCAACAAGGAGGACGATATCCGGAAGGAATTAAGCGAATTGGGGTGGACAGAATAGGCGATAGTAAGAGGTAGATTGACAAGAATTTACGGTAGTGATAATGGGAGGAGTAGATCCAGAAAATGTAAAGGAATTTAGAAGATGATGGAGAAGAAATTGAATGAATTCGAAAGAGCAAATGTAAACAAGTAGAAGAAAAAAAAATGGAAATTCAAAAGATATCGTGAACATTATGAAAGAATCGAAAACCAACTCACCAAGAAACACGCTGGACATTCAATAGTGTCTAAAACCTTCCGTCGTCGCGGAACAGATTGCCTGCACATAAACCGGCAAACACCCACATAATTCGGATGCCACAAAGTGCCAATATAGGAGAAAAAGGTTTCCAGGGTTGAGATATTCTCCGAAGGTGTCATACTTCACATTGCGATGATCGACAATCTTCCACAATTGAAAATCCATTTATTCGTCGGAACATCCTGACAGCATTATGAATTGAGTTCGCAATCATGTCCCTCCATGTTTCCACACAAGTACACTTTTTCCTCCCTCATTCTCTCACAACCTTCTCTGCCCATTCTATACCAAATTTTGTCCATTGGTCAACGGATCCCTGAACTATTTCCTGCAACTAGTGCTCAGTTCACTACAACTTTATCCTTCCGAAACTAGGTTATGTGCACACCAGGCATTCAGGCGCGTTTTTCGTCATATCTCTGCGGTCGTGCAATACTCGTGTTCGCACCTAGGTTGATCTGGCCCTACTTCCCTGGTTTGTTCTTGCTTCTTCTTGTTTTCGTCGCTGTTTCGTTATCGAGAGGTATGTTCCAATTTTTTTGAATCTTTCGTTGGCCATATGTGATATCACTGTCGCCATCGACTTCGTCTGCTATTTGTTTCACTTTTTTTCCTCCTTTTCCTCTTCTTTATCATTTCAATACTTTATCTGGTCGGCTGGCCATCCGAGCAAGACGCCGGGCCGCTGATTTTTCCTAAGAATGCAATTGCGGCATGATAGTTTTGTTTTGTGGAGTGTCTTGGTATTTCTAATTGCTTCAGGCTTCTAGCCGCCGGCGTTGACGGGTTTCATTGTCATCAATGGGCCATCTGATATATTTGATCAGGAAATTTTGCCCCGGCTTACATTCCCTTGTTTCTCGATGTCTACTATTCACAAACAACCAAACCGGATCGAATTGACAGCGTTACGACTACCAACATTTCCAATACGCCGTTCTTGTCTCCCTCTTTGGAAATAGAATGTTGGCTTCGGTAGTGTCTGGAAAGTCACGTGGAGTACCTTTTCTTTTTTTGCTTATTGTGTGTGCAGGCAGCAGTCGGCGCAGCAAGTCTACCACGCAAAATTCAATAAGGTCAAGTGGGTCGATGAAATTGCTGACCATAGTTACCGAGAGATTGGGATACGTGTACCATTGCAAACAGTTTACAACTTCAACAAAACCACTGACCAACTCTACTGGTAAGCTCCTGATTTAGCGGAGTTTTGCATGTCATCGGAACAAGTCCTGCATCTCTTGCAGTGCTCGCCTTCCTGATTTGATGTCTCCCCTTCCCGTTTCATCCACTTGCTACGCCCATCGGTTCTAATTATAACGAGGTTGTTCTCCTGAGATTAGTTGCGGGTTTCTTTTTTTCTCTCATCTTTTTTATATCCGTCTTGGTTCTCTTACATCTCACATTTCCTTTAGTGGTCTCGCTGAATCAGTGACTTTTCCTCGAAGCCAGAACTTTATTTGCACTGGGTCGCGCTTGAGAATTATTCCATTTTGATCTGTCACAGGCCACAAGGATTTTTCACTCTGAAACAAATTACCGACATATCCTGTCTTCCGTTCGCTTTTACTAACTCCTTGTGAAGATGTCTTACGATAACAATCACAACTACTACGATCCTAACCAACAGCAGGCTCATCCTGCTGATGGTGAGGGTTACTACCAACAGGGTCCCTACGATGAGATGGGCCAGCCGGTCCAGCAGTATCAGGAGGGTGGTGACTACTACGACCCAAACCAGCAGTACCAACAGCAACCTTATGACGATGGTTACAACAACTATGGTCAACAGGCCGGCTACAATGCCGACCCAGAAGCCTTTTCTGACTTCAGCTATGGTGGCCAGAATCCAGGTACTCCAGGTTACGACCAGTATGGAACGCAGTACACTCCATCTCAGATGAGCTACGGTGGTCCTCGTTCGTCCGGTGCTTCCACCCCAATTTATGGTGGTAACCCAAACTACGATCCAACTCAGTTCCAGTTATCCTCTAACTTGCCTTATCCCGCATGGTCTGCCGACCCTCAGGCTCCAATTAAGATTGAGCACATTGAGGATATCTTTATTGACTTGACCAACAAATTCGGTTTCCAAAGAGATTCTATGAGAAACATGTTTGATTATTTCATGACCTTGTTGGACTCCAGATCCTCACGTATGTCTCCGGCTCAGGCTTTGTTGTCTTTGCACGCCGACTACATTGGTGGTGACAACGCCAACTACAGAAAGTGGTTCTTTGCATCTCAGCAAGATTTGGATGACTCCCTTGGTTTCGCCAACATGAACTTGGGCAAATTGGGTAAGAAGGCTAGAAAGGCCTCCAAGAAGTCCAAGAAGGCTAGAAAGGCTATCGAAGAGCACGGCCAAGACTTGGATGCTTTGGCTTCCGAGTTGGAAGGCGATTACTCTTTGGATGCTGCTGAAATTAAGTGGAAGGCAAAGATGAATGTCTTGTCTCCCGAAGAAAGAGTGAGAGACATTGCTCTTTACCTCTTATTGTGGGGTGAGGCCAATCAAGTCCGTTTCACTCCAGAATGTCTTTGCTTTATCTACAAGACTGCTATGGATTACTTGATGTCTCCTCAGTGTCAGCAGAGACAGGAGCCTGTTCCAGAGGGTGACTACTTGAACAGAGTTATCACCCCAATTTACAGATTCTTGAGATCTCAGGTGTATGAGATCTACGAGGGCAGATTTGTCAAACGTGAGAAGGACCACAACAAGATTATTGGTTACGATGATGTCAACCAGTTGTTCTGGTACCCAGAAGGTATTTCTAGAATCATTTTTGCTGATGGCACTAGATTGGTCGAAATCCCCCAAGAGGAGAGATATTTGCGTTTGGGAGAAGTCGAGTGGCAGAATGTTTTCTTCAAGACTTATAAAGAAATCAGAACTTGGTTGCATTTCATTACCAATTTCAACAGAATTTGGGTTATTCACATCGTCATGTACTGGATGTACACTGCTTACAACTCTCCAACGTTGTACACTAAGAATTACATTCAGACTGTTAATAACCAACCAACTCAATCTTCCAAGTGGGCAGCACCTGCTATTGGAGGTACTATTGCTTCTTTCATTCAGATTCTTGCTACTGTTTTCGAATGGATGTTCGTTCCAAGAGAATGGGCCGGCGCTCAACACTTGACTCGTCGTTTGCTTTTCTTGTTGTTGATCTTTTTCGTTAACCTCGCACCCGTCGTCTATGTCTTTTACTGGGCTGGATTGGAAGCCATTTCTAAATCGGCTCAAATTCTTTCCATTGTTTCCTTTTTCATTGCCGTGGTTACTTTAATCTTTTTTGCTATCATGCCCTTGGGAGGTTTGTTCACGCCGTACTTGAACAAGAGATCCAGAAAGTACTTGGCTTCCCAGTTGTTCACTGCCAACTTCTACAAGTTAAAGGGCTTGGACATGTGGATGTCTTACTTACTTTGGGTCACTGTTTTTGCCGCAAAGTTTTCTGAATCTTACTTTTTCTTGATTTTGTCTCTTAGAGATCCTATCAGAAACTTGTCCACCACCACCATGAGATGTAACGGTGAGTATTGGTTCGGTGACACTTTATGTAAGCAGCAAGCAAAGATTGTTCTCGGTTTGATGATTCTTGTTGATATGTTATTGTTCTTCTTGGATACCTACATGTGGTACATTGTTTGTAACTGTGTGTTCTCCATTGGTCGTTCCTTCTACTTGGGTATTTCTATCTTGACGCCATGGAGAAATATTTTTACCAGATTGCCAAAGAGAATCTATTCTAAGATCTTAGCTACTACTGAGATGGAAATCAAGTACAAACCAAAGGTTTTGATCTCTCAGGTTTGGAATGCTATCGTCATCTCCATGTACAGAGAGCATTTGTTGGCCATTGATCACGTCCAAAAGTTGTTATACCACCAGGTTCCTTCTGAAATTGAGGGTAAGAGAACCTTGAGAGCTCCAACTTTCTTCGTTTCTCAAGATGACAACAACTTCGAGACTGAGTTCTTCCCTAGAAACTCCGAGGCAGAGAGACGTATTAGTTTCTTCGCCCAGTCTTTGGCTACTCCAATTTTGGAGCCATTGCCTGTCGATAACATGCCAACTTTCACTGTGTTCACTCCTCACTACGCCGAGAAGATTTTGTTGTCTTTGAGAGAAATTATCAGAGAGGATGACCAATTCTCTAGAGTTACTTTGTTGGAGTACTTGAAGCAATTGCACCCGGTTGAGTGGGACTGTTTCGTCAAGGACACTAAGATTTTGGCTGAAGAGACTGCTGCCTACGAAAACGGTGACGAAGAAGACAAGAACGAGAACGGCTTGAAATCAAAGATTGATGACTTGCCATTCTACTGTATTGGTTTTAAGTCCGCTGCTCCTGAGTACACCTTGAGAACCAGAATCTGGGCATCTTTAAGATCGCAAACTTTGTACCGTACTGTTTCTGGTTTCATGAACTATGCTAGAGCAATCAAGTTGTTATACCGTGTTGAAAACCCTGAATTGGTTCAGTACTTTGGTGGTGACCCTGAGGGATTGGAAATTGCATTGGAGAAGATGGCCAGAAGAAAGTTCAAGTTCGTCGTCTCCATGCAGAGATTGGCTAAGTTCAAGGAGGATGAAATGGAAAACGCTGAGTTCTTGTTGAGAGCTTACCCAGACTTGCAGATTGCATTCTTGGACGAAGAGCCTCCATTGAACGAGGACGAGGAACCACGTGTCTACTCTGCTTTGATTGATGGTCATTGCGAAGTTTTAGAGAACGGTAGACGTCGTCCTAAGTTCAGAGTGCAGTTGTCCGGTAACCCAATTTTGGGTGACGGTAAGTCCGATAACCAGAACCATGCTGTTATTTTCCACAGAGGTGAATATATTCAGTTGATTGATGCTAACCAGGACAACTATCTCGAGGAATGTTTGAAAATTAGATCTGTCTTGGCTGAGTTTGAAGAATTGAATGTTGAACATGTTAACCCTTACGCTCCAAACTTGAAGAACTCCGTCGAGGAGTCGGCTGCTCCTGTTGCCATCTTGGGTGCCAGAGAATACATTTTCTCTGAGAACTCTGGTGTTTTGGGTGATGTGGCTGCTGGTAAGGAACAAACTTTCGGTACTTTGTTCGCCAGAACTTTGGCTCAAATTGGTGGTAAATTGCATTATGGTCACCCTGATTTCTTGAACGCTACTTTCATGTTGACAAGAGGTGGTGTTTCGAAGGCACAAAAGGGATTGCATTTGAACGAAGATATTTATGCCGGTATGACAGCTATGTTGAGAGGAGGTAGAATCAAGCATTGTGAATACTACCAGTGTGGTAAGGGTAGAGATATGGGTTTTGGCTCTATTTCCAATTTCACCACCAAGATTGGTGCTGGTATGGGTGAACAAATGTTGTCCAGAGAATACTACTACTTGTCCACCCAGTTGCCATTGGACAGATTCTTGTCTTTCTACTACGGTCATCCAGGTTTCCACATCAACAACTTGTTCATTCAGTTATCTTTGCAAACATTTATGTTGGTCTTGGCTAACTTGAACTCTTTGGCTCATGAATCTGTTTTGTGTGACTACGACAAGAACGTTCCTGTCACCGACAGATTGAAGCCATACGGTTGTTACAACTTGGCTCCAGCTGTTGATTGGATCAGACGTTATACTTTGTCCATTTTCATCGTCTTTTTCATTTCTTTCATTCCATTGACTGTTCAGGAGTTAATCGAAAGAGGTCTTTGGAAGGCCACTCAAAGATTCTGCAGACATTTCATCTCTTTGTCTCCATTGTTCGAAGTTTTCATTGCTCAGATTTACTCCACATCTTTGTTTACTGACTTGACCGTTGGTGGTGCCAGATATATTTCAACTGGTAGAGGTTTCGCTACTTCTCGTATTCCATTTTCTATTTTGTTCTCGAGATTTGCTGATTCTTCCATCTACTTGGGTGCCAGATCCATGTTGATTATTTTGTTTGGTTCTGTTTCCCACTGGCAAGCTCCATTGTTGTGGTTCTGGGCATCTTTATCTGCATTAATGTTCTCTCCATTTGTGTTCAACCCACATCAGTTCGCTTGGGATGATTTCTTCATTGATTACCGTGATTTCATCAGATGGTTGTCTCGTGGTAACACCAAGTGGCACAGAAACTCGTGGATCGGTTACGTCAAGCTTTCTAGATCTAGAGTCACTGGTTTCAAGAGAAAGTTGACTGGTGACATTTCTGAGAAGTCTGCTGGTGACGCAAGCAGAGCTCACAGATCCAACATCATCATGGCTGACTTGTTGCCTTGCCTCTTCTACACCGCAGGTTTGTTTGTTGCATACACCTACATTAACGCCCAGACTGGTGTGACTAGATGGGAAGTCAGTGGTAGAAGTTCTACTGATCCTATTCAAGTGAACTCTACCGTTAGAGTGCTTGTTTGTGCATTGGCTCCTGTTGTTATCAACATGGGATGCTTGGGTGTTTGTCTTGGTTTGGCTTGTTGTGCTGGTCCAATGCTTGGAATGTGCTGCAAGAAGACAGGTGCTGTCATTGCCGGTGTTGCCCATGGTGTTTCTGTTATTGTCCACTTGATTTTCTTCATTGTTATGTGGGTCTTGGAGGGATTCAACTTCGCCAGAATGTTGATCGGTCTCATCACTATGATTTACATTCAGAGATCTTTGTTCAAGATTATGACTTTATTGTTCTTGACCAGAGAGTTTAAGAATGACAAGTCTAACACTGCCTTCTGGACTGGTAAGTGGTACAACACTGGTATGGGATACATGGCCTTCACTCAACCAGCCAGAGAATTCTGCGCTAAGATCATCGAGATGTCCGAGTTTGCAGGTGACTTCGTCTTGGCCCACATCATCTTGATTGTTCAATTGCCTATTTTGTTCATTCCATTGATTGACAGATGGCATTCCACCATGTTGTTCTGGTTGAAGCCTTCGAGATTGATCAGACCTCCAATCTACTCATTGAAGCAGGCTAAGTTGAGAAAGAGAATGGTGAGAAAGTACTGTACTTTGTACTTCTTGATTTTGGTGCTCTTTGTCGTTATCATCGCAGCTCCAGCCGTTGCCGCCACACATATTCCTGATGACATTGGAACTTCTTTGTCTGGTGTTTTCCAAGGTGTCTTCCAACCAAGAGGAACCAGCAAGAACGATACTGGTAAGGTCTCTTCTTGGTGGAGTTCGAACGACAACGTGAAAATTACATTCTGGAGTTTCACTCCATCTCATACGAAAACATACACCACCAAGGCTTTCTAAGCTGGTTGATCTTATAAAGTTGTTCTTCGTTGACATTACGCGTATAAGTGTACATTTATTATTTGTTTTTATTGAAGATTGTAATCTCACTTAGGTGCTGCCTTTTTATCCCGGCTAGTGTACTCTTTCAAGAGCTTTGCGCTTTCTTCTGGCGACCCAACAGAAGACCATTGTACAGCCAAATCTCCAGTGAAGTAATGTATATAATCACTGCCTTTAGCATTCTCTGGTAGCTTCTCTTCCGAATGTAAGGAGTTAATCATTCTCGCTGGAACGATCACGGTCTTGCTCAAGACAAACGGATGCCATTGCAATATATGCGTGATGGCGGAGTCTGGGCCGTGTGGAAAATTGTTGTAGTTCAAAAAAAGCTTGTCGCTCCAAATGTCGATGATCCCCCTGCCAATCACGTCGTTCTTGACAATAAACGAGTTGGTTTCAATCTTGGTCTCGGATTGCGTAAACACAAGTCTGACATTCTCTGGCTGTAAAGTCTTGTAGGTTTTGATGAGGCCATATGGTGGGATTACTGGCTGCTCGCGAATGGCTGAAGAACTCAAGTCGTCTCTGTTCAACAAGTAGTCAATGAGGTTCACCTTCTCGTTAGCAATCAAACCATCTTGGTCAAGATACCAAAACCATTCGGCCTCGGGGAATGCGAACATGGCTGCGCGGAGACAGTACAATCTAACCCACTTTGCTCTTTCTTTGGCAGTCAAGAACTGTTTGGAGTTCAAGATGGGGACGAACTCTTGATACCATCTCACGTATACACCATAGTTCTGAGCATGGGCATAGTTAACTCTGTTCTGCACCACCTTAGCCAAGTAATCCAAACCATACATTTGGAAATCCACAGCAGTGACAATCACTACCTTAGGATAGTCTGCTTTAGACTTTGGACGGTACACCACTTTCTCTTGATTTTTGAAGGCATTTTTTGCTCGATCATGAGCCGAAATGAGGTTCTGTGTATCTTCTTTAGCCTTCTGCTTCACTGGATCTGGATCATCGTCCACATTTAAAGAATGAAACACGGTGTTTTCCACCTCGGGAACGTTAGCGTCACGTACTCTGGTTTCTTTAAAGAGTTTGCTGAGTCCCAACTCTCTCAACAAAGGAGCATCCTCGATGGGGGGATACAAATACTTCGAGGTCGAGCCAATAGTGTGTAGGGATCCAAATGGATGTGGTGATGGATAATCGGGCGACGTGAACCTTGGTGCAAAGAGGGAGATGGGGTCAAACACCCAGAAGAGGAACAACCCTAGAAGGACAAGGATCCAAGCGTTTCCCTTGCTGCTTCTTATGCGGGAAAAAGAGGCTGGAGCAGGCAAGAAGCCGCCCTCGTCCCTATATGAGGATCTTGAGCTTTTAGGTCGAAACCGGATTCCGCCTAGCATGTAGATTCACAAATGGTTAAAGTTTTTCTATGGGTGAATTGTCGATCAGGGCAACGGGCCATGTGCAGGGTGTAGGTGTTAAGGATGGAATGTAAGGGGAGGTTTTATCTTCAGTTTTCAACAAAAAAAAAGTAATTTCAAAGGCTTATTTCTTGATCTTCTGGGTACTTTTCTTGTGAAGTGGTTTTTTTTTCTATACTGTACCGTTGTTTGTTGCCACTGATATGCTCCGTCCTATGTTTATTGTACCTGAGAGTCAGTTTGACACACCGCACAGAAGGTAATTTAGACGTGGCATGGTCAACCAATGAGATACACATATAATTACTCATTTGACATGAATTTTCAATTTCACGCTAAAAACATTACTATAATTAGTCTGTAGTCTTCTGATTACTACTCTTTGTTCCAGAGCTTTTCCGTATCTCCTTCTATTCTTATACAATCACAACTGATAGCTTCGCTCTCCTTACTACTTTCGTTCTCTTCCTCCCACATCTATCTCTATGTCCGGTTAATACGATCCTCAATCACCTGCAATGCGACCTGTCTTCTTCTTTCGGCAACAGAATTGGCAATCTGGTTGTTGGCATGACTGGCCTGCTCAGACAACTTCTGTGCACGAAGGTTACTCTGCTCAATCACCTCATCATTGAACGGCTGCACAACACCAATGAATACGAATGCATTGAAAATGGCGTTGATCACAACTGATAAGTATGGCTTAGTGACACTAGGGAAGAACTCCACAAGCTGGAACGCATCCGATGCATCACCTCGGAACACCGTAGAGTTCGTCTGGTCTCCATTGGCGTTAGTGACAGGCAAAATTGGATCTTCGAAGAAGGTCTGGATGAACCGCAAGTAATTGTACGAGACAAAGAACGAGAACATCGACGGAACAAACGGATACAACGATTGTGCCACCGCAGACCACCCGCTCACTAGCAAGAGCAGAATAAACGGCAAGTGCTTGACACGGAAATTTACAAGGCCCTGAAAGAGAATAACATTGTGCTCGGGAATGAGCTGCTTGAGTACAACCAAAAATCCAAAGTAGTACGAGATTCCTCCTCCTAAAGGCTGGTCCATTCCATTGACGTCGCCACGCACAATGTTGCTAAGGATAGTAACAAGCACTGTGGACAAATTTGTGACGGTTCCAATTACTAAAATGAACTTAACAACCTCCTTGAAACCCCAAAACTTTTCAACGTATGACGTGGCAATGTAGAGGACAGCTAACGAGAAGAGAAACGAGAAAATCGAAACTTCAGCGAAAATTGACGTGACAAACACCCATGGATAGTAGATGGCATAGCGAGGCACCAACTGAAGTTGAGGAATGATCATCTCCAGTAATTTGGATTGGCTGCCTGATAGCTGAATGACATAGATCTTTATTAGCAATATGGAAAGCGATGTGACCAGAAGAGCAACCACTGAAAACTTGGTAGATTTGGGTGCAGATCTCCACAGCGTAGGCACCATTGTGTGAGTTTAGTAAGTTTTTTGCTTGATAGGCTATGAGTTTCACTATGCGATTTGGCTACACAACCCAGAACCATGCACACCCATAACGGTTTGTGGACTAAGATAAATAACATTAAAAATCGTCTAAAGATAATTCGTAAATGACATTGTTGAGTCCTTCCGGAAGCGATGATTCCCTTTTGGTCTTTACCAGGCGGAAATATTCCCACATATTGATGATCTCTCTCATTTGGTTGTTGCTCCACGCATTCTCAGTATTGACGGTGGGAACCACCTCGCCAATGTTGAGAAAAATAACAAAGAAAGACAATTCCCGAAAAGACAGGTGCTCGCTGTATGGCAACAGATAAATTTTGAAGGTGTTACGGTCCATTTTTCGGTCAGCTTTGGGTCGGTTCTGTCGTAGAATATCCATGTATGAATATTCTGGATGGCTGCGAAGGACATTGATGGTGGAAAGCATCGACACGTCCTCCACCATCGGAAGTTCGTCTTCAGCGTCGACGATTTGCTCGTTCGTGGCACCGTCGAATGACCAACCAGTCGGTCGAAGCCCCACACACCTCTCGAAATGTCGGAAATATTGGTTGTGGTTAAAGTAATTGGTCATCTCTTGCGCAGTTCCTACTATCTTCATGGGTACCAAGTGTACCATTATGTCACAAGCATCGTCTCCAATATCCTCGCTCGATATCACATCATTGAGATACGGATCATCAAATGCGCGGATAATGTCGGTTTTGTCTCCTCGACTGTTGATGTTGGATACGAATATGGGACAACGGCCCAATCTCTTCAGAATGGCCATGGCGAGCCTTTCCTTGCCTATGAGGTATGTTCCCACAAGAACAAGAAACTTTTTTTTCTTTGCGGATTTGGAAAACGATAGGAAGTCAGTGATACGGCTCTGGATGGATGTTCCGAACCACTGATTGAATAGTTCGTCCTGAGTCAGTAGTTTCTCAAACATATCGGCCACCGCCTCACAGACGAGCTCTTGTTTTGGGAAGTTATACTTAGGAGACATATAAGTTGTGTCGAGGTATACTTTTTCAAGGAATTTCAGCTTGCCCTGGTGAAACGGCTGGAGTGCTGGGTGGTTGATCATGGCCTTATTGATTCGAAAATCTCCACAATGTAGAATATACGTCGACAGTCCGTCGAGAGCAACAGACTCGAAGAGAAAAATGATAGCTCCGGGACAATGGTTGGCATCTATGGCCGTCACGTACAATCCAGGAGTGTTGCTTGCGGATAAACATCCACCTTGTGGAATGTCATCAGTATATGAATGCACCAAGTGCCTCGTATCTGCGGCAATTTCGTAAATGAACGCTGGATTGACCTTGAAGCGCAACGTAAGCAAGCGCGAAGTAATAGGCGAACAATAGATGATTTTGGAATCAAGCGTTCGTTCACTGCACCATCGCTTAGTGATTCCTCCATAATGGTCTGAATGGAAATGCGAGAGAAAGTATTGAGATATCAGTTCGTGTGGTTTATAGCAGAATGCATCAACAGAAACTTCATATTCTGTTCCTTCTGTGACACGAAATGTGAGGATTTTGAGTGGTGGAATAGGCGTTTTTCGACTGGAGGGAAGGAGCTCTGTAGGTTGATCATCTTCAGTAGTTTCAGGTTGACTCTTCACCCTGACCTTCTTTTCTCCTTTAGAATTGATATACTTGACAACCTCCTTCTGTACAGCAGCTAATTCCGGCTTTCTCTTTCGTTTCCGGCCCGTAGACGACTCTAACTTGCCTTCTAACTTGTTTTCAACGTTCTCCATCTTGACCACACTGGATTCCACGCGAGTTTCCACAGTATCTGAGGTTCCGGCACCAACAAACAACTCCTGAGACTCCTCTTTGATAGTTAGCATCGAGAGACAATCCTCAACGTGTCTGATACGCGAGTTATAGTCCATCTGGTCCATAGCAATAGAACATACTGGACACAAGATATCAGATTGGTCTGTCAAGTCCACCACACCTTGATCGGACAATGGGCGCAGGAAAGAAAAGTCAAGAATTGACTTCTGCTTCTTTTTGGGACCCATCGTGACATTCTTTACCTAGAGAGTTCACCGGTAGTAGTTAGAATAGTACAATCTGTCACGTGGAGATAATAGTGTGCACAGGTTTGGAGATGGAGGAATCTTCGACAACGAAATGGGCCTTTTGACCATTGCACGGAAGCAGAAGCTCAAGGATAACGAGATCCGCATGTTGGTCCTCGGACTTGACAATTCGGGCAAAACAACCATTATCACTCGGCTTATGGGACAAGACACTGGCCAGGTGTTCCCCACCATTGGGTTCCAGATCCATACCCTTGCATGGGGAGAGTACAACATCAGTGCATGGGATGTTGGTGGCCAGACCACGTTGCGAGGGTTCTGGAGCAACTACTTTGATAAGCTGGATGTGATTGTGTGGGTGATTGACAGCTCAAGCATGGAGAGACTTGAAGAACTGTATCAAGAGCTACGAGAGAAGGTGATCTTACAAGACCAGTTGGTCGGCACGTACTTCTGTGTGTTGATCAATAAGATAGACTTGGTGGGTGAAGAACAAAGAGACGAGATTCGTTATGCTGTTGAGCAGCGACTTGGACTTCTGCGAGAGTTGCCTAGTGAAAAGTATACCATACAGACGGTTTCTGGAGTTAGTGGAGAGGGCTTAGAGGCAGTAATGGAGTGGGTGGTAGGTAAGGATTATTAGGATAAGTGTAGGTTTTGAGTATAGGGGATAAAGACGGGAATAGAATGAAATTGGTGCTAGACCTATGAAATCAGAGCATCTCTAGGTTAGTGCAATAAGACTTCGAAATCCAAGAATACGAAAGAGAAATTCAAATCATATGGTATAGAGAATTGAAAACATCATGAAAAAGTATTGAGTCATTTCATTTTAAACCATAGAGAGTTTTGAAATGATGTATGAATTTCTGTCACCAGAATAACTCACCCTACTAGTATGAGGGAAGAAGGACATTCAGAGAAGAGATTGAAAGAAGAATGAGAATGAGAATGTAACCCAAAAGAGCGAAAACACAATCAGATAAACATAACAATCCCAACGTGAAAAGATTAGAAGCCAATGGTCACTACCGACAATCATATCTTTGTGATACAACCCATAACTGAGCCAAATATAATCCGTCCGCCTTCATGTATGTCTAAGACCGCTTTCCCCATTAGTGCACAATCTATTCCAATTAGGTGAGCCCATCGTACTATGCAGCAGAAGAGTGCCAGAAGTTTATTGTAGGTTTACTGGATCAGAAGTCCATTGACGAAACGATAATATTCACAATTTCCATCCATGACTTTACAAATTTTTAGATTATCATTCCAGATCTCAATGCAAGTTCCATTTGCGATTATATTTTTATACTTTATTCAACACTCTTTTCTCCTTTGCCTATGGTTCCCACTCAGATCCTCCTGTATTGGGCCAACGCGACAACTCCTGTTACAAAGGAATATTCGCGTGTCAAACGCGCTTGACTGCAGAGAACTGGCCCATGCAAACACTCTCACTAATTAGGCACACTAATGGAGGGCTTATATATGCTTGCATGAACCTGGGACTTTTTCTCCGAATTTTTGCTGACTTCCCACGGATTTTAATCTTACTATCACATTTGGAGCAAGAACTACTAGGACTGCAACTACTACTGCAACTACCACTACGTCCTCGACTGCAACTACGATTACAACCACGATTGCAATTACAACCATTGCATAGAATTTTGTCTACTAGCTACGACTCCTGGTTCTATCTGCTCCTTCTACCATGACTGTCTCGTCCATTCTTTCTGCTCTTCGCGAGTGTGAGAATGACCAGAACAATAATCTCATCGGCGTATTGGCCATCATCAAGCCATCTCGAACCTCCTCAAACGACGCCCATGTGGCTTCAATAGTCCGGGGCCTCTGTACCCAGAACAGCAAGCTTCGAGCCATGCTATTAACAAGTATCAATGACGTGTCAAGTGATCCAGAGTCTGCCATGGACATTTTCAAACTGTTTGCCAACGATTTCATTCTCTGGTTCGACATCGGTTTCGTGGTGTTCGAGAAATTCTTGGAATGTTTCCCCATCGACGGCGATTCAGCTTCGCTTGAAAAACCACTTATACACTGCGGCTGCTACCCGGCATTCGCAGACTCGGCCATTGCCATTATCCGCAACCCATTTGTGGTGGATAAATTGACCGAGTGCAAAGCTCGCACTCAGGCTTTGCTCGAGAAATATGCTGCCTACAATGACCAGCTAAGGTTGAACAATATCAGCTTTGACCGCATTCGCGCCATATCTGGTGACAACGTGTCGTGCTATTTCACCTTGAATCAGATTGTTGACAGAACCCGCAACGAGCCTCTCTACTGGGGCTACAAGAAGGTGGAGTTTCTCTTGTTGAACTTACAGAACGAAAAGAAAGTCACAGCCTCCGACATTCCCTATAATGCATTAGCGGTGGTCAGTGTTCCAGAAGACGACACTGCAAGATCTGTGTTGTTTCCTCCTTTCAGACTTAATGAATTGTCCATGTCTCGCTCAGAGAACATGATTAAGTTCACTCCCCCAGCACTCTTTGATGATACTGAACTGAAGTCAGAATCTTTCACCGTGGAAGCTCGTGAGGATCTTCTTCAGGGGTGGTATGAGAAGTTAGCTCGTATTTTCCCCACTACTACGAAGCTTGTGTCGAGCCAGGACCTTAATTTGGAAGGTTTGGGCATCAACACTGTGTCTGACAATTCTGAATGCGATTCGAGATCTGTATCCACTCAGGAGTCTGCCTCCGGGCCATCAACTACTCTGGATGACTGTGAACGTCTTTCCGAGGAGTCCAGAAGAGGTTCCTTCGAAATCATGAAGAAGACGTTGTCCCACAACGGCATCGCTACTACCGAGCAAGGGAAAAGTCTTGAGGTGGTGAGCGCTAGCCAAGTACGCAATTCGGTCAGAGGTAATATTGAGTATGTTGACGACGAGTCTGTGATTGACGACTATTTGAGTGACGATTGTGCAACTGGTTTTGAAATTGTCAACTCCGCAACTGCTCCGGTTATGGCCCAACCGGCAGTGCCCAGAATTCAGCCTCTTGCATCCGCATCTCTTCCTGATTTGTCTGTTTCCGTGAAACCTCCTAAACCAATGTACCTGAATGCAGCTGGAATCGACATCAACAACTTTGGAAGAAGTTATAATCCGTCATTTACTTCCATCGACGAATTGCCTCAATCTAGAAAAAACAGCAAGCTGAAGGGCTCGGAAGGAGCCGCCAGATCGAGATCATCGTCCATATTCGGATTATTCAGAAAGAACAAGTCGAAGGAGGCTCTTCATGAAGATACAACAGCAGCCGCTAAGACAAAGGCTTCGAAGACAGATAAGAAGATTCATGCAAGCCTGTCTAGGGCGGAACAAAAGAAGAGAGATAAGGATCACAATGCCCAGGAAAAGCAAAAAGCGACAGTTGAAAAGGGAAGTGCAGAGCAAAAGATGACCAGCAATAAAAAGAGTTTGGCTGCAAAGCGTCCGGAACTCTCTATTGAGGTGCCAAAGATTGGAGCCGGCGCGTCGTCCAGTCAGCCTCTGAGTGCAACCTCATCAAATTTCGCTAGTACCTTGCCTCTGCCATTTGCATTGCCAAATTCGACCTCTACATACTTCTTCAAGCCTCCAACGGGTCTTGCCAGCAACAATAATTCCACTACTAGCCTTGCTGTTCCTGAAATTGAGGAGGTATTGAAGATTCCAAATGAGTTGAAATCCCTTATCAACTCCGATGAGTCAATTGATTTTTACATATCTCCAACAACATCGAAGGAATTGAAAGTGTCCAAATGGAAACAGAAATACGGCAAATGGGAAATGATCACTACCAACGAGAAACTTTTTGTCAAGATCGTCACCAACTACCTCCTCCACAAGAGTTGGTTGTTGGTATTTAAGGAAGAGTACGATGAGGAGTACGGTGAAGAGGTGGACAAACCTGTGTTGATTCTTAACATTGATTCGGCAGCCAAGGTCAGACACTCATCTGCGCTTGACTTGGAGATCAACTCGGTGAACTCGATAACCAATGAGAGAGTGCTTGTTATTGCAAGATGCTATAATGGTGCCCTCTTAACAAGCCTTAAAATGAACCTTGAGAACATTTTGGAGGTAATGAACACTGATCCTTCGTTGAAGAAGTCGGCAACCTTCGACTCCAACAACACATTGGCATCTTCAATGATGAGCAACAAGCCTAGCGCTTCATCGACGCTCACCAGCATTTACACAGCTCTCAATGACGTCAAGCAAACTCCTTGCTCGACTGCTCCCTCCCTTCCAAATGACGAGATCGTTCATGATGGGGACATGGTACTTCTTGATCGTGCTACCGTTAGACTTCACAAGCAACAGGAGTCTTATGATGAAATACACCGTCTTTCGTCTTGGAAGACCATCAACATGTATTCTCTAAGCATTCACCATTCCACTGATAGTTTCGACAAGGCGTCATATCATTTCAGCTTAGACTGCCACGATAAATCTGTGGAGGAAGACAACGAGCATTTTGAGTTTAGTTTTGACGAAGCAACGATCTTCAATTTTATTGAGCAAATTGGTAAGGCAGCTCTCTTGTTGAAAGTCAGCAATGAGGAGATCTACATGTTGGAATGCAAGGGCAAAAAGGAATTTAAGCGGTTATATGAGCTTTTTTAAATCTCTTCGTTATTTTTCCTTTTTATTATGGGTTGTATAATTTTAATGTAATATTACACTGCAATTTTCGCAGCCAATTCGCAGCCATTGTACTATTACACAAACAAAATCTACTACATATCAATCTGAACATGTTTATTCACCAACTCCTATTTATGGGACTACTAGTGCTCTCTGTTGTTGCCTCTGTTGCACCAATTGTCATTCGTGGCAACAAATTTTTTAATTCTAGCGACGGGAGCCAGTTCTTTATTAAGGGTGTCGCTTACCAAAGAAATCGAAGAGAAGGTGAGGTGTACGACGTGACATTGGGCCCTAGATATATTGATTCGCTCGCCGAACCTTCGCTTTGTCTCAGAGACTTGGAGTACTTAAAGGAACTCGGCGTGAACACCGTACGAGTGTACCAAATCGATCCTGACCAGAGTCACGATGTATGTATGAACGCATTTGCAAACAGTGGCATATACGTATTGGCTGACCTTGGAGAGCCGGAACAGTCTATCAACAGAGACGACCCTCATTGGGATCTCGACTTGTACGAGCGATTCACAAGTGTAGTGGATGCAATGAGCTCATATCCTAATGTTCTCGGGTTCTACATCGGAAACGAGGTGATCACCTCACCTCTGAACTCTAATTCTGCCCCGTTCGTCAAGGCTGCTGTAAGAGATATCAAGCGGTATGTGAGAAATATGGGGTATAGAGGGATACCCATTGGATACTCCAGCAACGATGACACAGCCACCCGACTAGAACTGGCAAACTACTTTGTATGTGACGAGTATAATGGAACAGATTCCGCTGTTGATTTCTACTCGCTAAACATGTTCGAATGGTGCGGCTATTCGTCATTTGCAACTTCAGGATACAAAGAACGAACTATTGAGTTCGCTCAGTTGCCCGTACCAGTGTTCTTCAGTGAGTTTGGTTGCAATACGGTTAGTCCTCGGCCCTTTACCGAAATGGAATCCTTGTATGGGCCCTCGATGCTGAAGGTATGGTCTGGGGGCATTGTCTATGAATTCTTCCAGAACGAAAACAAGTATGGCCTTGTTGAAGAAACTAGTCCAGGTGTTTTGCGCAAACTTGATGATTATAGGATTGTCCAGCTTCGTTTCATGGAATCGAGACCTGTAGGCGTACAAAAGAGTTGGAATACGGAATCTAGAAGAGGACAAGTGAAGTGCCCAGTTGTCTCTTCCACATGGAATGCCCTGCTGATTCTCCCTAAATTTCCACTGCTTGAAGTTTGCGAGTGTTTGGATGCATCTTTATCGTGTATTCTCACTCCATACGTCAGGATTCACGAAACGGATCTTCTTTACGAGGTTTGCCTGGTGACAGACTGCCTGAAAATCAATGGCAATGGGTCCCAGGGGAAGTACGGAGTGTTTTCTGTATGTGGTATCAAGCAGAGGATCTCATATGCATTGAATAAGCATTGGGTACAAAATGACAGGAATCCCAATGCATGTAACTTTGGATCCCGGGCCGTGTTGATCACCAACAAGGAAGATGCTTCAGTGGACTCCACATTTACTGCTGACGGGAAAAATTGTCGAGACATATTAGGCAAATGTTTGGATTCAATGCAGAAGCCCACGGTTGTCGTCCCACTGAGCACAAGTCAAGTCAGCGTTGCTCTGACAGGAATTAAGTTTGTTCAATCTAGAAGCAAGGGTGGAAGTATGCGAGTTACACATTTAGGGGTAGCAGCTATTGGTGTCCTCGTGTTATCGTCGATATATTTGGCTACATAAGTATGCTGAGATCGTGAGTCATGGCTTAGTCGTCTTTCTTGGGGCCCCACTTGAGGCCCAAGAAGCCGTTGTTCTTACCCAAGGCTCCGCTTCTAGGCACGTAGTTCAGCGGCAAGAACTTAGGGTCCACAACGTAAATCCTGTGTTTCGAAGGCAAGTCCAATGCAATGTAGGCAAATTCAGACGACCAGAATGATGTGTCGATCTGCTCCAACAGAACACGAGCATGTCTGCCACTAGCTGACTCCACATGGAATCTCATCACCAAACGATCCTTGCCGTCAGCACCCCTTTGTCTCACGCTCTGCACGGGTCTGTTTCTAACCCATTTGTCCCCTGGAACCTCTCCATAGGCCTTGAGACGTTCCCCAGGAGCAAAATTAAGAGCCTTCTGGGCCTGCTCGTTCTTTTCGATGAGCTTGACAGCCTTATTGAAGGTTTTGGTGTCTCCGGAAGGCAAGAATAACTCCGAGAGGATCAAGTAAATCACAAGTCCTGCCACACCAAGTGCTCCCACTACTAACACCGACGAAATAGAGAAGGTGAATACGCGGGAGATCCGGTTAAGAATGGCTCTGCCTCTAGCATTTTTGTCAGATGGCGGAGGTGGAGGAGGTGGAGGTGCAGTTTTAGTCGAGTACTTGGCAAAATTGAGCAAAGATGCTGGTTTCGAGTAGAAACTGACTGGGCCAGAAGCCCGATGGTGGTTGAGCACCAATTGAGAATATGTACGAGTCAATGCAAAAGTAATTCTTGGTGTAGAGCGGAAATTCAATACTCGTAAGGGACCCATAAATGCGGGCGATGACCCCAAGAGGGATTTGAAACCAATCATGGTACTGATATTGGCTAACTTCTCCACGATCAATAGAATTTTTTTGTTCGCACACTAATGTGAATGACTGGGGTAGTGAGAAGAAAGTGAATGGTGGGAAAAAAAAAGTTGCCAGAGAATCATAATGGATAAACCAAAATACCATTGGCTTGAATGTGTTCAATTTGGTGGGTTTGGAGTGGGGGCTTTTTTTATGTCTGTTTTTGCAGTTTTTATGTTTGTCCTCTGTGGGGAATATTTAGTTATTGGAACGTAGAGAATTTTCATTGTATACAATTAGTAATTGCAAGTAATTATGAAGAGTGATAGAAAGAAAGAAAATAGGTTCTGAATTATTAATATATCATGGGACAAACTTCAATTATTGTGTGTTCCGGTTCCAATCTAAGATGTTTCAGACAGGTACTAATCAACAAGAGTTAGACAATATTATTTTATGTTTAATGGGATAGACCATGGAATTTATGCTCAGTTAATGGACTGTAATTATTTTTCATCCATAAAGTGATCAAACCAGGATCCCTAACACCATTTTTTTGCCATTTTTTATTTAAGGTATTTGTATATGGGTTATTATTTGCTCTTCTTGCGTTAAAGATCGCCCGAGTGGCCTAATTGGTTAAGGTACTGTCCTCCGGAGACAGTGATTGCGGGTTCGAGTCCCGCCTTGGGCTTTCTTTTTTGCAATCACTCCAGTATTTTTTTGATACTTATGCTTCCAAATATCTCCTTTTAATGCTTTCTAGCCGCTTACATGTAAAACACCTTCCTTTTGATGTCTAGGTAATGGTGCACTGCATGTATAGTTTAGGGCACAAGCCCTCAAGTTTTCCGCACTCATTTTGGTGTGTACTGCAGACAGAGCCACGAAAATTTTCTACCTGGTAGTCCATCTACTGCGACTTTTTATCATTTGGTTTATTCTAGTTCATCCACCAGCAAACAAAATGGCCAAGATCAGTCAAGGTATGTAGTTACCGCCACGTTGTGATCCACAGCGCAAACCTCCAAGACGTTTTATCCCATCAGCATGATACACAAATTCCATAATTGCAAAATTTCCCATGTCATATTCATATCGTGAAAATGGCCTACTCCACTATGAAAAAAATTCCCTGCCAATGTTCAAGACCGTCGCCCATTTAATTAACATTTACTAACAGTTTCAGACGTTTCTTCTTCTCGTTCTAAGTCCAGAAAGGCTTACTTCAACGCCACCTCTTCTGAGAGAAGAGTGTTGTTGTCTGCTCCATTGTCCAAGGAATTGAGACAAAAGTACAACATCAAGTCCATTCCTATCAGAAAGGAGGACGAGGTCACCGTCGTCAGAGGTTCCAAGAAGGGTTCTGAGGGTAAGGTCTCCACCGTTTACAGATTGAAGTTCGCTGTCCAGATCGAGAAGTTGCAGTTCGAGAAGTCCTCTGGTGCTTCCGTGCCAATCAACATTCACCCATCCAAGGTTGTCATCACCAAGTTGTACTTGGACGACAAGAGAAAGGCCTTGATCGAGAGAAAGGGTGGTAAGTTGGAATAAGCGTTTTTGTACTCTAATCATCGTATAATACACATCTGTAACGTCAGATAATGTAGAGGTTGACCTCAAAAGGCAGTATAGTAAAGGCTATCGCAAATGACAAATGAAATGTTGGCTAAACTGAAGGTGCATCGACTATCAGAATTTACATTGAAAACAAAAACATTCAAGTGTACTCTATACTATTTTGGTTTGTGGACTGGGATGGCATCTTGTATTCTTCGAAGCGTCACCTGTGCACTTCCATACTCGGAATTTGGCTATTCCTTGCACATTTGACGGCACTTAACTCCTTGAACTATACATGCTTCCAAGGCCAAACTTTTCTAATAAACACCCAATATATCAACTCTCCAGTCCACTTGATTATAGCTCACTCTATCCCAAAATAAAAAAGATCATTCAATCTCCCCCCTCTTACCCTTCAAACAATACTTTCCTGGTGCTCCTGCAGACACTACAAGAAAATGACTGGGGTAGGTGCTCAACTACCCCAACCTAAAATCCTTACCTACCTACACAAATGTCAGCGGTGGAATCAGATAACGAAGTCGAGGTCGAGCTCTACAATGGATTTGGTTCGGCTCCACTTCTGAGAAACTTGTCGCTGGGCAGAAGAACCAAGAAAAGGTGGTCATTCCACAATAGTACCAAGCCAAATTTGGTCGAGAGACCCCCAGGATTCAACACCAAAAGAAGGCTCAGTGACGTGACAGGAATCGACGGGGTGCATAAGGAGATCGATCCGTACCATATCTCTCCCGCTCAACTCTACTCAACCGAGTCCGGACGGTTGTTCCATGCTGGTAAGATCTGTATCGCATTGGCGGGTTTGCCCGGACGAGGAAAGACCCACTTATCGGTGTCGCTTACTCGGTACTTGCGTTGGTTGGGTGTCAAGACCCACAGTTTTCACTTGGGTGACTATCGTCGTGCCACAGCTCCCCAAGACGACTTGGACCATGCATTATATGTTATGCATCCCAACAACGAGAAGGCTACCGATTTCCGCAACAAAACTGTCGACGACTGCTTGAATGATATTTTGAATTTCTTCGAAAAGGACAAGGGCCAGGTTGCCATCTACGACGCAGTCAACGCATTGCCTGAGTATAGAAAGCAGCTCCATGAGAAGTTCCGCAGCTTGAACATTCAGTGCATCTTCATTGAATCAACCGTCACCGATGAGAAAATGCTTATCAAGAATATGGAAACTGCTGCCAGATCGTCGCCCGACTATGTCAACTGGGACTACGATAAGGCCTACAAAGATTACTCTGACAGAATCAATGCTTTGACTCCTTACTACAAGGAAATGAAGCTGGAGGGTGCTGATGCTGAGCTCTCATATATTAAGATGATCAATTTTGGTGAGCGTATAGAGTTACACAACTCCAATTACGGTTACTTGATCAATAAGGTTGTGTTTTTCTTGATGAACTCGCGGATTAAACTGGGTTCAGTGTTCTTTGCCCGATGCTACAAGAACGAATTGGACTTTTCCAAGGACCCTCCGTTAGATGATGCCGGTGTGGCGTACGCTAGAAACATCACCAAAACGATGATGAAGTACCAAGCTGCCAAGGGCAGTCCGTTCCCCAACTCGCCTGAAGGTTTGTTGAGTCCGCCTCTCAAAAAGTCGTTGTCTACTGATGAAAGACATCCACCAACTGGAGCTGATGGAGTGGATGATGACTCGTTTGTCGTGTGGACTTCTGTCAAGAGAAGAACCATCGAGACTACTAAATATTTCCGTGAGATGGGAATTAAAGTCAGACACAGAATCCAGTTGCTGCAGAAAAACCCTGGCTTAGTTGGAACTATGAGCGAGGAAGAAATCGCAGAGAAGTTCCCCTCTGAGTACGAACTGTTTTTGAAAGACCCCTACCACCACAGATTCTCCCGGGCGGAGCTGTATCATGATTTAGCCATCAAGATTGAGCCGTTGATTCTTGAAATGGAGCGCATGTCGGGCGATATCTTGATTATTGCAGATGAGACCGTCCTTAGAGTGTTGCATGGGTACCTCATGGCATGTTCGTGTTACGACATTCCCTCTCTTGAATTCAACACAGATGAGATCATCGAGGTGAAGTATAGTGCCTATTCAAATTCTGCCTCGCGGATCCCCATCGAGAAGTTCGATGCGTAAATAAGCTATTAATTCAACTGAGTCGCTAGTGCATACTGTAAATTGTGCGGTGTAGACCAGATAAACTACACCATCATACAAATCTCACTATTTTATTGCAATGTCTCTAGTACCCACTGCTTTATATACGTCACCAAGTGAGTCCAAGCCTGTCTCGTTGACTCCAGGGGATGGACCTCACTCCACAGATGGCAAAACCACACAAATATCAGATATAGTCATCAAGGCTGGAGGGCATGACAAAGACAAACCTACTGCCGCCAAAGACACTCCTTTGGGTCATCTCCGAGCAGAGTTGACCACTTTGCAAGATAAACTTAATGAATTCTTGACGCAAAAGATGTCCAACAAACGGAAATTGGATGATGATGACGATATTGAGAGGAGAATTCTAGACGATGGAGTGGATGAAGACAGCGATTAAGGGTATAAGAACGATGTTGAAATTGGGATTTCCAGCGAAATGTTGTCGAAGAATCACCCAAATTGTGTTGGTGTTGCATGTTTCACTTTTAGGTGACCTTTCATGATGCCTTCACCAAGTTGGGTTGGGTGTGGTTTTGGGGATAAGAGAAATGGACTAACTACTGATTCTCGCATGATAATTCTCGAGCTGGAATTTCTTAGCATATGATACAAAATTAATGATTACACAATGCACATAATCTGTGCCTCTGAAGTCAGCACAGTCTATTTATATTAAGTAGTAATGATCACTTCTTTCCAACAATCTCTGTCATGTTGGCGATCGTTTTCTCTAAAGTGGTCTCCAAGTAATGTTTCTTCGTCTTCAACAGCTTCTGTGTCTCCAAGAACTCCTTCTTGTCCTTGTTAATGTCTTCAATGTATTCCTTAGCGTCGTTCTGAACAAATGCCTTTCCTACTCCCTTCCAAACATGGTCACCTGGGCTTGTGAGTTTGTTCAATCTGCTAGTGGTGGCGTCAATGATTTTCAAGTTGGTATCGACACGGTCCAACTGGACATTGCACATGGAAAGCTCTGCTCTGGACTTATTGAGCTGATTGTCCATTTCAATGAGCAACTTCTGTAAAGATTGTGGATCTAGCGACATTTTCCTATTCTTCCTTGCAAAATTGTATTGAATTAGAGGCTCGGAAATTCCGTTTTTGTGCCAGAAAGTGTAAAGATGGTGAATTCAGAATGAGTTCAGAGTGAATCCTGATCGTCGTTCTCACTCCAATTTGGACATGGAAAATCCGCACATACAAAACTCATTCACACCAGTTAATATGTTCACCATCTCGCGAGTGTTACCGGTAGTACCGGTTCTGGCACTAAATATAGGCCGCATGCTGGTCAGATATGCCACCAAGGCTCCAGTCAATGATTTTTTTGCGAAGTCGGGTCTGGCAGTGGGTGGAGATGTGAACAATGTCAAATCCGAGACTAATCGATTGGAGAAGACACTCTCGAAGTTCTGGAACGAAGCTAAGGCTAGATTCAACGAAGAGACAAGTCTGTATGATGTCTGCCTCGATGGAAAACCTTTGAGAACGCCGTTGGGTTACAGGCTCTCGATTCCTAAGGACAAGAAACAGCTAGCCTACTTGATTGGCCACGAATGGGACACTTTGCTGGACTTGAAGATTAAGCCAAACACGTTGCCATTAACGTCCATGGCATCTCGTGCCACCGACTTGGCCATCGTACATGAGGCAGAAACCGTTGATCCCAATTTGGTAACCAAAGTTGGAGATCTCCAGGATATCAAGATTGACATGTTGCGGTACTTGGACACAGACACCTGCTTAATCTTCACCACATTGGAAGAGTACGAGGGGAAGTTGAGACAGCGCCAGGAGGAATTGTACAGACCATTGATCGCAGAGTATGAGAACTACTTCACTGAGTATGCTAGACAGAACAACTTGTTGCCAGAGCCTGACTTCAAGGTCAAGTTAGAGTTCCTTGACTGTGAAACTGACGGCCTCCGTGGTAACCGTCAGTCCCTCACAACTCAAAACATTGTGTTGCTGTGGTTGGACCAGTTGCCCATTTACGACCTCGTTGCGTTGGAAAAAGCCATTCTTTCTTCCAAGTCATTCTTGTGCGCCGTGACTATCTTGCGTACCAATGTGGCTGATAAGGCCAAACAGGCAGAGTTATACCAGTTGAACAAGACTGGCGAGGCCGATTACTACAAAAAGACTGTAGAGGAACTCATTGAAATGGCCAACTTGGAGACCATTTTCCAGACTCAGGAATGGGGAGAAGTTGAAGACACCCATGACGTGGACAATGCCGACTGGTTAAGAAACCTCTCGTCGTGTGCGCTTGTTTGTCGTTAGATGTATATAGTAATAGTGACGATATCAAGAACAGGAAATGGAGAAATAATGTTCAGATGGTGAAAATCAAAATATTTGATTGTTATCGATTTGCTCTTAGATCTAAACGTTTTACTTTCCACTTCGATTGGTTCTTCGATTTTTTACGTGTGATTGCAGTTTTTTGAAGCACTCCTGAGGTGCAAGTACCTGTCAATATTTAAAACGATTAGACAATTTTGACAATGATGTGCGAAAACTTTCTAGACATGGACATCATAAAACTGATTGAAAAATCCACAAAAAGGTCAACCAGAAATCAGAATCTCCATCATTACCGGAGTCTCCCCAATCCCTGCAAATCATCTTCTTTAATTGATCCTGCCATTGTCGAGTATATACATCGTCACTCCCTTTGATAAGGTGCATCCTGCAGAAAAGCAGACACTCAGCTTGTACCTCTAACCAACAAACGGCTACCTCCATCTATCTAGCAAACAAAAGGCTACGTTGGGCTAGCCACAGAGGAACCACGCGACTCTCGGTTTCATTAACCCTAATACTCCTACTTTCACCCGCCTCTGCTCTTGAAGAAGACCTGAAAACAATCAAACATGGCAGACGGGACGCCAGACTCACCTGGCATTAGGGCTCCGGAGTCATCCACTGAGCTATCGAACGCCAGCGACAACTCCAGCATTGACGACGCGAATGACCTAAATCTAGACTTAAAGAGCAAGTCGCCTCGACGTGTAAAGGTCTACTTACTTCGAGGAGAGGACTGGTTAGACAACGGCACTGGCTACTGTATGGGCCAGGTTGACAGCAAGCTGAAAAAGCCATATTTCATAGTCAGAAACGAGCTCGACTCAGACGACATCATTCTCAAATCGTTTTTGGAGGGCTCTATCCAATATCAGCGCCAGCAAGAGACACTTATAGTTTGGACGGACTTGTCAGGGAAAGACTTGGCCCTTTCGTTCCAGGAGAACGAAGGATGCGCCGACCTTTGTGATTTTATTGTCAAAGTACAGCAGCAAAGTCTCAGCCCGATGATTTCGCTCTACTACGTCTTATCTACCATGCAAGAAACGAATGGAGATGGCCCTCGGGAAATAACAGAGTTGGTGACGGGGCCCATCACGTATCCTCCAACTAAGCCCTCAAAGAGGTGTTTGGATGATGTGTTGGACATCATCAATCAGGGATCAAATTCGCAGTATACGCGTTCACACATTGTCCGATTCTTAGTCGAAGAAAACTATCTACAGAGTCTTTTCGAGATATTTCGCAAAGCAGAGGACGAGAGAGACCTTCCCACGTTACACCAGTTGAGTGATATCGTCAAAATACTCTTGGTGTATAATGAGCCCACTTTCTTAGACGAGTTGCTAGTTTCGGAGCAGAACGTTCTAGGATTTGTGGGCATTCTCGAGTATGATCGAGATTATCCGAAATTCAAGGCCTGTCACCGCGAGTATTTACTTGATGAGTCGAAATTCAAGTCAGTGATGGATATCCCGCTCCCCCCACAAGCAGCTAACTCCGAGATGAGCATATTCAGGCGGGATTTCATCTTGAATTACTTGAAGAATGTCGTTCTTGCTCGCAACTTGGATGATCAAACGCTAAATACGCTTTCATCCATGATCTATAACAACCAGATGGATATCATCAGTTTTCTCAAAGATTCCAAAGCCAATGGTGATTTGCTCACGCGATTATTTGCGCTTTATGACCTGAACGACGACGAAAATCTACTTCAAAGAAAAAGAGATGGAATAAAGATGCTTCATCAATACGTGTTAGTTACAAAGGGGCATCAAGCAAGCCTGCGACCAGACTTTTATTCTGCGTTAGTAGATTCGGGCTTATTCAAAATGGTCAAGTTTGCTTTAAGAGATACAGATAGTAATATTCGTGTCGTGGGAACGGAGCTTCTTGTGACGATAATCGAGCAAGATGTCTCTCTTGTTAACTCACCAACCATTGAAGAGCATGTGGACGAACTTGATCCACCAGTACATGAACATAGAATGGAAGATTCAGACGACGCAAACCATGACAATTCTGAGCCTTTGGGTATTAACTTGGAAAGTGAAATGTCGTTGACCCTTGTTTTGGGCCAATTGTTGCTTGAAGACAAGAACCCTGGACTAAAAATTCAAGCCTACGAGGCGATAAAGACTCTACTTACTTCAGCGAGTGCATCTGAGAGTTGCAATGACATGGTAGATGATACAGAACAAAAGTCGCGGGAGCTGAGCGCATCCAGTCACTCAAGACGACACTTTGTTGCATTTTATGAGCAGGTTGCCCCTGTTCTTTTCCGAGATTTTATTGATTTAGCCAGTGAGGATGAACAAAAATGCGCCGAAGCAGAAGAAAAGACTAGGAACGATCCGATTCTTTACCAACATTTATGTGATCTCATTTCTTTCTGCTGCCGAGAACATGAGCCGTCCATATGCCGCCCATTTTTCTTCAATAATAATATTTTGAAAGGTATTCTTAGGATCTTACGAACCAAACTGAAGATCACATTGAAATTGGGGGTGATGAGATGTTTCAAGAGCATCATACTACTCAATGACTATCCGTTCTGTCGCCATATTATTGATAACAATCTTTTCAAAGACTACTTTGAGTTTTTTGGAATGGTTGCAAATGAAAATAGTCTTGCCAACTCGCTGTGCCTCGACCTCTTGGAGATCATCATCAGGCGCAGTATAGGAAAGAACTTTCGCCAGTTGGCCATGCATATCTACAACGATTACAAAACATTTTTGGAGACCCAGATTGATTACGTTTCCACAGGAAGAGATTTGATGTTAACTGTGGAGAGCCATGTGCAACTGCTCAATGATCCAACCGCGACCAGCGTTGATGCCGAGCCGGAGAACTACACGGACAACCCCTCATCGCCAATACGCAAGGGTGAAGAAGAAGACGAAGAAGAAGTTCAAGAAAATGGCAATCACAATAATATGTTCGAAAATATCCAGAAGGAAATTTCCGGCACTAAGAGAGGTAATGAGGAGAGGGAGGATGGCGAGGTTTTCGGAGGTTCGGAAGAAAACTCCGAAGCAAACGGTACTTCAAGAAAACGAGTGAGCATTTCTATTCCCGAGGACCAGCTGCTTGACCAGAATCGAACACTGAACCAAAGTGTGACCACTTAGCCTTGGTGGATTAAGTATGATGGCCCTCGGCAGCTCCCCCGCATTCACACCCTGCACATGCCTCGGATATCAATCATGAATGATATTTAGTGGAGAACTTTCGCAACAGCTTCCACTTCAAAAACAAGAACAGAAATGGGATTGGATCAATCTTACGTAACTAATTCGGTCTGGAAGCCAGACTTGTTCAGAGGGAAGGTTGTATTCGTCACAGGTGGCGCAGGCACTATCTGTCGCGTGCAAACTGAAGCGATGATTCTTCTTGGTGCCGATGCTGCTATTGTTGGTAGAAACAAGGAGAAAACCGATAAGGCTGCTCAGGAGATGGCTCAGTTGAGACCAAACGCGAAGGTAATCAGCTGTCCCAACACTGACGTGAGAGATGTCAAGTCGATTGCAAAAGCTGTGGAGCTCACCGTTAAAGAGTTGGGTAGAATTGACTTTGTCATTGCAGGTGCCGCAGGAAATTTTTTGGCTGACTTCAACCACTTGTCATCCAATGCGTTCGCCTCGGTTGTCAACATCGATTTGCTTGGATCGTTCAACACCGCGAAAGCCACATTCAACGAGCTCAAAAAGACGAAAGGCTCTATCATTTTTGTCAGTGCTACGTTGCATTACTACGGTGTGCCTTTCCAGGTTCATGTGGGAGCTGCCAAAGCAGGTGTAGATGCGTTGTCTAACGCGTTAGCTGTGGAGTTGGGACCGTTGGGTATCCGGTCCAACTGCATCGCACCAGGCCCCATTGCCGGCACTGAGGGCTTAGAGAGACTCGTACCCGACATCAACGAGTGTATCCGTAAAGTACCACTTCAACGGTTGGGCAGCACCCAAGACATTGCTGAAGCAACTGTGTACTTGTTCTCTCCTGCAGCCAGCTATGTCACGGGAACTGTCCAAGTTGTGGATGGAGGAAGTTGGCACTTGGGCCTGCTGTCCACGCTGCACTTGTACCCTGTCGAGATCACTAAGAAGAACGCCCAGGAAAACGGCAAGCTCTAGAGTGTATTCTAATAAATATTCGTGGATTGATGAGAATTGTTCCCACGTAGTAAATATTTGTCTCAGCCGTATCGCCAGGCGCGCACGACCAAAAGTATTCCTATCAAATCGCAGGAATTACTATCCGAAACTACACCGCCATGTCCATAGACCCCGAAACCCGCCGTAAGCTCTTGCTGTTGCAAAAAACAGGTGGCAATAAGAAATGCTTTGACTGTGACGCGTTTAACCCCCAGTGGGCCTCTCCCAAGTTTGGTATTTTCATCTGTCTTGAATGTGCTGGTATTCACCGTGGATTGGGTGTTCACATTTCCTTTGTGAGATCCATCACCATGGACCAGTTTAAACCCGAGGAGGTTTTGCGCATGGAGAAAGGAGGTAATGACAAATGTAAGGAATATTTTGTTGCTCATGGTGTGGACATTTCGTTGCCCGCCAAGCAGAAATTCGATAACTATGTTGCTGAGGACTACAAGGAGTATTTAGCATGTGAGGTTGAGGGACGGGAGTATGTGGCCAAAGATCGTTCACAGCAGAGCTTGCCAAGTGCAACCAGTACTGCAGCAACCCCTACTCCTACCTCCAACTACAGAAACCAGACCAACCAGGCAGCTGGTGCAGACAGAGCTAGAAACGAAGAATACTTTGCTCGTTTGGGCAGTGAAAACGAGCTGAGACCAGATCATCTTCCCCCATCGCAAGGTGGCAAGTACGGTGGCTTTGGTAATACGCCGGAGGCAACCAGTAGCCTGGGCCAAGGGTCGTTTAGTGGATTCTCATTCAACCTGTTGCAACTGGACCCTGTGGGCACGTTTTCGAAGGGATGGGGCCTTTTCTCGTCTAGTGTGGCCAAGTCTGTCACGGAAGTGCATGAGTCTGTGATTAAACCCGGATTCAACCAGTTGCAGGAGTCTGATTTCAGTTCAGAAGCTAAGAGAGCCATGGCGCAGTTCGGCCAGAAGATGCAGCAAACAGGTAAGTATGGTCAGGAGACATTCAACTCGTTCACCAAGGACGTTCAGCAGAATGGAATCAATGGAACCGTGGACAAATACTTCCAGAACTTGACGCACAAGCAACCAGAACCTGCCTTTGGTGTGCAACGACCAGAGAAGAGAACCACCTTGGGACACACCAGCTCGTCCAGCAAGAACGGAAGTACGAGTAACTTGCTCAAGGACGATGACGACGAGTGGGATAATTTCTAGCCATACATTATAGATTACAAGTGCTTTTTTTACAGCTCTATTCCCCTCTATCTAAACTTTTGTGGAACCTTACCTCTGCAATGTCCCTCTACTTGCTGGCTCGAAGCTGACGATAGTGACGATGCTCTTGCGCAAACGTCTGGTAACAATGGTAGTATGAGTCTTTGACATAGTACAGACGTACCACGGGCCAGCTTAGCACCCAGTCCACCAATCCGATCTCCCTTGCTATGCTCACTACTAGGAAGAAGAACACTCCAAAGGTACTCCCCACCATCACACCCACAACTACTTGAGGGATATTGTGATATAATAAGTATACTCTTGAGAATGCCACAGTGACCGCACAGCCCGATAAGATCAAGTTTGCGCCCACTTTGTAGTGCTTTCGTAAGGGAACTCTATACCACACATTCAACATGAAGTACGCAGCAAAGAAACCCATAAACTGTGAGTGGGCAGAGGGCATACCATAAGTTAACCCATAGGAACCAGCACCAAACTCCTTATGGAAGTCAGGCCTGGGCTGCTTGACGATATGTTTGATGATTTTATTGATAATTTCACCGAGCAAGTGACCTCCCACGACTATAACCGGCTCGATTTCTCTGGTGATTAGAAACCACGACGTGTAGAACACCATAATATAAACTGGCAAAAGGGAAAATTGCACGCATATCGTAGATACCACATCCGAAGGATCGTACACAATGTACGTGTGGTCAAACGGTATCGGGTTGTAAGACATTTGGTAGTAAAGAGAGTGTATGAATTTTTGTCGCATTTTTATGTATAAGATTTATGCATTGATATATATAGAAGAGACGTGATATCATGAGAGTCCATCTATTAGATGAGATGATTGATGAGAATGTGTATGAGAGAGTATGAGAGTATGAATGAGATGAGAGATGGAGAGGGAGAGAGGTAGAGGATGAAAGATGTACAGAGTATGAAAGATGAAAGATGAAAGATGAGAGATGTGAGATGAGAGATGTGAGAGAAGATTGAGAGGTGAGAAGAGAGAGACAGAGAGAGAAGTAGAGAGGGATGGGTAATAAAGAGTAATAAATAGACTAGCCGATTTGGCGCTTCTGCCTGTCCCTGGCCCATCTAGCTGCATCCTTGGTTTGTTGTGAGAAAGTGAGGTTGCTTCTAGTCTTCTTGATGAACGAGGTGACCCACTCCTGCTCGTAGAAGCTTCTCAACTGACCATCCTGGTACATGGCTGCAATGTCACCCAACAATCCCACTGCAGAGCGTGCCGTAGACTCGTTCATGGCCAACTCGATGTCTCCCGCAATCTGTTGAATCAACTGGAAGATAGGCCCAAGGAAGTTGTATAATAGGTCGGGTTTGGTGCTCAAGCTGCTGACAATTCCCACATAACAATCCAATACAGCCTCCTTAACGTTGGTGACGTAGTCCATAGACTCGTATGAATTATCATCAGGAACACTGTTGGCAAGTTGCGTGCAAATTTGCATTACAATCTCCATGTATGGAAAGAAACCTTCGCCGACAACCCCTGCAATATCTCCGAAACAGGATAAGATGGCGGGCTTCAATTCCCTCTTGACAGCATTGTTGCTCAAGTTAGCACCCATGATGTCCATTAATCCATTCAAGTATGGGCCAATAGCAGTACCCAATGATTGAGCCAAATCAGCAACAAGACCCACAGCAGTAATACAGGTTGGCGAGTCAACGTTGGTTAAAGCCTTGGTCAAGTATGGGATAAAGAGATCCATGTACTTCAAGAACTCTGGTCCCACAGCACTGGAAACAGCCGAGATAGCAATGAAAATATCCTCTTCGATCAAAGCGTTAGGCTGCTGTGCATCCAACAACTTGATAAACATGGTCATCAACTTGTCAGCAGCACCCAGAACGTCATGGCTCAAACGTCTAATAATGTTGGTCAATAAAGACAAGATATTTATCTGCAACTCTTCCAATGCGGTCTTGCTCTCTGCGTTGTATGCTTGTTGCTGCATAGAGATGGTGGTCTCCAAACGGTTCAAGACTTCCAAAGCAATGCTCTGGATGATATGCATAGTATCGACAGCACTATAAGTAACAAATGCAGACAAAGCCTCATATGCGGAAGCGCGCGAGTTGTATTCGTTGTCTTCCTTGTTGGAGATTTGAACCAAAGCAGGAACGAAGGTCTCATAGTAACGAGACATGACACTCGAGTTCTGCTGTGGAGCATCAGGGCATAGTTGCTCTAAAATGTTCATCAATGCCCAACAAGCGTTAACAGATACCTTAGGGTGACCGTTCAAAGCAACCAACAAAGCTTCCAACAAAGGCTCCATTTCAGTACCGAGGTCGATGACTGCAAGAGCAACTTCAGTGAGCTTACCCAAACACCAAGCAGTAGTCTCCTGGACCTGCAATGTTGGGTCTTTGATCAAGTGTAAGATTGGCTTGATCGCCTCCAGGATAGGGCCGTTCAATTGGTCAATCTCTGGACCCTCCAAGATAGAACCGAAAGCCATGACAGCCGCCTCACGGTTTCTCCACTCTTGCAGTTCAATGTTTGCAGCAAAGAACTTGAGAGTAGGCTCCACCACGTACATTCCAGTGGTTTGAGCGAACAATTGCAAACAGGAACCAGCGGCCATGGCCACAGACCAGTCATCATCTTCAGGGTCCTCGTTTTGTTTCGTCAACAACGTCAACAAAACCGGCAACACATCGTTGGTGGCAAGAAGTGCAAAGTTGTAGGATTGGAGGTCAGCAGTGGCTGGGTCCTCACGCTCACCGTACTCATGGAGCTGGAAAGCAATGTCAAACTCCTCCTCACAAATGGTGGACCAGAACTCGATAGCCATACATGCCACCTTGTCATCGTTGCTCTGCATACCCAGGATGGACAATACATACAAAGCTTTCTCCATATACAAGGACATGTGTTGATAGTACATCAGCACGATCTTAGCAAGACACCCAAAAGCGGCCGCCTGTAACTCGGAGTCGGAAGCCTGGGTAGCTTCACACACCACTTGCATGATGAAGTTACGTTCACCTTCGCGTTGGAAGTTGAGCTTGATGAACTGCAACGAATTGCTCAACGCATTCAATGCCGTCAATCTGACTTGGGTGGAAGGCTCGCTCGACTGAACACCCTGGACAATGGCAATCAAAATACCATTACTCTGGGAAAGAATCTGTGGATCATTGGCATCAGCACTCTCGCAGATGTATCCGATGGTAAGCAAACATGAACGTTTCACCTGGGTGGGTTTGTCGGTCTTGGTGTTCTCAATGATGGTGGGAATCAATGTAGGCCATTCATTGCGAGGCAACTCGATGGTAGCAATGGCACTAACCAACTGCGGCACCGATGAGGCCATACGCTCCTCATTTCCCAACAAAACTTGCATAGCAGCCTCCTTAATCTTCTCTTTCACTTGGGGGTCCAATACTAACCATTTAGAATGTTGATCTGCTCTCACACGGCTATCCTTAGAAGTCAACTGGTTCTTCATACCGAGTGCGGCCAACATTCTGACCTCTGGCTTTGCCTCGGCATTGACCAACACCTCGGAAAGGTAGAGCATGTATTGCTGGTAAGAAGAGGCAGCCAACTCTTGCAACTGCTGTTCAGCCTGATTACGCACAGAGGCGTCAGTGGCTAGCAACGCCGATTCCAAAAGACGAGCAATGTCCATCGTCAATAGTTTGGGGTTCTGATTCTGACGGGAAGGGGTCGGAATCGGAGGGTGATGGAAGACGGTAGATGGAGAGTGGGCTTTTTTTCCTAGTGTTTGGTCGTGCTGATCTCAACAAGTCGATAGAGGAGTGTTCCTGTGGGTGGTTGCTGTGCCATGTGTAGGAGATAGTATGGGATAATTGCTGGTTTGGAACGTTCGACAGCAGGTGGGTGAGAAGTTGAGTTTGATTTGAAGTTGCTTTTTCGAAATGTGCGTTGTCGAAAGGCAAATTGTGATTTCTCTAGTCTTACACGGATTGATAGGTTGGTAGTGAAATTTGTGGTTTCGCTATTGCTGTAGCCACTATGCAATCTCTGGCTACGCGCACTTTTCCTTGGGTAGTGTATCTCCTTGGGGCTATCGCTGTTACTGGGTTCCTACAATGCAAATGGTTTCTGCCATAAAGCTATCCGTATTCCATTATTACTCGTCCTTCACAATTGAGTGTAGATCTGTAAGTGTCTCCTCTTTTTGAATCCTAGAATAATTGCCGGAAGACTCCACGGCGTGTTCGCTGTCCAAATCTCCGTTCTCCGTCTGATTGCCGGTCGGTTCCACGCTCTCGTCAATCGTCTCCTCGGCTGCAACTTTTTCGGCCTGCTTTTTCTTGTACTCCTCTAGTCTTTGTAATAACATCTTCTCCTTAGCCTTTAATTCAGCTGCCTTCTTCTCCAACATCGCTGCTCTACTGGACAACTCCTTAGCACTAGCAACCTCCATCTCCTCAAGCTTGTGCTGTCTTTCCAAGATTCTCTCATGTCTGATCACGTATGGAACTGTCTCCGAAATCTGTCTTAGCTGGTTACGTTGAGGTCCAATCGAATGTCTCTTGAACGAATTGTCGCTACGGGCAGAGGCAGACCTGTTATCGGAGAATGTCGATACTGATGACGTGAAAGACGAAGAGTCTCTAAGCTTGGGCGAGCCTTCTAATGAGTCGTCATCCAACAACATGGTCTTGGGTTTTCTTGACAGGTTGGAAGCAAGTGATGTGTTTTCGTCCGAATCCTCTTTGTCGTAAAACTTGGTGGTGGTATCAGGTTCTCCTTCAGTCAATTGCGCCAAGTTGGACATTGATGGAACAGTGGCATTCAGAATGTCATGTTCCGTTGTGTCATGGAATGTGTCCTCTTGGTCGTTACCAGATCCAGTAACCTTGGTCAATCTCTCGGTTCTATAGGTCTCGTACAAGAAGTCATGGGTCAAGTCTCTCAAATCTTGCAAGTGCGACCCTAAAAGAACAGACTTCAATACCGAGAAGTCACTGTACTTGGGGTTGTTCACATCCACCAATCCCCATGGGTACTGTCTGGCCTTTATGGTCTTGGTCTGGCCAGTGGTGTTGTCTCTGATCTCGAAATCTTGCTCGGAGGCAACGACAGCAAAAGGTTGCAAGCTGGTCAAATATTTACACTCTTGGATCAAGTCGTAATCTTCTTCTTCATCATAGTCGTTCATGTAGTTGTCGAACTGGAAAACAGGAACATTGAAGCGTTCAATGTCTGTTCTGATTTGCTGCTTGAAATATTGGATTTCAGATTCGGTGAATGAGTCTGCTCTGCCAATAACTGGTATGATGTTGACGTATTTTGACAAGCGTTTCATACATGTAATGTCCAATTCTCTTAATCCATGACCGGTAGGGGTGATGAAATAGAGCAACACATGGACTCTTGTGTCTACAAAACGGGGATTTCTTCTGATTCTGGTTTCCTCGGCCAACACCAAATCAAATTGCTGCTTCAAGTAATTTTCAATCTCGTTCAAGCAGAGTTCGTTGTTTAAGTTATCACCAAAACCCGGGGTGTCGATGATATTTAATTGCAAACGAACGTTATCTTCGTCGATACTCTCAACCTTTGTCTCTGTCAATGCAATTCCAGGCTCCTCATGAGCAGCGGACGCGTCAAACTCGTTGCGTGCCAAAATGGCCGTATTGGGCAAGGCAACCGACGTGGCCAGAGTGAATGCCAACGTCTTGGTATCCAACGCCTTGTTGATTCCCTCGTAAGTATGGCCCATTACTTTTCTGTTCAATAGACAGTTAATGAAGGTGGACTTACCTGTCCCCAGTTCTCCGGCTACCATGAAGGTAAACTTTATGGCTTTTCTGGCATCTTTCCGGTAGTTGATCATAGGCGAGTTGCTAACCATCGACGATGGCAGCTGAAGCGAGTAATCCATGGCGTGAAAGGGTGTTGCTTCTCGTGGAATGAGCCCAGCTGGTCTTCCTATCTATAGCCAGAGTTGTTATTGGGAAATTTCTCGCAGTTTCTCTGGATCACCTTGGTATGTACTTTGTGCCGGAGTCGCGGTCAACGAAACACTCAGGCACCGTGGAGCGACGGACAATTAATGTGCATTAAGGGGAAAAAGGAGATAATTAAGTTAAAAAAAATTAGATAAATAGGCTGATTCGGAAAATTAGAATATTCTGGTTTTTTTTTACTTTTCAGTTTTGCATTTCGGAAGCGACAACGGCAAGGTAATCGTCCAGAAAGGACAGAAAGGAGCCGCATACATTATTAGCGAACAGCATATAGTCGTCTAGTGAGATCCGCATTGAGCAGGAGTGGGCCAAATAAGGATTGGATACGGAGGCACTGATGAATGCCGTGAACAATTTGGAACAATAAATTCAATACACCATGAGTATTGTTACTTATACATAATATATAAATAGAGTGGAAAGCGTTAAAAGAAACGAAAGTACACCCTAGTAATCATAATCCAACAAATCAGTGCTCTCCATTAATATCCAGCTACTTTCTTCAAGAAATCAAGTTGGTCCTTCAACACGGTCTCAAATGGGTCGCCTAGATAAATTTCAAAATGTCCATATGGGTACTGCTTCACCACAACTTTCTTCGCCTTTTTGACATGTGCAATGGTGGTCTCTGCTGGTGCAAGAGTATCATTGTCACATACACATACAAGTATCGGACATTCGACATCTTTGGCCCGCTTCCCTGGGAATGCAGTTGATAATTGAAGTGCTAACCGTGCAGCACATTTGTTCTCAAACTTAGCTTTGTCTTCGTTGTCTGGAACCAAATTAAGGTAACCCTGAAGACAATCGGGTGCAGTCATGAACGCAGTCAGAGAAGGCTCACCAGCCAAAGGAACGTAGATCGGGTCTCTACCGAACTTGGATCCCACCAAATCCGCAATAGCAAGGGCACCCAACTTCACCGAAGTAAATAAATTGCTGGTAGCAGCCGATGCAAACCCATCAGTGAATGGACACTGTGACATGGCTGCGAAAATGTTCTTATCTTCTGAAGCCAAACGAATGACGTGGCCACCAGAGAAAGACGATCCCCAAATTATCACCTTTTCGTGGTCCACCTCCAAATAGTGCCTGGCGTAGTCTATTGCCGCCTTCCAGTCCTGGATCTGACTTTCGATGTCCAATAACTGCCTGGGAGTACCCTCAGATGCACCAAAATATCTATAGTCAATGAGAACACAAGCATAGCCAACTTTACAAAACTCCTCTGCAAAAGAATCCAATCGCATTTCTCTGATCCCTCCAAGGCCATGAGCCATGACGATAACAGGTCTCTTTTCTTCGGTGTCTGGGAGATATAAGTAGGCAGCACACTTTAGTCCTTGCGACTCGAACGAGATACTCTTTCTAACCATTTTTGTTTGATGTAAATAGGGCACAAGGAAACATTTGTGGGTAAATATACTTATACAGCAATGGACCCCACAAATTAAACCCGCCTCGGTCGTTTGTAAGTACAGCACTTGACAGGTTTCGGCAACTCCGTGTGTGAATGGCTGATACTCTACCTTTTGAGCCACCAGTAGCTGCATAGTGGGGCGCATAATTGTATCTACATTCTAGTTGGAGGTCATCCGTTCGATTTGGGAATATCTTTCCACATATATTGCAAAAACTATTCGAAGTTTGATGAGACTTGCGGAGGAGTTCAGCTCCTATCTCCGCGTCACTGCCCCGAAATATGCATTTCCTTATACATCCGGATTTAAAATTTTATCTCCGGAGATGAGAATTTCAAGGTTAGAGGCTATATTAAATCAGTGTTTCATATCATTTGGGCCCCGGTGTGAGAGCTCCACATGTCGATAGATGATAGCAAACTTTTCATAATTCTCTTCTTTTCCGATTGTGGAAAGGTTGAAAACGGGGAGTGTGGGGTGAGGGGAAAAGAAAGATGTATGCTTGGTTGGCAGTTTTCATTCACAAATTATATTCGCGTCATCATTATGTTCTTCTGTCAGAGTTACGAGATTCACAACACAAGCTGGTGATAGCAAAATGGCTGTTGAATTTGCAACATGAATAGACCCAACTTTTGAATAGTGTGAATCCGGAGTTAATTGAACTAAGCCATGATTAGAAAGGAGAAGGCTATTTGTGACTAAAACTTAAGGGAGATAAAATGGAGGAATGAGAGAAACGACAGGATTGTCTGAAGGAACTGAGGAATCAAGTTTCCACGATCATGGGAATCTCAGTCTTGAACATCAAGTTCACAAGTCGGGCTTTCTCCAATTTTCAGAATCCGTTTTCTTTTTGCAACCTTCTTCTTACCTTCAATTTTCGTACATGGAGTTCCTACTGATTTCTCCTACTGGTGCCGATGAAATTATTGAACATACATTTTCTATTTCCAACGAACGCTGAAAACTACCTTACCTTTGTGAAATGATTTTACAGAGAGTCAGTCTCATCTATAAGCCATTTCAGGCCCGTACCGAAAGACCAGCTTCCAGTATACGCTGGTGGACTATCTACTATGCGTTTGAATTTTACGTGTTTCAGCCAGTGCAACATTCACCCTATTGACGAGTGCCAACTGCTCGCATTCAGAGGATCTGGAAGAGACACCAGTGGCAGAATATAAATAACGCTGTGAAGAACGACAACAACACCAACATCTACTGGAAAGAAAAAAAAGTAGGATGAAGGTGAATGTTAACTTCCACTCCTCCTTATCTTTCTTATCTTTGTCCGGCACGTCGGAATAAATTTCTCCGGGCGTAGCAATCCTGGCTGAGACAAGTCAAGCAACATACAAGAAAATAATGTTCATAGGGTACATTGGGGCTCCTTAAAAGTATTAATCTGCTTTTGCATCGAGGAGTGGATATCAGGCAATTGTATGATTTACTGGTGGCAATTGCGAATTTGTATATGAATTTGTGGAAAGCAGAGAGGAATGGATACGCGAATTCGGTGTTATCAAGATTTGACAACTAGCAATTACTTGGCTGGAGCAATTGGTGCGGATTGCGAAGTTGGCCAATTTGAATAGGTTGTTTCACATCAGGCCAATCAGAATACATTCCAAGACTGTCTGTTTAATTGTGAACGTCTTGATAACACAACGAAATCTTGGTTACACTTCATTAACTTCAATATCTGCCAATCAAAAAATTGATGAACTTTCATTAAACTTTCAATCAATTTTCAATTTTCAGCAAACTTTCATTCGATTTTCAATCAAATTTCGATTAGCCAAATTTCTGATTAGTGTTGTCTCAAACCCATGCCATACCCAGCCAGTATTTTTTTCCCATCCACTCACTTCCGATCTATTTGCTCTGTACTGTGTGTTCCAAATACCCCAGTTGCGTGACTTCGGAACCTGGATATGCTCACACTCCACATCTATCTCCAATAAACCTAACTATACCCTGTTCTTCCTATGTTCAAAACACTCTCAGCCAAAGCGGCCGCCCAGCTCGATCAGGAACTCATGTCCACAGGAGCATTTTCCATTGATCAACTCATGGAGCTAGCAGGTCTAGCCGTAGCCAAAGCCATTTACAACCAGTACCCACCTACAAAGTCCACCAATAAGGTGTTGGTGTTGGTCGGGCCAGGAAATAACGGAGGTGATGGTTTGGTATGTGCTCGTCACTTGAAGCTCTGGAGAAATTACGAGCCTATCTTGTACTACCCTAAAAGACCCAAGAAAGACCTCTATATTAACTTGACCACCCAATTGAGTCAATTGGGTGTGTCTCTGGTCGATACATTGGAAGAGGTTAAGCAGTTGTTGCATGACCTGTCGGTTTCAGTGATTGTAGATTCGCTCTTTGGATTCTCATTCCGTCCGCCTATACGTGCTCCTTATGATGACTTGATTACCTATTTATCTGAAAATTCAAAGTCTATAGCTCCCATAGTTTCCGTGGATATTCCCTCCGGATGGGATGTGGATGAGGGTCCCATCGATCAAGATATCGATGCGACCATGCTAGTTAGCTTGACGGCTCCAAAGCCATGTGCTGAAAAGTTCTCCAAACCTGGAAAGGTTCATTACTTGGGAGGAAGGTTCATCAACGATACCATTGCCGCCAAGTACGGCATTGCTGACTTAATTAGGTTGTATAAGAATGATGAGCTCATCGTGAAGCTCTAAATATCAGGTCATCAACAAGCAAATTCTTAGTAGATTACCGATCGACGCTTTACATCCTTCTCTCGTGCAGCTTGCTTATGACTGATAAATGACTTGATCTGGAAAACTGGCACTGACAACGGCCTAGGTCGAGGCTTTCCTATTGGCTCTGCACTAGGCTTGTTTTCCCTTGGAATCTCCCTTGAAGCTTGTCTTCGTTCCTTTGTTAAATATCTCTTCTCTTCATGACTAGGAGAGGCTGGAAGACTCTTGTTTCTGTATTCCGTGTATGCTGTACTGTATTGTCTGTTCAGAGGAGCATATTCTTCGCCCAACCTCCGCCTCACAGCTTCCTTTTGAGGGATCATGAAGCGTGAAGCTTGGTAATCTGCGCCCGTGTCGAGACAGTAACCAAATGGCTCCTTTAAACCCATGTATTCACTGACGACTCTACGGCCGGGGACGGTTGGTAGTGATTTTCTCTTAGATTGTTCGACTTTTTGTGTCTGAGAAGACAGATTGAAAGGCTGCTGGTGCACACGACGTTTAGATTCCACTTGAAGAGAAGAAATTCGAGGCTTTTGAACAATAACCTGTGGAAGCTGTTGTAGATCGGCTGCTGGTTTTGAAGGTGGATCGATCTTTACTTCAGGAACTTCGCGAAGGTCTTCCTCAGCTTTTTGTTGCTCTGCCTTGACTCTCATTGGAACAGCAACCTGTGGGGGTTGAAGTTGTTCTTGTGATGGAGGTAGAGGGGGAAGTGGAGGCAGTGGATGCTGAGGGTGTGCTAATTGAGAATGCTCGGTGTGCTGAAATGGTGGGAAAGGGAAAAGTTGAGCCGGAACCGGAGGTAATTGTTTAGGTACATCTTGCATCTGGTGGTGGTAGTCCTGCTGCTGTTGTTGCTGTAGAGGAAGTACTTGAAGCAGCGGAACCAGCAACGGGCCATCGTGATGCTCCAAGGGAATAACATTCACCAGAGGAACCGAGGGTATCAGATCAGACAGAATTCCAGGAACATTTGGAAATGCATGCATTTGATAATTTAATTCTGAGATATCTTGCTGCGTCTGTTGCTCCATATGCTGTTGTTGAAGTTCACTCTCGTGTTGATGATGCTGATGTTGATGTTGATGTTGATGTTGATGCTGATGCTGATGCTGATGCTGATGTTGATGCTGAGGTTCATGCTGAGGTTGGTCCCTATTAAGGAATACGTTTCGAGGTGGTAACGGAGGTGCTTGTAGTGGTCCCGTTGGTGCCGGTCGCTCCCGTTGTACCTGAGATGCCTGTGGTACTTGTGATGTTTGCGGTGCTTGTGGTTCTTGTGGTTCCTCTGGTTCCATTGGTCCCCCTTGTCCCACTCCTGAGTCGAGTGCTTGGTGAATTGAGTTCCCTGGTTGCATTGGAATCGGAAGAACATGCAACAGTGGAACCAGTAATGACTCAGGCGGAGGACGAACTAGATGGACCAGAGGGATCAGAATATCACTGATGGGTGTCTGGTATCCACTGATTGGAGACCTCTCGCCCGGAGTATGATAAACACTGAGAGGAGACAGATCAGATCCCTTGGCCTCTCTTTCGAATAAACTATCCACCTCGTTGTTGGCTTCATTGTATTCGCTGTAAACACTCGATGCTGAATTTGTCTCGCTTGATAATTCCAAAGCACCCGAGTGAACATCTGAAGGAACAGAACTGGCATCTGAATGAAGAGATTCTTCAGAGACGAAACCTAAGTATGTCTCATAAATATTCAGCACCGATTCTGTCAGCAGACGTCGACTGTTGTCCAGCAGGTTATCCAAATACGATTGTAAAAAGCTGTTGGAAATTGTATCTGTTGGCAGAGTATTCTTTGTTGATTCCAGAATTGGATCCAAGGCTGGAAGTTGATAAATTTGAAGTGGACGAACCAGAAGGTCTGACATGGTGATGACTTCACCAATAGATGATGTTTGTTCGCCAGTGGAAACCTGTTCCATATTGGAAGTTTGTTCACCATTAGAAACTTGTTCAGCAATGTACTTTGCGAAGTTAGAGTGTTGCTCTGCCTTCAAATCTTTCTCCACAATGGGACTTCCGTCATTTTCCTCGTCCACCTCGGCAATGGTTTCTCTAGCTAGGCTGGTCACCACTCTGCGCGATGCTGGCTGCACCTTTTTGTCTTTAGGTGGAGGTGGTGGAGGAGTGAGAGCAGCAGGCGACGACACCACTCTTTTTCCCCTCGTCTTCAATTTAGACTTCGATTTCGACTTCGACGATCTCGATTTGGATTTACCTCCCTTCACCAGGTGCAGCCTCAATAACCGAAGCTTATCCATCAAAGATAGGTCAGATTTCGTTCCTGGATCAAGTGTAGTGTGCAGCCCTGACGCGGCCAATGTACCGGAACCCGAACCAGCATTGGATTTGACATCTTTACCTGGCAACGGGAGTGGGGCCAACGACCGTTGGTCCAATGTTTCAAGTCTATACTTTTGGCCATCATTGCTAGGTTTAGCAGATTCACTCTTGGGCCGTTCAGATTTGCGTTCTGTCTTTTGCACGTCCAGGTTGCCTAATTGGTTTTCGTTTTTGGATCTACCCTCATTTTGCGATTTGCTGCGATTGAGCATTTGCAGGTCAATCAGCGGAAAGACCGGCATACTCACAACTCTACGTTTGCTCCTCTTGGTATTGTCAGCAGTGAGAAACGGAATCATGGGGATATCGTCCAAGGTGTGTTGGGCAGGTACAAAAGATCCTGCGGCATTGGAAAGGTCGAGAGAACGTTGTTCGGAGGGCCGCACTGGAGGAATCAAGTCCTCGGTTGGTTTTGCCTGAGAAGGCTTCTTGGTGCGCGCTTTAGTCATGATAAAAGGCAGCATATGGCAATGAAACTGGGGGTGGGGATTTGGCGATATAAGTAGCAGATCAGGTCGGAGTGGAGCGGCAATCCAAGCACTTAAGAACCACATTGTGCCTGCGCTTGGTCATATTATTTTGTGGAACAGAAGGTATAGTGTGCCGGGGTGGCTGGTCGCACCACAAGATTGGGTGCGAATTGATGGTCACTTGCATGACTAGACGCACCGAAAGCTAAACCTGGATCATTAGCATGCAACGGTGATATGTTACCCATTCGTACACCAATGTCAAGGTGCTGGCTGCTTCCGGAAGCGGGGATTTGATTTCACTGATCCTATGAGGTGAAATGTTTATTTTGCCAGAGGATTATGAGGTGCGGTGCAACAATTCCACTTGTGAAATTTATTTCATCTATTAGCTGTTGGTCCAAATTTAACCTTGACACTTAACCCTTGAAGCTTGACACGCGCCGAATTGGGCCAGGTCCGTGACATGCCATGAAATGCCGAGGATCTAAACCTGTTGGATGTTATGTATAACCTGTGTGGTTAGGAAGAATTTGCCATATATTTTGAGACATTTGATGATTGACACTGAGCACTGCATCAGCACGATAGCCGATCTAAGCCAGAGTTGTATTTTATTCACCTATCACTTGAGTCAGCTTCTCCTAATCACTAGATGAATTAGTGAAGTTACATTCTATTCTTATCATTGTGGTGCTCTTTCTCTCACGTCTCGCACATTCTCTCATCCTGCTCTTATCCTAATGATCCTATGCACTCACTCACTATCATGAACAATATCAAGCATAGAGTGTGGAATGGCTCCATCAACGTCCGGATTGTTCGAGATGGCGCAGAATATCTTCTTCTGGTCCACAGGAATTCATACTTTCCATTGTATTTTCCTGTGATTGCCCGATTCTTCACGACTATCTTAGGTAAAGACATTCGCAAGATATGGCTACAGTATCAGGACGTACCTGTAAAGTGGAATCTCCCTGTGGGAGTCCTTTACGACTTGCTCTTTCTTCCGACCCACTCTGCAAGCGAGAATTGGACCCTTGAGCTACAGTATGAGACGCGGGACGTTGCATTTCCAAAAGATGACATCATCCCATTCCAAGCTAACGGTGGTATTATTGACTATGAAAAGCTGCTCAATGAGCTCTTCATAAACCATCTCAAGCAGTCGTGCTACGTTATGACTGGAAACTCGCGGGCCGTGATGAATTTGAGCGAGAATGATACGAAATCTCTATGGACTGCCATAGTAAATCACGACTATGGGGTCTTCACTTCAATCATGAATAAAGTCCTTCTGAAAACATTGCTAAGAGTCCCTATCAAGCTTTACTTGGCCGGATCATCAACTTTAATTCAGGCTCCTGTATTCCCTGCTAAAGATCTGGAGAAACAAACTACCCTTCGTGATGTTCTCGCTCAATGGTTACCAGAGATGTTTGGGAGCGACTCCGCTGAAGCTTTTATCCACGGAATCAATGTGGACGTCTTATATGACACACCTATTTTGGACGTGTGGTCTACGTTTTGTCATCTTGATAATTTCTTGTATATTGTGGTTGCCGTCTCCAAGACCAATTACTCCGGCTTGCGGAAAACTCCCTGAAGCCAGATCCTATACATTTTGAGCTGCTTCTTTCTGTTGACAAGCAACCGTCTATCAGTTCCGATCTTTTCCTCGGTAAAAGGACCCTCCGTGCAGAAGATCTCCCTCAATTCTTCCTCAGTGAAGAAGTACACTCTAGTGCCGTCTCCACGAATGTAAAAGTTATCGTCAAGCAATCTTCCCTTCTTGAATCTCACCTGTGCCAAATCATAACGGCCATAGTCACGGAAGAGAATCTCTCCTCCGGGTTTCAACACCTTTTGCAAATTTGCAACTGCCTGTTTCCACTGGTCTGGGTGCAATGCAGAAAAGACAAATACCATGATGACAATATCCACAGAATTCGGCTCTAAGTCCTCTGGAACATTACCTTCAGGGTTGGCAAGGTCCCACACAGAAGAAAATGCCACGCCTTTCTCGTGGTTTGCTTCAAACTCTTCGTTGCTCTTAACCAAGTCCACGGCAACTTTCAGGTAGTCACATCCCACAATTTTAAGGTTGGGGTTTTTATTCTGGTTCAAAATTGGGTAGAATGTATTTCCTGCGCCACATCCAATCTCCAAAATAGTGACTGGCTTGTCGTAGTCCTCGGCAGTTACCTTGTACAACGATGGAAATTCAATCTGAAGCCACTTTCGGTCCTTGAAGAAGTTTTCTCTGTTGTTTTTGTAAAATATGTCCCAGAATTTTGCAGGGTTGGCATTATACAACTTCTTATCGAAATCTTTCACCGGCAGTTCGTACTGCTTGGCTATGAGTTCTTTGGCTTGTTCCACTTGCTCATCTCCCCATTCAACATGGTCCCAAGCATTGTGGTCAAACACATCTTTGTCGTCTGTGAGAAACCGCTGACCAAATGTAAAGGGCGAATCTTTTCCGATCCTCGTGTCCAAGTCAGGCTTGGTCTCTTTCACCTGTTCAGTCATGGTTGATATAAAAATTTGTGATGAGGGTGTGCACAATATCCCGATAAGGATTTGTGAATATAGTAATACAAACCAAAGGATTCTGGAATCTAAAACTACAATCTAAGATTATATAATTGGGGAGGTCTGAAATCATAGATTATGTAAAAGCTTTTCTAGTTTGAGTTTTTGGAAGTTACGGGATACGATTTGAGCATGCACTATGGGATCACTCAGACTTATAGATTGCACCTGTGAGTCTAGTATAACCATCTATTCAATCAATTCAAGTCGGATTTCTACCACTGTGTTGTCAGCAGATCCCTTGAAACACCAGAATGTAGTGTAGAATGTTTAAGTTGCTGCGGCGTCAGAAACATGCAAACTTGTCCCCAAAATCGTAGTCTTTACGATATTTGATATCTCTGTGACATTTCATCATGCAAATACAGTATTTCATTAAGCCCCTTATGTGTCCATGCTTCACCTCGTTTCAGGCCTCTACTTCAGGCTTTGGCTAGACCCTTGACCTTAGCCTCGAATACTGGACTCTTGATCGGCATATCAAGAGAGTAGAATGGATCCTTCATCACATAATCACAGTAGTACAAATATATCTTCTTGAAAATATCACTGGCAACGTCTAATTGCTTCTTCAAACTTCGATCCGACGAACTTGCGGGCGCAACCTGGTCCACAGGTTTAGCGGGAGATGTGATAATAAAAAACTTGATTCCTGTCAATGTCTGGAATACATACAGACTGAAGTAATCTGTTTCGATGCTCTGAAGTCCCAGCCGGTTGGAATCAGGAGTGTTTGCCTTGCCAGTAGAAATAATGGACGAATTGATAGTAGCTGGATCATCATGGGTACTCTGAGCTTCTTCTGGACGCAATCGCGTAGCAATAGCATGTACACCATGTAAAGTACCTGCCAACACCAAATAGTCGTTGACTGAGAGTTTCGAAAGGCCAGGATTTAGATCAGCTTGGTAGATCAAACCTCCTGCTTTGTTGAGGATGTAAATGCTGTAAATCTTCATTAGGGAGCGCCAAGTCGGGATTCTGGAGGGTGAATATGTAGTGTAATTTATAGGGAAATCAGATGGGATTAGATGAATGGGAAAAAAGACTGGATTTGTGTATGTTTGGACACAGAACAGTTTTGATGATTGAAGAAAAGCTCGCGAAAGAAGAATCGCCAAAAAAAGAGCTTCCCCACCAGGAGTCGAACCTGGAATCTTCTGGTTCCAACCGAGAAGTGGTTACGAAATCGTAGCCAGACGCCTTGACCATTGGGCCATGAGGAACGAAGCTGATGAATTTTTTAATTAAATGTAAATCATATTGAACAAACTAACTGAAGAAAAAACGAAAAAACATGGCTTGAAGCTTTATAAACGCTGAAAACCAAACCCATATAGAAGTTGTATGCCATATTTACCTAATCTTCATTTTCTTCACGAGAAGGAACAAATTTTGTATTGGCCATATCTATTATTGTATGAACTTATTTGAAATTGTCTATCCAAATAAAGGACGTACAAAAGCCTTTCTACTGCTGAAATACTAGTTCCCACTTACAATTAGATATGGTGACTCATCTAGAGACACTTTACGATGACCAGCTGTGTTTTTACGTCTAACTGGCTGCCCAACTAATAGGACTCATCGGCTTCCTGATTAGCTGCCACATGTTTTCTACCTAATTCCTATTGTCTTCAATCACTGAAGCCAGTTTTCCGTTGTTTATCAATGAGCGTTTGTTCAGCATACGTCTCTGATTAGCTTCCCACTCTCTTTCATTATTATATTATTAACAATTATCTACTACTAAATCTTAAGCGACAAAGCATTCTAACTATATAGTACCAGATTACCATCGACATGCTATATATAATTCTGCTTTCTAAGCAGCATTTTCCTCCTCCTTGGCCTTCTTGAACTTGGCCAATGTCTCCTCATGCTTTCTCTTCCGCTCAGCAGAGCCTAATTGCTTTTTATGTCTTCTACTTTTCTCATGAACTTTCCAATTGTCGTCTCCCACAGCGATAAACGGCTTCCCTTCTGAGTCTTTGCAAACAGGACATTCAAAATGTTTCCAGTTAGATACGGATTTAATGGTTTTATTGCTGTTGAACTCCTCGTAGAATTCGGAAGTTGGAAGTATGCTGAGAAGGGCCACTGGTGCCTGAGGTTCTACCACTCCTAGTGGTCCATTTGTAAGGAATTGCTCAGCAATTTTGCAACCTCGGGTTCCGACATTTGCTTCCCACTGATTCAAATCCGTTGCATCGAGAAGGTACATTTTTCCTCCATATTTGAAATTGAAGCGTGCTTCCTTATTGAGTTCTACACCCAATAACTTCTTAATCCACTTGACTTGATACTTAGCGTACTGGCGAGTTCGAATCTTCATTCGTTCGACACCTTCTTGAAATAGATTTGGATTGGATTGACCACTTTCAAGCCAAGGAAGGAATTCTTTGAATCCAATAACTTGCCACACTCCATTGGTACAATCTGGCCTTGGGTCTTCCCTTTGATAGAAAGCGTTCATTTCCTGGATTTCCGCCAACGCTCCCGAGTCCATCATGGCGTCCACTCTCTTATCGAGACGTTCCTTTAAAGTCTCTGGCTCGCAATATAGCCAGAAAAGTAGACTGTTGAACTTCAATGATGAGTCCTCGATCTCATCTAGTTTTTGCTCGTAATAAATCTCACTGGGTTTCTGGCGAGTTGTCAAGAATATTTCAAGTGCCCTTCTGAGCTTCCTCTTGTCTTGTGGGTGAAACTTCTCGCTGATCACTGGGTCGACCTCCGTTAACCTCTGGAAAATCGCCTCGACTGGGCCATCTAGTAGCTCTTGCTCCTCCGCACTGAGTTTCTTCAAAGTCTCCTTGTCTTCTTTCTCTCCAACGGTTTTATTCTTGAAAATAAGATTCTGTAGATAATAATGAGTGCCTCCAATAATGATGGGAGTCTTACCTCTCGAATGGATATCTGAAATGGCAGCGTTTGCTTCCTCGCTGTATCGATGGATAAAGTAGTCTTCATTCCACTCAACATGGTCCATGACATGATGCGGCACGCCCTTTCTATCTTTTATTGGATGCTTATTGGATATAATGGGGATACGCTTGTATACTTGCATAGAATCGGCGTTGATAATCTCTCCATTGATGGCCTTGGCCAAGTCTATACTTAACTGAATGTTGTTAGAACGTTCTCATAATACAAGGAATTGTTACATACTTGCGACTTGCCCACCCCGGTGGTGCCAACAATAGTGATGATGTTCTTCTTTGGTTGCGTCATGACGTAATTCTTCATATATCGAAGATACCGTAGGATCATGTACTCTCCATACTCATCGAAAAACCTTGGTGAAGTGTGCGCACTGTTGATTCCTGTGCATGATCAAGATAAGTGAATACCTTTAGAAGGGTCCCAGGTGTTCGCTTTCTGGCCCCTTGGTGCAGGCAAGGACGACCCTGAATTCGACATTGAATGTTCGATTTCACTAAACTTGTCGGAATTATGGATGGAGATCTCGAGCTCTCGTGCTTCCTCTCGCCTGGAGTAGAGAAACTCATCTAATTCACGTAGAACCACACTTCCTTTCTCGAGAAAATCGCCATAGAACTTGGAGGCCAGATTCAAGTTTGATACGAGGTCCAAGTATTGAGCATATGCTTCTTCAAAACTTTGAAGAACCTCGAGTCGTTTTCTCTGCGATTTGTCGTAGTCTACGGTTCTCGCTTGAGAGAAGCCAGCATTCGCCTCGTGGATCTTCTTCTCAAGTTCGATTTGTTGTTCTTTCAGATTTTCTAAGAACTTGAGATCAGAACTGAAGAATTTGATGTGGCGTTCGTAAACTGCCTCTAATTTCGTTGTGTCAATATTACCCTTGGAGTCCTGGTACTGTTCTGGATTCTTCTTAAACTCGTTGAGAATAGCTGGAAGAATGCTATGGTCCCTTGCCTTGATGTTAATGCTGGAAAGAAACCTGTGTCTGCTCTTCTCTAAGGAGTCTGCCTCTCTAAGTAGATCTCGCAACTCTGCTACCAGATGCGCTACTGCGGAGCTGAGGTTCGAAAGGGTGGATCTGGGAATCGCTTTGATCAACGCCTCCTGACCAGCACAATAAATCTCCAAAAACTTCCTGATAGAGGCATAGTTATCCCCAATCATAATATCACTTTGATGGCCTCGCTCTAGGTATTCCTTCATTTTGCCCAATCTGGTGGTGAAATCACCAGCCGCAACTTGAGAAGGTGGCCTGTTCCATCTCGCCGAGCCCTCGCGCTCTCTCATTAAATTGTCTTCATATTTTTCCATACGAAGTCTCTCCTCGCATGATTGTATGAGATCGTGAGCCTTTGCTGCCAATTTTGAGATTTCTGACATGGAAGACTCCATCAACCTGATACCTCCGATAGACATAATTTCCTGCGAGTGGTGAATGATTGAGTCAGGCAAGCTCTCAGGCTTCTGAAGCGTATCTATCGAGGCTGGCAAATCATTATCAGTGAGGAATTTCACCAACATCCTCGTGAGTGCTTCGACTGGAATATGGAACGATTGTGAAATAAATTGTTCATACCTCTCCTTAAAGGCTTGAGCAACTTGGATAATAGCGAAGGGCAAAAGAGTGGCAAATGCCTTTGGAATATCTCCTCTCTCGTGCAATCGCTTTGGAACCTCGGCATTGACCATGGATACTCCATTTATTGGAGGTAGATCTTTGAAATTGGGCACTGGCTTCAAATACACTAAGTCATTGTCTTTCTGGGCACTTCGAAGCGTTTCATTAACCATAGTGGTTAGGCCCTGTAGATCTTCTATGACGGCTGCATTCACATAACGCTTATATTTGCCAGCTTCCGAACAGAAGGATGATGCTTCCTTTAGATAAGCCACCTGCTTTCCATATTCAAATGCATCTAGTGAGACGATTGACATGCGGTACTGTGCTGCAGCACTAAAGTGTCGCTTTTTTACCTTGAATTGGTTGATCCAATCCAAAATTATCGAATCGGACTTGTCGGCAAATTCAAGAGCATTGGCGTACATTTCAGACACTTTGATAGACAATCTTGCAATCACGGTATTCTTCATGGATATGTTAGATATGGCCTTATTCCAGGTAAGTTCTTGGGCTTGTGCCAACATGAGCCATTGTAAGCATTGTAAAGTGGTCTCCTCGTAATCCCTCCCCAGTACGCCTATGGTTTGTAGGTACTCGTAGCAGCCAGCAGAGAGCTTAAAATAAGAACACGCAGCTTTAATGCCCTCATCTGTGTACTGACTTTCCTTGAAGGCTTTCTGGCAGTATAAACTTCCCAACTGGTGAACAATACTCCCTTGCACCTCGCTCCACGAGGATGCGAGACACCTAACCGGTTTATGACCAAGGGTGCCGTACCAGGTGACTGTAAGGCCAGTGTTAGGAAACTTGCTGGAAATATCTCCAACTAGGTAATAGTATTCGTAAAGGGCGGACTCCAATGCGTCTAAATCAGAGCTTGAAGTCTCGGATGATATGTAGTTGTGAAGTTGCTGGATCCGATTGAGATCGTCCAAGAACGCCGACGCCGGTTGGAAAAAATCCTTCTTGATAATTTCGGTTAGCGCATCCTTGATATTCAATGGATCCAAGAGCCGGAGTGGTACACATATGAGGTTTGCAAACATGCTTAAATAGTAGGAGTACGGCTTGGGGTAATGACAATGCAGGAAATGATCAACATCTGAGATCTTGCGGTGCTGTGCCAATACTAAAAGCGAAATTCGAAAATTAATTGTAGCAGTACTCACCAATAAACTGGTCATTATAAGATTCGAAATGATAAACACTTCTAGCCGTTCCAAATCTGTGTGGAATTGTCTACTCTATAAATGTAAGAAGATGTTCGGAGGTTACTTATTGCATTATGCAATGAGAACCTTGGCTGTACACTCTTTTATTGAAAACAAAAGTGGTATCAACTCAAGAGCACCTCGATTCTGCTGCAGTCACCATTTGTACCAACTCGTGAAGTCTCGAAGATCTCATGGTGATAGCTATTTCCTCGTTGCGAGCAGCATTCTCACTGAGCTTCTCATCGAGAATGGCATCAGTGAGAGTCTCAAATGCCTCCTGCAATTTGGTATACTTTGCTCTGACTTCTTCCTCATACATGGAGAAGTCTTCCTGAATGCCCTGTTCTGCCATGTCTGTTGCGCTGTCCAATCTTTCTAGCGCATCGTTAATTTGATCTGCGACTTCTGAACCTTCTGGAAGTGAGAAGTCGTCAGACGAGGAAATTGTCTCCTTCTTTGAGTTCTTCAACTCCTGGGAAATCTGCTTAAGCACCTCTTCATAAATTTTCTCATCCACCACTTCGATAGTGTTGAACCCAGAGGAGGGATCTTCGAACTCAGTGTAATCTGATCTAACAAGAGCCTGAAATTCTAAAGCGATATCCTTCTCTAGTCCCTTCAATGTACTAGGGATGGGTATCAATGTTTCCGGGCTAGGAATTACGTATCCTCTTTGCACAACCTGTGAACGTCGTAATTTCTCCTTCTCAGTTTCAACTTGCTGTAAGATCTTCAAGTTCTTTGACATACCTTCCTCGGAGTCCTGTGGAACCAGTAAGATTAACTGCTCCTCATTTGAATCAAGTTGAGGCAAAACAACCTCAACATTATTTTTCGGTTTCGGAAGCGCAGAAAGTGCGTTGTGAATGATGGCTGTGATTTGTTTTCTTGATGATTTCACTTTGGCAACTTGTAGCGTCCTTGTTTGCGGTGCCTTCTTCTCTACCTTCGCAGCACTATCCTTTAAATAAGTCTCACTCACCTGGAGTAATTCTTTTGACTTCTCTAGAATTCGAGTTCTGACGTCGTCGTGCTCTTCCTCGCCCGGAGCTGGAAGTTCGAGTTTTCTTCTTTTGGTTTGCTGCTCCTCTGCAATATTCGAGAAGATTTCAGCGGCAGCCAGAATTTCCTTTCTCAGACGCTTTCCTTCCTGCTTAGCACGCTCTTCCTGTTTCTGTTTCTGTTTATCACCTTCCTTCCTACTTATACCCTTCAAGTTCACCTGTTTCTGGAACGAGGCTCTGTCACTGTCATTTGATTGGTCCTCTTGCGCTACATCAAAGAGACCTGGAGGAGGTAGATGCTCGTGGGGAATATCTGCGTTGTAGTCAAATTCATTACGTTTCTTTCTGTTTTTCAGTTCCAAACTCACATTAATCCCCGCGGCCTTGAGTTCTCTACGCTTCTGTAGTAAAGATATCCTTTTACTTTCATCCAACATGCGTTCTCTGTCTTTTCTTTTGGCTTTCTTTCCCTGTGTGTTGGCGAGCCTGGCTTTGGCTTCAGATAACATCTCTCTTTCATCTTCATCCATGTCCTCCATATCTGGTCGAGATGGAAGGCTTTCAAACGCATTTCCAAGCGCAGGGAGTGTTTCAATACCGGGCCCTGATAGTTTCAAGTCGTCTTCATCGTCGTCTTCTTCATCTTCCCCTTTGAGTGCAGCTTCGAGAAGATATTGGTATCTCTCCACACATTGGGTAGCAGTACGGCCCATTATCGGTGCTATGCTCCGCCACTGGTGAGGTAAGAGCTTAGCAAGCTCCAAGAGCTTTTCGTCATCTTCTGTAGACCATTCAGATCGGTTGATTGTTGGGTTCAAGTATTCATTCCATCTTGCTTTTGCCTGCTTAGCTGTTTTCTTGGGTAGAAGGGAAGCCACACGACTCCACTGGGTGAGTCCGTACTTCGACACTGCTGCCCGAAGAATCTGGTCTTCGACATTGGTCCATACACCTCCCTTGACATATATTGGTGGTGCCATGATGTATGGAGATGAATTATGGTGATGCGCGAAGAGGTGTAGGATGCGGAGATTTGTGTCTATCATGACGAAGGTACATAGAGAATAGATACGGGAATCAAAGGAGACTTGTGGAAACCAGCATAATGGCTCTTATTTTTTTGTTTTATTAGCAATTCAACTAGTTTTTGGGTTTTTTTTTTTTTT